>JAEEGL010443154.1_pt1 | contig 10011 bp, 6 predicted proteins | sample 9134231 | NCBI WGS metagenome assembly JAEEGL01 (sample SAMN16246548, study PRJNA631951) | gut metagenome | biome: gut microbiome; feature: rumen; material: fiber-attached | host: Bos | place: Iran: Karaj | collected 2018-10 | reverse complement strand
CTTTAGAGACTTCTTGAATTGCCCAGTATAAGTAACGCTATACATCTTCTATCCAAAAATCTGATTGATTAAGTCTTTGGAGTTTTCTGCATGATACACATTGCCTTTCTTTATGTCATCAAGTCCTTTTTGTATGCCAGATTTTTTTCGCTTTGTCATGGTTGTTACTACCCAGCCCATGCCAGCGGTTAATTTCTTAAGCATAGTAATATCTGCAGTAGGCACTGTAATTTGAAGGGTTGTCGTATTCATAATAGTTATTCTATCGTTTCTGTTTGCAAAAGTACGAATTATTTTTGTAAACTCCAAAATTACAAAAAAAATATTTCTTCAAAAATAACCTCCTAAGGTCACTAAATCGCTCGGAAGGCGCATGAATACTGGGCTGAGGATAGTGACCTATGTTTGGCGACAGGTCACTTAGAGGTCACTTTTTTTTAGGAGTTAGAGAAGTTAAAGGAGTTAGAGAAGTTAAAGGAGTTAGAGACATTAGCATTCACTATCAGGAACCCGATGATTGAGGTCTCAAGTATTGTCTTCACTCCTAAGCGAAGCGCTAACTTCTTTAACTCCTATAACTTCTTGTCTAAAAGTGACCTCTCTAGTGACCTCTAAGTGACCTCTCTCGAAAAGAGGTCACTATCGGGAAGGCGCATAAACACTGGGATGAACGCCCAATTAGTGACCTTAGGAGGTTATTTTTTGTTTTTATAAAAAAACAGGTAAAAACTGACGTTTTTACCAACGGTGGCAGGAATTTTCCCCTCATTTTGCAAAAGCATAGCTTCTGCATGCAGAGGCATTACTTCTGCATGCAGAAGTAATGCTTTTAGAGATAGAAGTAATGCTTTTAGGGGTGGAGGGTTAATGACCTCCGAGGGCAGTATAGAGATTGATGAATGCCTGCACTCCTGTGTAGCGGTTCTCAACTTCTTCGAGTTGGGTAGTGAGCAGGTCTTCCTGTGCCTTGAGCACCTCGAGGTAGGTGTTGGTGCCGTTGTTCATCAGTTCGCGAGTGCCTATATATGCCTCATTGAGGGCAGCTATTATGGTGGTGAAGTATTTCACTCGCTGCCTTGACTTCTCGCAGACGTTCAGGTAGCGATATACCTCGTTGCCAGCATTGAGCAGGGTCTGCTCAAACTGCAGGTTGGTCTTCTCCTGTTCCAGTTTGGCATTCCTGTATTTGGCACGCAACTTGCCCTGGGCAAAGATGGGCTGGGTGAGTGATGCTATAGCCTCAGCAAGGAACTTGCCTGGGTTTACAGCGCCCTTGTCGTTGCTCCAGCCCGTATTGGCTGTTATCACTATGTTGGGATAGAAAGACTGGCGAGCCTGTTGGGTGTCGTAGTAGGCTATCTCCATCTTCTTCTCAGCCTGACGAACGTCTGGTCGTGCCGAAAGCAATTGGAGAGGTATGCCCACACTGAGCCTCTCTGGCATCGAGAAGGCATCGAAGGTGGAGCGCTGCACAGGGTGAGGCACCTCAGAGAGCAGACGACACAGGGCTGCCTCGGTGGTTATTATGTCACTCTGCACCTTAACTATTCCTGACTGCACTGCTACCAGCGAAGCCTCCATCTGATATACGGCAGGACTGGGATAGAGTCCAGCCTCGTAGAGGGTGCGCATAGACTCAAGTGATTTCTCCCAAACCACCCTTGTCTCTTCGAGTATCTCCATCTTCCTGTCGAGCATCACCAGCATATAGTAGGTGTTGGCGATGTTGGCGATGAGACTTGCCTCCACAGCCTGCCTGAGGTCGGCAAGCATGGCTATCCTTGCCTTCTGCTGGCGTTTCTTGCTGGTGGTCTGACCAAAGATATTGAGTTGCCAGGTGGCTGTCATGGGGAAGAGGTAAGGCCACAGGGTAGCATTGTTGAAATGGCTTATGCCGCCTTCGGGCTTGAAGGTGAGCGTAGGCAGGTTGAGGAGGTTCACGGAGCGCAGGTCGTTCTGTGCCTGCTCTATGGTTATCTGGGCTGCCTTGACATCGGTATTGTTTGCCAGTCCGCGCTCTATGAGCTGTTGCAGTAGGGGGTCGGTAAACATCTCGTGCCACCCCATAGTGCCTATGCTGGTGGTATCCTGCAACTGTGTGGCATCGCCCATCAGGTTCTGAGGCACGGTGGGTTTCTCGTCATACGCCTTGTAGAGGGAGGAGCAGGAGGAGAGGAAGAGGGGGAGAAGAAGGAGAAGGAGGGGTTTCATATTTTAGAAGTTAAAGAAGTTAAAGAAGTTAACGTGGCTAAAGCCACTTAGGAGTTAGAGACAATAGCACTCTATTACGGAGGATTCTTGGAAGTTAGAGAAGTTAAAGGAGTTAAAGAAGTTAGAGAAGTTAAAGAAGTTAACGTGGCTAAAGCCACTTAGGAGTTAGAGACAATAGCACTCTATTATGGAGAGTTCTTGGAAGTTAGAGAAGTTAAAGGAGTTAAAGAAGTTAGAGAAGTTAGAGACAATAGCACTGCTTTATGGAGGATTCTTGGAAGTTAAAGAAGTTAAAGGAGTTAGAGAAGTTAGAGAAGTTAAAGACAATAGCACTCTATTATGGAGAGTTCTTGGAAGTTAAAGGAGTTAAAGGAGTTAAAGGAGTTAACGTGGCTTGCAGCCACTTAGGAGTTAGAGACAATAGCACTCTATTATGGAGGATTCTAATCATCTGATATTCCTTGGTTTTCTTTTACTGCCTTACAGTAAGCATTAAGGACGGTGGAAGCCTCTTCGAGTTTTTGCCACATCTTGTTGGCTACTTCATTTGTGTAGTAACCTACATCGTGAGACAATATAATATAGTAACGGCACTCTTCGAGCGAACCTTGCGCAATGTTAAAGAAACGGAGTTTATCAGCCTTAGATAATTTCTTATAACCTTCAGCTATGTTTGCAGCGATAGATACTGCCGCTCTCTGAAATTGAGGCACAAGCGCATATTTCTCATCTTCAGGAAACATCGGTTTAGTGTCGTAGAACGCGAGAACAAACTCATGCGCCCGTTTCCACGCCATTACATCGCGAAAAGTTTTACTGTTTGACTTACCTGTTATCTTATCGTATGTATTTTCATCTATCATATTTTTTCGACTATATCATCATTAGTCACCTCATTCGTCTTTAACTTCTTTAACTTCTCTAACTTCTTTAACTCCTCTACCCTTTTCCGAACCATCTGTCCTCCAGTTTCTGGAAGATGATGTAGAATGCGGGGGTGATGAAGAGCAGGGCTATGGTGCCGAGTATCATGCCGCCGATGACGGTGAGGGCGAGGGACTTATTGCCTATGGCACCTGCGCCATTGCCTAAGGCGAGGGGCACCATACCCATTATCATGGCGAAGACGGTCATGAGGATAGGACGCAAGCGGTCGCGACAAGCCTCGAGGGCGGCATCGGTGACGGAGAGTCCCTCCTGATGCTTCTGCATGGCAAACTCGGTGATGAGGATTGCCGTCTTAGCCACCAGACCGATAATCATTATCACACCCGTCTGCACATAGATGTTGGCACCCACACCCATCACCTCGAGAGGTTTGATGGCGAGGTATGAGCCCACTAATCCGAAAGGTATGGAGAGCATCACGGCAAACGGTATGAGCAATGAGTTGTACAGACAAGCCATGATGAGGTAGATGAGCAACAGACTGATGCCGTAAATAATCATAGTCTCGTTGGATTCGGCATTTTCTGCTTCCTCACGAGCCATTCCAGAGAACTCGTAGCCACAGGTTTCAGGCATGGTCTCCTTCACGGTTTCGTCTATCGCCTTATACACATCCTCGGCAGTGTAGCCTACGGCAGGCATAGCCGATACAGGATAGCTGGGGAAGAGATTGAAGTGGTGCTCCATAGCAGCACCCATAGCAGGAGTGAGACTCACAAACTCAGTGACAGGCACCATCTTGCCATTGACAGGTACGAAGATGTTATTGAGCACTGACTCAGACTTACGGTATTCCTTGCCAGCCTGCACCATCACACGATAGACATTGCTGTACTGCACATAGGAACCGATATACGAGCCAGCGAGGTTGTCGCCGATGGTGCTGAGCACCGTGGCAGGCGAGATGCCCATGCGTTTGCAGGCTATCTCATCAACATCGAGCTTATACTTAGGATAGTCACGAGAGTAGCTTGACATAGCTGCCTCCACCTCAGGACGCTCGTTGAGTTTCTCAAGGAACTCCTCACACATAGCCACATAGTTGTCCTTATCTATGGTGCGTGAGAGGTCTTGTATGCTGAAGTTGATGTTGGAGTCGTTGCCATAGCCAGGAATCTGTGGCATCTGGTATGCCGTGACATCAGCCTGAGGCAGGTTCACCCTTGCCCACTCGGTAATCTCGTTCTGTATGTCGAAGACGCTGTAGAATGGTCTGTCGCTCCAATCCTTCAGGCGCACCATGAGGGTGGCATAGTTGGTGCTGGTGGCATCGTCCATCATAGAGTAACCAGTGAGGGCAGCCACCGTCTCCACATCCTCCATCTTCTGTATGTATTCCTCGAGCTGCACAGCAGTAGCCTCAGTTCTGTTGAGGTAGGTGCCAGGCTTCAGGGCGATGTTGACAAGGATGAAACCCTGGTCCTCCTGAGGCACCAGTTCCTTCTGCGAACTGCTGACAAGCACAAAGAGTGCCACGAGCGAAGCTAAGAGCAGAGCCCATGCCGCCTTGCCACGACGGATGAACTGCCCTACCCTGTTCATGTATCTGCCAAGCAGGGCATTATACGAAGCCTCGTAAGCCTTCTGCACCCTGACGCTGAACGATTTCTGCTTAGCACCCTCACCCTTTTGTCCTTTAAGCAGCATCACACAGAGGGCAGGACAGAGCGTAAGGGCTGATACCGCAGAGAGACCCACAGCAGCAGCCATGGTGATGCCAAACTGACGGAAGAAGGTGCCTGAGGTGCCTGACATAAAGGTGACAGGTATGAACACCGCCATGAACACCAGTGTGGTGGAGATACAGGCAGCGGTAACCTCATTCAGTGCCTCAGTGACGGCGCCCTTGATCTTAAAGGAGCCGAGAACGGCTCCGCTTTCCAGCTTAGCCATTACTGCCTCGACCACCACTATGGCGTCATCCACCACTGTACCTATGGCGAGGACAAGGGCGAAGAGTGTGAGGAGATTGAGTGAGAAGCCTGCTATCATGACAAAGGCAAAGGTGCCTATGAGTGACACGATGATAGAGATGGACGGAATGATGGTAGCCTTAATGTCTTGCAGGAAGAAATACACCACCATTATAACAAGGATAATGGCGATGACGAGTGTCTCAACCACATTATGCATAGAGGCATTAAGGAAGTCGTCGGAGGTCTCGAGCAGACTGAACTTCATGCCAGCAGGCAGGCGACCCTCAATCTCGCTGAGCACCTGACGTATGTTGGCATTCACCTCAGTGGCATTGGCACCTGGTGCCTGCTTTATATAGAACATCACACCTGGTTTGCCATTCAGGTTGGTGCGGAAGTCATAGGCTCTCGCACCCAGCTCCACCTCGGCAATGTCTCTCAGGCGGAGTATCTCGCCCTTCTCTGATGCTCGGATGATGATATTCTCAAACTGGCTTATATCGTCAAGCAGACCGTTGAACTCAAGGTCTATCTTATCGGTGGTACTCTCTATTCTGCCTACAGGAGCCACGAGGTTCTGCTCATTGATGGCTGAGATGAGCTCGTCAGGCGTTACACCATAGAGTCCCATAAGGTCGGGCTTCATCCATATACGCACACCATACTGCTCACCCATTATCATGGTTCTGCCCACACCAGCGATACGGCGGATGGCAGGCATGACATTGATGTCGAGATAGTTGGAGATAAACGACTGGTCGAACTTGCCGTCGGTGCTCTCCAGACTCATAATCATCAGTGTGGCATTGACATTCTTCTGCACCGTAAGACCTGACTTCATGACAGCCTCAGGGAGCACGCCTGATGCCTGGCTGACCCTGTTCTGCACATTCATCATAGCCTCATCGGCATCAGTGCCCTGCTTGAAGTAGATGTCTATCTCGCCCTCGCCGTTGGCAGTGGCAGTGGCATCCATGTAAATCATGTTCTCAACGCCGTTGACCACCTCCTCAAGGGGCATCACTACCGACTCCATCACGGTGTTGGCATCAGCACCCTCATAGGTAGCATTGATGGTGACCATAGGCGGGGCGATGTCGGGATACTGCTCCACGGAAAGGGTCTGCAGGCTCACCCATCCCACCAGACAGGTGATGACAGCAATGGCAAGAGCTGCCACCCAATGCTTCACAAAGAAGTTCTCTCTCATCTTACCTTATCACCGTTTGAAAGTTTATGTGCACCCCTTATCACTACCTCGTCGCCATCGCGCAAACCATTCTTTACGTAATAGTTGTTGCCACTGTTAGACGGTATGGCATCGCATATCACGCCCTCAGCCGTACCGTCTTTCTTGACGCGATAGAACATCAGCTGGTTCTGCAACCTCACAGCAGCAGTGCGAGGAATGCGGAATGCCTTCTTTATCTTGGTAGGGAAAATCAGCGTTGCTGACAGTCCTGAGCGCAGTTCGTCGTCAGGGTTAGGGAAGGTAGCCTTACATATCACGGTACCCGTCTTGCCATCGACGATACCGCCTATCTCAGTAACCACACCCTCGTACTTGTAGGTCTGACCGTTCTTCAGTTGCAGTTTCAGCTTAGGCAGTTTCTCACCTATCGGTCTGCCCTCCACATCTCTCAGTCCATCGGCAGTAGCCTTGAGGTTATACTGCTCCATGAGTTCGAGCAACTGTGACTCGGTGTAAGAGAACCATGCCTGTATATAGCTGTTGTCACTGACGGTGCAGAGCATCTTACTCATATCGGCTATCTCACCAATCTTAAAGCCGTTCTCCTTAATCATGCCAGTGATGGGCGATGTAACGGTGCAATAGCTGAGGTTGGTCTTGGCTATGGAGAGCTGAGCCTGTGCCTGCTCAACAGCAGCCTGTGCCACATGGTAGGCGTTGAGACTCGTTGACATCACATACTGACTTACTATCTTCTTGGAGGCAAGCTGCTTGTTTGACTCATAACGCAGTTTGGTAGTCTCCATCTGTGCCCTGGCAGCAGCGAGGTTAGCCTGTGCATTCTGCACCTGCAGCTTTGCCTCTGTCTGGTCAATGACGAAGAGTACCTGACCCTTGCTCACCTTCACACCATCAGTGAAATTCACCTTTCTTATTATACCCTCAACCTGTGGATACACCTCCACCTCATGCACACCATGCAGGGCAGCAGGTATGAAGACATTATAGGTTAAGGTGTCAGCCTTAACGATACGTGTCTCATACTTCACCTGTGATGTCTTGTCCTTCTTAGAGCCGCATGACATAAAAGACATTCCAACTGCCAGCATGACGGCAAACATTATGTAATTTTTGAGTTTCATCTGCATAGGTTATTCATATAATCAGCTACAAAGGTACTCTATTTTTCCTATATTTCAAAAAAACAAACAAAAAAAAGGTTGCAACCAGTGGAGGTCACAACCTTTTTTATCATTATCTGCGTACAGACTACACCTTGATTTCAACTTCTACACCTGAAGGAAGATCGAGCTTCATAAGAGCGTCGATAGTCTTGGTTGTTGAACTGTAGATGTCAATCAGACGCTTGAAGTCTGAAAGCTGGAACTGCTCACGGCTCTTCTTGTTTACGAAGGTAGAGCGGTTTACAGTGAAGATGCGCTTGTGAGTAGGAAGTGGAATAGGACCACTAACGATAGCGCCTGTTGACTTAACAGCCTTAACAATCTTCTCTGCTGACTTGTCAACGAGAGTGTGGTCGTAAGACTTGAGCTTAATACGAATTTTCTGACTCATGTTGTTTAATTGAAAATTGATTATTGAAAATTGATAATTAGGGGTGGTTCGTAAAGAGTCATTTGCTCACGAACCCTCACCCTAAATCTTTATGCTTTGTACTTCGTACCTTGTCACCTTACACGAGGTCAGCACGACCGCCAGACTCCTCAAGGATAGCCTTAGCAATAGAGCTTGATACTGGATCGTGGTGGTCATACTCCATAGAAGAAGTAGCACGACCAGAGGTGATGGTACGGAGAGCTGTTACGTAACCGAACATCTCAGCCAGTGGCACCATAGCCTTAACGATCTTAGCGCCTGAACGTGCATCGTCCATACCCTGAACCATGCCACGACGCTTGTTAAGGTCGCCGATAACGTCACCCATAGACTCCTCAGGAGTTACAACCTCTACCTTCATGATAGGCTCCATGAGCACTGGACCTGCCTTAGGACAAGCATTCTTGAATGCATTGCGAGCAGCAAGTTCGAATGAAAGCTGGTCAGAGTCAACTGGGTGGAAGCTACCATCGACGAGGGTAACCTTGAGACCTGTTACAGGATAGCCACCGAGCACACCTGCTGAGAGACAATCCTGGAAGCCCTTCTGAACTGCAGGAATGAACTCCTTAGGCACGTTACCACCCTTAACCTCATTGATGAACTGAAGGTCGCCCTCCTTATAGTCTTCATCCTTAGGACCGATGTTAACGATGATGTCAGCGAACTTACCACGACCACCAGACTGCTTCTTATATACCTCGCGGAGGTTAACCTCCTTGGTAATAGCCTCTTTGTAGTTAACCTGTGGCTTACCCTGGTTACACTCTACCTTGAACTCACGCTTCAGACGGTCGATGATGATGTCGAGGTGGAGCTCACCCATACCTGAGATAACGGTCTGACCAGACTGCTCGTCGGTACGAACGGTGAATGTTGGGTCCTCCTCAGCAAGCTTAGCAAGACCATTGTCGAGCTTAGCGATATCAGCCTGAGACTTTGGTTCAACAGCGATAGAGATAACGGTATCAGGGAAGGTCATAGACTCGAGTACGATTGGGTGAGCCTCGTCACAGAGGGTATCACCAGTACGGATATCCTTGAAACCTACACCTGAGCCTATATCACCAGCAGAGATAACCTCTACAGGGTTCTGCTTGTTAGAGTGCATCTGGAACAGACGGCTTACGCGCTCCTTCTTGCCAGAACGTGGGTTGTAAACGTATGAACCAGCCTCAATCTTACCAGAGTAAACACGGAAGAATACGAGACGACCAACGTATGGGTCGGTAGCAATCTTGAATGCGAGAGCTGATGTAGGCTCGCTCTCAGATGGCTTACGGTCTTCCTCCTCGTCAGTGTTAGGGTTAGTACCTACGATATTCTCTGTATCCATTGGTGAAGGGAGCAGAGCACATACATAGTCGAGCATGGTCTGTACGCCCTTGTTCTTGAATGAAGAACCGCAGAGCATAGGCACACACTGGAGTGATATGGTTCCCTTACGGATAGCAGCGATAATCTCCTGCTCAGTGATGGTTGATGGGTCCTCGAAATACTTCTCCATGAGAGCATCGTCGTAGTTTGCTGCAGACTCAAGGAGCTTGTCGCGCCACTCGTTGCACTCGTCAACAAGGTCAGCAGGAATCTCCTCTACGTCATACTCAGCACCCATTGTCTCATCGTGCCAGATGATAGCCTTCATCTTGATGAGGTCAACGAGACCCTTGAAAGTCTCCTCAGCACCTATTGGCACACAGAGAGGAATTGGGTTAGCACCCAGAACGTCCTTCATCTGCTGTACTACGTCGAAGAAGTTAGCACCAGAACGGTCCATCTTGTTCACGTAGCCGATACGAGGCACGTTATACTTGTCAGCCTGGCGCCATACAGTCTCAGACTGTGGCTCCACACCACCTACTGCACAGTAAGTAGCCACGGCACCGTCGAGCACACGGAGTGAACGCTCCACCTCAGCGGTGAAGTCAACGTGTCCCGGAGTGTCGATAAGGTTGATTTTGAACTTCTTGCCGTTCCACTCCCATGAGCAGGTGGTGGCGGCGGAGGTGATGGTGATACCACGCTCCTGTTCCTGTGCCATCCAGTCCATGGTGGCTGCGCCGTCGTGCACCTCACCGATCTTGTGCGTCTTTCCCGTATAGAAAAGGATGCGCTCGGAGGTTGTGG
>JAEEGL014103569.1_pt1 | contig 10012 bp, 4 predicted proteins | sample 9134231 | NCBI WGS metagenome assembly JAEEGL01 (sample SAMN16246548, study PRJNA631951) | gut metagenome | biome: gut microbiome; feature: rumen; material: fiber-attached | host: Bos | place: Iran: Karaj | collected 2018-10 | reverse complement strand
TACGGCCTCCAGTCAACCCCTGACAGTTATAAGACTCGGATGGTAAACCCTATCCAGGAATAACGACACAAAGTCAACAAATACCAGGAATAATCTATAAACCCGAGTCAACCGAAATCAGGAAAGCACAGCAGGTAGAAGGATGTCAGGAAAGTCAGCGGGAGAGGAGAGGAGCGTGGGCGCGGTCGCCGGCACGGTAGTGCGGGGCGTAGAGCGACTCGATGCTGACTGCCGGGGTCTGGAAGGAGCCGGCCTGGGTGACCAGGAACTCCTCGGTGACGGTGGTTTTCTCCTCAGGGTAGGCGTCGAACCAGTACTCGGTGCGGTCGGCGAGGACGCTGCGGTAGCCGTGCGGGCTGAATGTATGCCAGCCGGCGACGGACAGCGGCCGCAGCCACCAGCCGTAGTGGCCGGAGAGCTGGTCCGCGGGCCGCAGGTTGGCCGGCCTGGGAGCCGTCAGTTTGACGAAACTGCGGTTCTCCTCGTTCCAGATGCGGTATTCGGCAAAGACCTTGTCTCCTATCGCAAGCATTTCTCCGTCAGTGATTTCCTTTCGGGTAACCTTTCCGTCGTCCGTGCGTTCGACGAAGAAACGGCGCTCGACTGTGAAGCCGTTGCCGTAGGCTTCGACTTCTGCGAACGGCTTCGTGAAAGTCTTTGTAAGTGTTACGACTTTGGTCTGGAGCACAGACTCTGATGCGTCCAGTACTGTGGATATGGCATTGACGAATGAGGCATCTTCATCCCAGTGCTGGGTCTCTTTCTGGATCATGAGCCAGAGGCTGATGCCGTCAGCGACAGACATCGCTTCCGCGGTGTCGTTGCTCTTTTCCAGGTAGGATTCCCTGTAGCGGAGCAGGTCTGCGATGAAAGCGTGGGCGTATGCCTCGCTTTCCAGCAGACCGCGGAACGGCATGACTGCATTGGGATAGTACCATCCGCCGGATTTGTAGCCGACAGCGTATTCCAGCAGTGACACCAGATCCTTGACTGCGGAATTGCGCAGTTTGGCCCCGGTACCGATGCGGATGCCCCAGGAGGTGGCAAGCCTGCGGCCCTCCTCGGAGCCTGCAAGGCTCACGAGGGCCTGCAGCCGCCGCGCCTTTGCCAGGATATGTCCGTTCAGTCCGCGCTCCTTGCGCGGCGTCAGATACTCCTTCATCCGCTTGCGGAAGTCACGCAACTGCTTGGAATCTACGTCCTTGGAAGAGAATTCCACTTCGGGGAACTGCACCCTTACCGATACATATTGCTCTTCTGACAGGCCTCCGCACCAGAACGGACGCTTGCTGTCGCCGAAGTATACTTTATCAAGATATTTTACGGCTCCGGCTATTATCTCCGGGGAAATACCGGCATCAAGACCACGCGACCGAAGGCCTGCAAAGCGGTCCAACAGCGTTGCAGTTACGATCGGGGAGCTGTCCATGCCCTTGAACCAAGCGAATCCGCCGTCGGTATCCCGGCAGGCCAGGAGGCTCTCCAATAGCCCCGTATCGGTCTTCTCCGTGACGATCTCCGAGCCGAGTTTCGCGGCAAGCAGTCTGACATAGAGGGCCTCTGAGAGGTCGAGCGCGTTTTCCGACGCGGGCTCGATCTTTGTCGGCAGGGCTTCGCGCACCATGTCAATCAGGGAAATGACTTTCACCTCGGCACCGTCGGCAGATCCGTTTGTGAATTCTCCGCGGAGCTGTGCAAGCAGGGCTTCCATCGATTCTCCGCTGTGTAGTATGGAGGAATGGGCCTCCGTGAGCGTCTGGACTGCACTGTAGACAGGAACGCTTACGAATACTGCATCGGAGCCATAGTCCTCCTTGTCTGCAATAAAGGTGAGCTTAATGCCAAGTTCCTTGATGTCAGGTACTTCTATTTCAAGTTCATCGGAGAGCGCTCCGCCCGGCTCCAGCGTGACCGCCTTGACGGTACTGCTGACAGGCGTGGAGTTCCTGTAGTCCTTGCCGTCGTACAGGTCGATGCGGAGCCGGCCGGCCAGGGTCTCGTCCACGCTGCTGGAGAGCGAAGCCTTGACGAAGTAGCGGTCTCCCGCATAGAGATACTGCGGCTCGACTACCGAGACCTTGGCCGGCACGGTCACCACCATCTCCTGCCGCAGGACGGCGTTGTCCATGTCCTTGTCATGCGCGAACAGCTGTACGATGAACGTGGATAGTTTATCGGCATTGGTGAAGTTGAATACTATCTTGCTATCGGCGTCCGAGCGCAGGAAAGGCTCGAAGGCCACGGTCTTGGCGAAATCCTCGCGTACGGCTATGTCCTCGCCCATATCCATCGAATCATCCATCTTGGCGGAAGCCTGGGCGGAATAGCCCACGACGACGGTCTCTCCCAAAGCCATGTCTTCTGTCATGGCTTCTTCCTCCACCATAGGCGCCGGGGCGGCGGCCATTTCGACCATGCCGTTGGCCGCTGATTTCATCATTACGCCTCCGCTTCTGTACATCAGGCGACGCTCGCTCCTGTCCGAACCGGTCGTGGTGCGGAAATAGACGGTCGGCCCTTCGGGGCCGTTCATATACACGCGGCTCCAGCGGTTGCCCTGGATGCGTTCGCTGGCCTTGTCGAAGATGGTGGCGACGCATTCCACTCCGGGTCTGGTTCCTATTTCGAAACTGTAGGAAGAAGCCGGGGAGGTCTTGTCGAGGAAGCGCGTGAAGGCGAGCGGCAGCTCGAGCCTCCTGGCGCTCCGGTCAAACTGCCTGGAATATGAATACTGCTGGTAATCCTTGAAATAGAGGACGTTGACCCTCACGACATCCGGCGCGTCGGAAGGCCATGCGAAACGGACTGTCTCCAGGGAGCCCTTTTTGCCCCTGACACCGTCCAGATGTATGGCCTTCGATCCGAGGACCACATTGCCCGAACCGAAGAGTTCCACGACCGCCCAGACGGGACCGCCCGTGGTACCTATTGTGAGGCTTACGCCGCCGTCCTTGTCGGATGCCATGAAGAGATTCCTGACGTCAGCATCGAGCATCGTATCACCCTCCTTGACCTTGAGGATGTCGAAGACGACCGCGGACTTGACTTCGTTGCCGTAGACGTCCTTGTCCTCAGCGACTGCCCTGAAGGTATACAGGCCTGAAGGGGATCCTGCCGTGTCGAACTCGAGAATGTCTCCGGGTCTGGCTTTTCCCTCTTTGAGAACTGTGTCCCCGAATTTCAGGGTATAGCTGATCCTCAGGGTCTTGCGGTCCTGGTCCAAGTCCGCGCGGTAAGGTTCCGTGTGGAGCCTCAGGCGGATGAGATCGTCGGATACAACCCCTTCCTCGTAGTTCTCATCCTCACGCCATTCATGGTCTTCGGTCATGTTCACGTCGGCGTCGGCTTGGTTCTCCAAGGTGGCGAAGAAAGGAATGTCGCGACGCACCTGGCGTCCGGTATTCCATTCCAGGGTTTCGCCTGTGGAGTCAGATACGCCTACGCGCACGTTATAATAGAGGTAACGGTCCTGTCCGGACTTGAAAGGAATGGTGAAGCGTCCGTCACGGTCGGGGTGCAGGACGCCTTCGCTGACGACATTGCCGTTCTGGGTGACGGTGTAGCGGATATCGGCTGCGGCGAGGGAGTGACCGGAATAGCTCTTGAGCGTTCCCTTGACCTCGATGTCATCCCCGGGGAAATAGAGGTTCGGGTCGGGGTCGAAGGTGAGGTCGAAGGTGGGAAGGACGAAATCGTCGACGCGTATGGAGGTGGCGGCGAGGTTCCGCCTGCCGTCTTCGACGGAGATGCGGAACATGCCGCCCCGCTCCCTCCGCTCGAGGAAGAATTCTCCTGCGGCGGATCCGAATTCATTGGTTTTCAGTTCCTTCGATGCCATTTCCTTGTTCTGGGCATCGAACAGGCGGACCGTGAGTGTCTTGCCCTGCAGGGCGGAGAACTTCTCGCTGCGGTCGCCGTGATAGGCCACGACCTTGAAGCGGACGGTCTCGCCGGGGTTGAAGGCGCTGCGGTCCACGAAGATGGAAGCGAACGTCCGGTCTTCGACGGACCTTTCCCCGTTGGAGGAAGTGGCGAGGCTGGCTGCCTGTGTCTTGCGGAGAGTCCCGTCGGCATCGCGCATGGAGAATGAGATGCGGTTCTTCCAGTTTTCCTTGTCGAATTTACCGGTAAAATCCTTCGGCAGGTATGTAAAGCCCTCCCCGAGTGCGAAATCCTTCAGCTCGGCGATGACCTTGTCCTTATTGTCCGTCAGGGTGATATCTGCCTTGCGCACAGGCTCTCCGCTCTTGGCGCGGGTGACGTATACGGCGTAACCCTTCGCATCATCCTTCTGGGCGGAAGACAGGCCGTAACGCCTGTATTCCGAATCCGAGGACACCTTGCCTTCGGCGCATTGAACCGTGTAGGTCCCGTCGTCGAAGGCGGGGAGGCGAACGCTGACTGTGTCAGGAATATGGTAACTCTTCACCGGGTTGTCGAGACGGGTGGACCATACCTTGCGTTCCTTGTCCTTTACCGTAACCGTTATGCCCGGAAGATTGCAGAGCGTAGCGGTCAGCAGGCCGTCCTCGATGGAGAAATACACCTGCTTGGAATCCAGGCTTTCGATGATGCTCTCCGCGCTGCAGCAGTCGGCTACCTTCTTCTCGAGTCCGGAGAAGGACTTGCGCTCCCTCTCGAAGGCGGCGCATTTCTCGCGGAAGGCGCGGAATTCATCGGAAGACCCTTTTTCTTCCAGTTTCTGCAGCTCCGCCCTGAGCAGCACTTCGCGGGCGAGGAACGCCGCAGCCTTGCCCTTGTACTTGCGTGCATATTCCTCCAGATTTTCCCTGGTCCTAAGATCGTCCAGGCTACGCCTGTCGATTCTTGTGAACTCGAGCAGGGCGGCCTGGGGGTAGCTCCCTCCAAGGGCCTCATCGAGCATGTCGGCGTACTCCTTCACTTGGGAAGGATACCACCGGCTGCCGATGACGAGGGACCAGAGGGCGTATTGCCAGTCATTGGCTATCAGATCGTTATCTACCAGAACCCTGGAGAAGCTCTCGTAGCCGAGGTTGGGGTCGTTCCTGTAGAAATCGTCGTGGCGGCCGCTTTCCAGCTGCCTGCGGTTCCTTTTCAGGAAATCCGCCATTCCTGAGGAGTTGTCGTTGCGGGTGTTGTAGAAGGTCAGGACGGGCTCGTCGAAGGCCGCGATGTCCTTCTGGAACTGAGTGTAGAGGCTGTCCCGCAGCTTCCAGTTGCGGGACGAGGCGACGTCGACGTAAGTGTCTCCGGCTTTGTAGAAATCCCAGGGAAGGCGTTCCTTGACGGCAAGACGCTTGATGTCCTGGAGTATGTCGAGGGCTTTCTGGGGACGGTCGGCCTTGCGTGCCGCTTCGTAGTCCTTCCAGAGTTTCGCGACGGGACTGTCCGGTGCGGGGGCGGATGTAATATCGTTCTTCATCATGAATCCACAAAAAATGATGACGGCCAGAGGTGCCAGCCAGAATAACCGTTTCATATCTCTTTAACTGTAAGCTGATTATAAGTCGCGCTCCTTTTCCATCAGGGCGCTGACCGCTTCAGATACTACAAAAGTACTGCCACCGATGTAGATGAGGGGTTTAGCTCCTGATTTTCCTGCTCTTTCGAGGGCGAGGGCCAGGCCTTCGGCTACGGTTCCACCGAAGATGACCCGGCCGGGAAGACTCCCGTCCAGTCTGCGGAAGAGGTCCTCAGCCTTCATCGAGCGCTGCGTGTCCGGTGCGACGGCGATCCATATGGCCTCCCTCGGCATCAGTGGAATGATGCCGTCGAGGTCCTTGTCGGCCATTACGCCGTAGACCATTATGAGGCTGTCGTACCGGCCTTCGGCAAGGTACCGCTCAAGCTCTGCGAAATTGCGCTTCAGCGCCGGGGGATTGTGCCCTATGTCGCAGAGCATGTCGGGATCGCGGCGGAGCATCTCCCAGCGGCCGTGGAAATCCATCCTCCTGGCGGTATGTGAGATAGCCCCTGATATCGTCTCCGTCACTTCTATGCCCATTACGGACAGGACGGTCAGGACGGTGCGCAGGTTCTCGGCCTGCCATTCGCCCTGAAGGTCCATGTCATCCGGTAACTCCTGCTCTCCGGAGCCGGCGTCGGCGAAGACCAGCGGGCAGCCGACGGCGGCGGCGCGGGCCTCGAATACCGGAGCCGTCTCTTCGTCCCGCGAACCGATGACCGCAGGAACGCCGGGCTTGAAGATCCCGGCCTTCTCGCCGGCAATCGCCGCACGCGTATCGCCAAGCATCGCGCAGTGGTCGAGGCCTATGCTGGTGACGACGCTTACCTCGGGGGTAATGACGTTCGTGCTGTCCAGCCTGCCTCCTAGGCCGACCTCAATCACTGCAAAGTCTACCTCTTCATCAGCAAACCATTTGAAAGCCAGTCCGGTAGTAATCTCGAAGAATGACAGGTCCAGCCTGTCGAAGGTCTCTTCCCACCGGGTGATGAAGTCCCAGACCTCCTGCCTGCCGACCAGGCGGGCAGGGCCGTCGGAGCCGGCGTCGAGGATGCGCATCCTCTCCCGGAAGTCGAGGATGTGCGGCGAGGTATACAGGCCGACCTTCAGGCCGGACGCCGCAAGTGCGGAGGCAAGCATGTTGGCCACGGACCCCTTGCCGTTGGTCCCCGCTACGTGTATGGTCCGGTAAGCCCTGTCGGGATGTCCCAGCAGGGCGTTGAATTCCTCCATGTGGGCAAGTCCGGGCTTGTATGCATCCCCGAATCCGGCCTTCTGCACGGAGGGGAAGCGCACGAACAATTCTTCCAGTTTGTGCTGATATTGGGCTTCGTTCATATCAATTTCTTGCAACTGAATCCAAATTTAGTTATTTTTACAGAATGATTGCTCGCCACATGAACGAAAAGACATCTGCATTGTACTCCGAGTACGTCATCGACGGCGTTCCGCAGGAACTGACCCCTGCGGAAATACTCGAAGCCTGCCTGGCGGAGGATGCCGCAGGCGTCCCGGCCGGGGGCGACGGCTTCGGGCCTGTGGTCGACGAAACCGTCGACCCGGCCCCGAAACCCTGCGCCACCGACCCCGCCGCGATAGGGGAGTATATCAGGCTTGTCAAGGGTATCCGCACCCCGGCTTTCCCTTTTGCGTTCCCGGAGACTTACACCAAGTGCCGCATCGCCTGCGCACTCATCGACGTCATCTGGCGGCGGGGACATTTCCGTCTGGGCGACCTGGCGTTGCGCCTCGACTGGACCTGGTCCCCGCAGCGCATCGGAGACATGGCGGCGTTCTACGCCTCCGTCTCCTCTGCTGCGGATTATGTTGATTCCCTTGGCCTTAAGGTTTCGGGTTATTCCTACACCGAGACTGAGGGCACGAGCGATGTGACCGCAGTACCCTCGCTCGCGCTACAGCGCCAGGAGGCTGAGCCTTCCCTTCCCGAGGACCCGGGCTTTTTCTCCGACCTGCCTTTCCGTACGGAACATCCCAGGCTCTGCGCGCAGAATTACCATCCCTCCAAGCTCCTTCCGGACGCTTCGAGCTGGCTGATCTACGTTCCCTTCGAGGACTGCGAGTACCGCCTCGGGGCCTCGCTGCTGGCGCAGGCGCTCGGCTCCTCCGGCGCAATGGCACCCCAGATAGTCGACGCCGACTATTTCATCGACTGCTATGAAGTGGTGCGCGAACTGGTGGAGGACGGAGTCGTGCTGTCGGGCGTGACTGTCGGCCGCGGCGGCCTCATCAGCGCGCTGAAGCGCATGACGGGCCCTAAGGCCGGCGCCGCCGTCAATCTCGCCGACCTTATTCGGGCAAAGGGCGAGAAGGACATAGTCCGCCTGCTTTTCGCCGAGGTCCCAGGAGTCCTGTTCCAGATAGCCGACATCGACTATGACTACGTCGATGCCGAACTCCTCCTGCAGGACATAGCGTTCTATCCTTTAGGACATCCCGTTCCCGGCCGGGCCGGCGTGGACGTCCTTTCATCCGACAAGCCCGGCATACAGACCATCCTCGAGTCTCTGCTGCGCAGCCAGAGCTCCGAGGGCGAAGACTGACCACATTTCAAGCACTATGCCCAGATATGCCAATGTCCCTTCGGGGAAGAAAACCAATGGGAAACCTAAAATCTTCGTGCTGGATACCAACATCATCCTGCACGACTACAGGTCCATCCGCAAGTTCCAGGACAACAATATCGTCATCCCGATAGCTGTTATCGAGGAACTTGACAAGTTCAAGAAGGGCAACGACGCCCTTTCCTTCAATGCGCGCGGATTCATGCGCGAGATCGACCGCCTTACCGACGGCCGTCTGTTCGGCAGGGACGGAGTCCCCATCGGGCGGGGCCTCGGAAAGATAAAGATCGAGCCCAACCATCCTTTCGCAGATGAATTCAAGGATTTCTTCATGGACGATATCCCTGACCACCGCATCCTGGCGACTGCCATGTGGGTGAGGGACAACAATCCCGGCACTTTCGTGGCCCTGATCACAAAGGACGTCAACCTCCGGATGAAGGGCAAGGCCGTCGGGATGGAGGTACAGGATTACCTCACCGACAAGGTCGAGGAGGCGAAGGTGGAGGGCGCGACGAAGGAGGTCCAGACAATGGAGCCCGACCCTTCGGTGCTTCAGTCGCTGGCCTACGGCCCTGACACTTCCGTTCCGTGGGAGGCGGTCACTCAGGATGAGCCCCGTGCAAACCAGCTCTTCATCTTCGGCTGGAAGGGCTCCGACAAGGGCACGGTCTGTGCGCGCTACGATGCGCAGCGCGGCCGGATCGTCCTGGTCAAGGTGCGCGAGGCGTACGGCATCCGGCCGCGCAACGACGAGCAGAAGTTCGCCCTCGACGCCTGCCTCAATCCCAGGATCCAGCTGGTCTCGCTCACCGGCGGAGCCGGTACCGGCAAGACTCTCCTTGCCCTGGCTTCCGCGCTGGAGCAGGAGCGCGATTTCGACCAGATCATCCTTTCGCGTCCTACGGTCATCCTCGGTAACCAGGACATAGGCTTCCTTCCCGGAGACCAGAAGACGAAGATGAGCCCCTATCTCCAGCCGCTTATGGACAACCTCAATGTCATCAAGGCCCAGTTCCGCCCTTCCTCCAAGGAGGCGCTCAAGATCGAGGGTTTGCTGAAGGACGAGAAGCTGGTCATTTCACCGCTGGCGTACATCAGGGGCAGGAGCCTCGGCAAGGCCTTCTTCATCATCGACGAGGCTCAGAACCTCACTCCGCACGAAATCAAGACCATCATCACCCGTGCCGGCGAAGGGACCAAAATGGTCTTCACCGGCGACATCTTCCAGATCGACCAGCCTTACCTCGACCAGTGGTCCAACGGCCTGACGCATCTCGGAGAGAAGATGTTTGGCCAGAGACTCTTCGAGCACGTGTTCCTTCGGAAGGGCGAAAGGAGCGAGCTTTCCGAGATCGCTGCCAAACTATTGTAAGAAAATTTCATATTTAGGCCGGAAAGTTGTAAATTCGCGGCCTGTAAAAAGGAAAAATACTAACAAAAAAGACGACGTTATGTTTGAAAGCAAGAAAAGAGTCTATCGCTTCGGCGGCAAGCAGGCCGAGGGTGATGGTACCATGCGCGAGCTCCTTGGTGGAAAGGGAGCCAACCTGGCTGAGATGAGCAGGCTCGGAATGCCTGTCCCTGCCGGATTCACGATTACGACAGAGTGCTGCGCCGAGTATTATGCCCTCGGCGGAGGATATACCGAAGAACTCAAGATGGACGTGGGCGCCGCCCTCGCCGCCACCGAGAAGATCATGGGCAAGAAATTCGGCGATCCCGAGAATCCTCTTCTCGTCAGTTGCCGTTCCGGAGCCCGCAGTTCCATGCCCGGCATGATGGATACCATCCTCAACATCGGCCTTTGCTCCGACACCATCCCCGGAATGATCAAGAAGACCGGCAACCCCCGTTTCGTGTATGACTCATACCGTCGTCTCATCATGATGTACTCCGACGTCGTCATGGAGAAGGCCGAAGGCATCGAGCCCGAGGACGGACAGAGCATCCGCCAGCAGCTCGACCGCATGATGGCCGACCT
>JAEEGL013028459.1_pt1 | contig 10012 bp, 6 predicted proteins | sample 9134231 | NCBI WGS metagenome assembly JAEEGL01 (sample SAMN16246548, study PRJNA631951) | gut metagenome | biome: gut microbiome; feature: rumen; material: fiber-attached | host: Bos | place: Iran: Karaj | collected 2018-10 | reverse complement strand
GAGGCTTGGAGCCACATCATCCTGCAGGAGCAGAGTTCGCTGCCCCGCACCGACATTGAAACCTTCCGCGCCAACGTGAAGCGCTGGGTGGATTACATCCGTGAGTATTGCCCCAATCCCAATGCCATCATCATTGTGCCCGTCAACTGGGCTTACAGTGGTGACTGGGAGAATTACACCGCATTCAATGCCACCTTTGTCAAGAACTATCAGGATGTTGCCCTTGACCTGGGCGTGACCCTGTGTCCCGTGGGCGTTGCTTACCAGGAGGTATTCGATCTGGAGGGCAGCGCAGGCACCCTCACCTGGTTCCTGGATGACCGCCATCCTACCCTCAAGGCCACCTATATGGCCGCTGCAATGGAGTATGGCCTCATCTACGGCGCTGACCCGTTGACCATTACTTGGGCTCCCGATGGCCTGAGCAGTGACGAAGCCGCCGCCATGCGTGGCTATGCCAGCCGTGCATTGAACGGTTTCACCAACTATGTGGACCACACTGCCGGTCAGGTACATTACAAGGTGACCGTGCGCGACCAGTTCGGCATGGAGATTGATGCTCCCGAGCCCGTGGTGATGACCCTGAGCGACGGTGGCGACATCAACGCCGACTACGTCTTCACCAGCAATGGCACCAACGGTGAGTACACCGTGACCGCTACCACTGGCGATTTCACTCAAAATGCAACCGTCAAGGTGGCTACTGCCCTGACCGAAGTAGTGACCTACCCCGCCATTGAACTGAACGAGACAACCCTGAGCGCTGCCCAGAACTTTGACGTGATGGGCGATGAGGCAACCGCAACGCTGCCCGCCGCATGGCGCATCGACCGCATCCTGACCGCTCCGCGCACCGTGGGACGATTCGACCAAGCCGATGACCAGACGATGTACAGCGGTGGCGTGAGCCTGCCCAGCAATGCCAAGAACGGCACCTGGAACTTCGGTGACAACGCCGGTGATGACCGTGCCCTGGGTGGCATCTCAACCGGTGTAGCCAACGGTACCCGCTGTGTCAACGTATATGCCCACCTGCTCAACACTGGCAAGAAGGACATCGAGAACGTCAACATCACCTATAACGTCGAGAAGTATCGCAAGGGTAACAACAGTGCAGGCTTTGCCGTGCAACTCTATTACTCCATCGATGGCCGCAACTGGACCAGCGCCGGTGACGGTTTCCGCACCTACTTCGCTCCTGATGCCGAGACCATCGGTTATGAGACGGTGCCTGGTGAGACTGTTCCCGTGAACGGCATGCTCGGCACCAAGATTTCGCGCGGTTGTGACCTGTATCTGGCATGGAACATCAGCGTGGCTAGCGGTGATGCAGCCCAGGGTGCCATGGCACTGGGTATCGACAACTTCTCCATTAGAGGTGAACTTCCCAAGATTCCCGCTTCTCAGCACTATATCTTTGTTGACGATCAAACAGGATGGGATGCCTTGGGCCTCTATGCTTGGGGCGACAGCGAACTCTTCGGCGCATGGCCCGGTGAGGCCAGTGTGGGTGACTCCATTGTAAATGGTGTGGAGTACAAGGTGTTCCTGCTGGACACCAATGGCGGTAATTACCACCTGATCTTCAACAACTGGAACAATGGCCTGCAATTGCCCGACTATGATATCGTTGCCGACCGTGATTACTATTTCATCGTCACTGGCACCGAAGTGATTGAAAACCAGTCCACTGTTATTGAGTGTGTCATTGATGCATCCCCGGTAATCCAGGTGCGCGATAAGACGGCGATCTATCCCGGTTCCATCACCGTCTACAACATCAACGGCCAAGCCGTTACCAATGGTATCAACTCAGTTGACCTGCAACACCTGCCCAGCGGTATCTACATCCTTCAAGGTCGTGCTGGCAGCCATGTTGACACTATCAAGCTCGCCATCCATTCATAGCCAAAACAATTAAAAGAGCCACAATAAATGCCACGAACGGGGTCAATCCTGTTCGTGGCATTTTTTAGTAGCTCTTAATGTACCAGCGGCTGAATTACTTCACAAGAATCTTCTGGCCATTGTGGATGTAGATACCCGAAGCGGTGGGTACCTCGCTGGGGATACCCAAGAGGTTGTAGTAAAGGCCATCGGTCTGCTTGGCTGTCTGGATTTCATCAACAGCGGTGTCTTCCTGATGGGGAGGCATGAAGATTACCAGACCCTTGCTGGGGTCATCAACCTGATGGTAGATTACCTCCTCAATCAGTTCCTCGGTCTGCTCAGCCACGTTCCAGGTGTTACCTTGGGCCCAGATGGTGGCGGTGCCATTATTGAACAGGTCATAGAGAATACCATTGTTTCCGTTGTTGACAAAGGTGTTGTTACCGGGGTTATAGTCATCGGCTGTGGGATCTTCAACCTTACCCATATTGATATTGGGAGCTCCGGTGGGCACGGTGATACCCCACAAGCCACCTTCCATCCAGTTACCCTCGATGTAGATGTTGCTGCTACTGCTGCTGTCATAGATGCTGATGCAGCTGCCGCCATTGTTGGGGTTGGTCTCGTAGCAGTTGTCAATCATGATGTTATTGCGGATGATGGCGTCCACGCTACCAATGGTAGTGATGCCATAGCGATTGTCGGCAATGTAGTTGTCCTCGATGTAAAGTGTGCCGGTGTGACCCATGCCCATCATGTTGCTCACGCCAATGCCACCAGGCAACGTGAACTTGCCACCAATCACCTGGTTGCCGATAATGTACATGTCATAGTCGCCAGCGCAGGTCATGTTGATCTGGGGCTTGTTGCGGTTGGTGGTTGTGTTGTGCCAAAAGATGTTGTCGCGGATGATGATACCGACAGGGTTGCTGGCACCGCTACCGATGGCGTTCAGGGTGTTCTCAATAAAGTAGCAGTTCTCAACAATGTTGTTGTCGCAAGAGGCGTTGAATGACAGGGCACCCGAGCTCGACGACTTGCCGTTGTGCAAAGTGAAGGTGCAATTGTCGGCATGCAGGCTGCTGTTCAAGCCACCAAACACCACTCCCACATATTCAAAGGTCACGTTCTTTAACTCGGCATTGCCGTTCTCGCCAAGCATCCAGAAACCCTTGGGATTAGAACCCTCAACGTCACGGGTCACGACAGCGGTGTCAGCAGGTGTGACGTCTGCGTCACCATTGACGGTGATCTGTACATTATTGGCCATCTTGATGAGGTCATTGTTCTGGAGTTGCAGCACGTCACCCTCGCTGATGGTGAAATTGGCGCTCACCAGATAGGAGCCGTCGTCCTGCAGAGTAACGCCTGTGCCCTCGATCTGGCTCAAGGAATTAAAGGTGTAAACATTGCCTGAACCGTCAGAGATAAACTCGTCGGCAAAGGCTCCAGCTGCAACGGCAGCCATGAGAATAAATGCGTAAATTTTTTTCATAACAGTTTATAATTATTGGTTTAAAATGAAAATTTTCAACAAAACTTGTAGTGCGTTCATTTAGCAAGGGCAAAATTACTCAATATTTGAATCATTCACATGAGTTAACCACACTTTTTCTTCTCCAAAAACACCATAACCATCTATAAATCGGTCTGCTGTCATTATATTTGTCCAAAATACCATTACATCATTTTTTTATGATTTTATGCCACCAAAATAGTAGTAGTTATAGCAATTTGTTGTACTTTTGTGGAACGTATAACAATAATTACCTATAAACTACTGATATCGATGGACTACAGCTTAGTTGATTTTCTCGCCTTGCTGGGTGCCGTGTGTCTCTTCCTGTACGGAATGAAGATCATGAGCGAAGGTTTACAGAAAACCGCGGGTAGCCGCTTGCGTTCCATTCTCGCCTGGATGACCAAGAATCGTATTCTTGCCATCATCACGGGTATTGTCATCACCGCATTAATCCAGAGTTCGTCGGCTTCGGTGTCGATGGTCGTCAGTTTTGTCAACGCCGGCCTCATGCCACTGGAGCAGTCGCTGGCTGTGAGCTTTGGTGCCGCATTGGGTACCACGTTCACCGAGTGGATTATTGCCATCTTCGGTTTCAAGGTCAAGATGTCGGCCTTCCTGTTACCCTTGCTGGCAATCGGTGTTCCCATGCTCTTCATCAAGCGGAACAACTACAAGAATATCGGTGAGTTGCTCATCGGTTTCGCCTTCCTGTTCATGGGTCTGGATGCCATCAGTGCCAATGTGCCTGACCTGTCCAAGTCTCCCGAAATTTTCTCTTTCCTTCAGCAATACACCTCGATGGGATTCCTGTCCATCCTGATTTTCACTATTGTGGGATGGATAGTGACCATGGTCATCCAGTCGAGTGCCGCAACTTTTGCCATCGTGCTGATTATGGCGGCCAAGGGGTGGATTTCATTTGATATTGGTTGCGCCATGGTGTTGGGTGCCAGCATCGGTACCAGCATCACGCCGCTGTTGGCATCATTGGGAGGTAATGCCGAGGCCAAGAAGGCTGCACTGGGCCATGCGCTGTTCAACCTGTTCGGAGCCATCTGGGTGCTGATCATCTTCCAACCCTTTGTGTCGATGGTGACCTGGGTAGTGAAAGACCTGTTCGGACTTGGAGACCCCCTGGCCCTGTATAACAGTGTCAGCGGTGGAGCCAGCGTTGATGGCAAAGCATTGATGCAGGAACAGGTGGCCATGTCTATTGGCATGACGATGTTCCACACTATCTTCAAGCTGTGCAACCTATTGATCATGATTTGGTTCACCAAGTTGTATGTCAAACTGCTCAACACCTTGATCAAGAGCAGGAAGAAAGAGGACGAGGAATTCCAGCTCAAGTATATCCAGGGTGGTCTCATGAGTGCCAGTGAGTTGAACATCGACCCGGCACAAAGGGAGATTGTCGTGTTTGCTGGGCGCGTCGAGCGTATGCTGGGTATGGTCAAGGAACTCGTTCACACCAAGACCGGAACACCCGAATTCAACAAAATATATTCGCGTATCCAGAAGTATGAGGACATCACCGACCGCATGGAGTTTGAAATCGGCAGTTACCTCAACAAGGTGCTTGATGGACGCTTGAGTAGCTCGGCCAAGGCCCGCGTTGCCAGTCTGTTGAGCATTATCAGTGAGCTCGAGAGCATCGGCGACAGCTGCAACAACATCGCCAAGGCCCTCGTACGCAAGGAGGAAGCCGATGCCCACTTCAATGAATACAACTATGCCAACATCGATGAAATGCTCAGGCTCGTGAGCGAGGCGATGACCAACATGCTCATGGTATTGACCGACATCGACAACGTCACGGCCGAAGACCTCATGCGCAACTATAACAAGGAGCGCGAGATCAACAACTTCCGCAACCAGTGCCGCACCGAGAACATCGAGAACGTCAACCAGAAGAAATATCCCTACAAGGCTGGTATCTTCTACATGGATATCGTGTGCGAGGCCGAGAAACTGGGCGACTTTATCGTCAACGTCATTGACAGCATGGAAGATATCATGCGCCGCAGTTCAGCAGTCACCAACGGTCTGCCCATTGGTGAACTCAATCCCGAAAAGACCGCTAAGGGTGTCTAAATAAGGGGGATCCTACTTTTTAAGTTCAAAGCCAACCATCACGTCCTCATAGTTGTCAAGCAACGACGTGATGGCTTTGATTGTCGAGCTGTCGCTGAAACGACCCAACAGTGATATTAACTTCAGGAACTTGTCGGCCTCAAACGTGAGGTGCAGTTTCTTCTTGCCGTCACGCCTGAGGTTTGCACTCAAGGGCACTCCATGCCACTTGAATGAAATCTTCTCTTGGTCAGGATTGTAGTTATAGGTTCCCTTCATGTTCACGCCCAGTATCTTCATGGTACAGGAGCCATCAGGACTGAATGAAAATGCCGGACTTGCCTTGTCAAGACCAATTTTCTTGTAGGCATTCTTGAGTTTCTTCTTCATCTTGCCCTTGGCAAAAGGTTTGGCGACTCCTGCAAGCAGGTTCTTGCCGCTCACGCCCACGCTGGGACAGTTGTATTTCCACTCACCGCTGATGGCAGAATTCACCTGCCATGTCTCGCGGGCAATGTCAGCTTCGGTAACAGTGAATACCTCATCGGGATGCATGGAGCCATTAGCCCCATGCTTGTGTGACGTGGCGCACGATGCCAGCGCCATCATCAAGCTCATGATTAACAATATTCGTTTCATAATACCCGCAAAGTTAATGTAAATGCAAGAAAAAAACGGGAAAACACTGTAAGAAAACAAAAAATATAGTAATTTTGCAGTTTGCTAGAATATGGCAAATAAAACAAAGTCTATTTTATAAAAGTCTATAATTTAAATAAATATCGATTATGGTAGTAGGTTACGGTGGCCGCAAGATTATCATGGAGAATAATGATACGTCCTATTATGGCCGCATTCTTATCAAGGCGTTAGCCAAGAACTATCCCGACAATTATTATATCTTGTACTCGACCGAAAACGTGAACAACAAGCGTCTCACGTCGCTGTTCAACGAGGACAGCGTGCGTGTCAAGTTCCCGCGCAACCACATTCACAGTAAGGAACGCTGGTACACCAAGAGCGGCATCGTCAAGTCGGCCAAGGGACATGGTGTGAACACCTTCCATGGCATCGACGACGGTATCGCATCGGGATTTGACGGCAGCAACTTCCCCACGGTATTCACCATGACCGACCCGCTGTATAATGGTGCCGAGAACTGGCTGCAGCGCATGCTCATGCAACGCCGCGCCCGCAAGGCGTGCAAAATCGCCAAGCGCGTGATTGCCCTTAACGAGGTGGACCGTCAGACCATTATCGACCACTATCATGTCAACCCCGATAACGTCGAGGTGGTACATCCTTGCTACTATGACGGTTGCGACGAATCTGTACCCAATAACATGTTCGAAATCCTGCGTGAGAAGTACCACCTTCCCGAGAAGTTCATTCTCTACAAGGGTCGCATGGAAAAAGCCGATAATCTCAAGGAAGCCATGCAGCTCCTGCATGAGTTGCGTGACCGCAAGATTTCCATCGTGATGCTCGGTTACCGTACCGACTACTTTGATCATGTCATCAAGGAGCAGGCTCATGACCTGCACATCTTCCATCGCTTCAAACAGGTGGATAGGATACATCTTGCCGACCTTACCGCTGTAGCAAAGATGGCCCAGGCTGTCATCATTCCAACAACCCATCGTTCACGCGACCTCTTCAAGATCATCAATGCCCAGCGTAGCGGTGCGCTGGTCATCTGCAAAGATTCGCCCAAGGCACGCGAGATGGGTGGTGACGGAGTAATCTACTACTCCAATTTCCACGAAGGTGCTGATCTCTTGAGCGATGTGCTCGAGGATGAGAACAAGAAGGCTCAAATCCTAAGTGCAGCCCGCGATAACACCAACCGATTTAGCGGCAAGGAACTCGCCGACCACATGATTCACATCTACCGCTCAGTGCTCATGCACCGCCGGCTCGTTCAAGAGTAAAAATCAAGAAAACAAGATTAACGCTGGTCAGTGCCCCAGAGGAGTTTCTGCCTCAGGGTGCTGGCAAAGTTATTGCCCAACCGCTGCACGACACGGGCACAATTGGGCGCGCGCTTGATGGTAAGCAACGAACCCGTGGGGCACAAGGTCACCTCGCCATCGATACTGACCTCATACTGTGATGCGCGGGAATAGGTGCGCACGGCAATCTCACTGTCATCGCGCACGACAAGCGGACGCATTGTGAGTGAGTGGGGCGAGATGGGCGACAACACCAGGCACGATGTGGTGGGCTCCAGAATGGGTCCGCCAACGCTCATATTATAGGCTGTGGAACCTGTTGGTGTACTGATTATCAGTCCGTCACCGCGATAAGTCGTGAGTGCATGGCTGCGCAACCGTGTCTCCATATCGAGCATCGATGATGTGTCGTGGCGCAGGATGGCAATCTCGTTCAATGCCCACGGGTGAGGAATCTTGACGGCGTCACATTCCACCTGCAACATCGTGCGCTCCTCGATGCGGTAATTGCCCGACAGGACGTCATCCAACACGTCGCTGTTCTCATCAAGGCGACCTGCCGTGAGATATCCCAAATGGCCTAAATTAAGGCCTAAAATAGGCATTCCCTGACGCGAAACCCACATTGCAGTCGTCAGGAACGTGCCATCGCCTCCCAACGACAGCGCCATGTCGGCTTCGGGCACATGATCAACGTCAAACGAGGACACCCCCGCCACCGCATCAGAGCCCAGGTAACTCAGGTATTCCTGTTCCACAGCGACTTCCAAACCACGCTGCCGCAGATACTCCATCAGAGACAACACCTTGGACGTATTGTCCTGCTGATAACTATTCCCGAATATGACAATCTTTTTTATCATGGAAACGTTGCGCAATAAGGTAATAATACTACTTTATTCCGAAGGATTGTTCAAGTATTCCACCAGACGGGCAACGGCGCGGCCGCGGTGGCTGATGCGGTTCTTTTCCTCGGGTGACATTTGGGCAAACGTGCTGCCGTCTCCCTCGATGGGTCGGAAGATGCTGTCATAGCCAAAACCTCCCGTGCCGTGACGCTCGGTGAGAATGATGCCCTCGACCTGGCCTTCAAACATGTGCATCTCGTCGCCTTGCAACAGGGCTATTGCGGTGCGGAAACGGGCAGTGCGCTCGGTTACACCGTCAAGTTTGCCCAGCACCTTGTCGATATTGGCTTCACTGTCGTGTCCAGGACCTGCATAACGTGCTGAGTGAACACCTGGCTCGCCATTCAGGGCATCAATTTCGAGCCCTGTATCGTCACTGAAACAGTCATAGCCGTAATGCTCCTTCACATAGCACGCTTTCATCTGCGCATTGCCCTCAATGTTATCGGCAGTTTCAGGAATATCCTCATGACAACCGATGTCGGCAAGTCCGAGTATCTCATAGCTGTTTCCCAACATCTGGCGCAATTCCTGCAGCTTGTGGGCATTATTGGTCGCAAAAACAATCTTCTTCATTAATATAAACTACGAATTACGCGAATTATACTAATTTGGCATCCGCACTCTTATTTTTATCAAATTACACTAATTGGCATCCGCATTCAATTAGAACGAATTTAATAAACTACGGATTACGCGAATTGAACGAATTGATCTGTTCGCAAAATTTGCGTAATCCGTAGTTTTAAAGTTAGTTACACAACGACGTTGACAATCTTGTTGGGAACGACAATAACCTTCTTGGGGTGCTTGCCGTCGAGCCAACGCTCGGCACCTGCGTCACTCAAGGCGATGCGCTGCACTTCGTCCTGGGGCGTTCCGGCTGCCACCTCGATGTTGTAGCGGGGCTTACCGTTGAACAAGACGGTGTACTTGACGGTCGATTCCTTCAAGTAGTCCTCGTTCCATGTGGGCCACTGGGCATCACACACGGTGGTGTCATGACCGAGCACATGCCACAATTCCTCGGCGATGTGCGGTGCGAACGGTGCCAGCAGCACTACCAGCGGCTCATAAATCTCGCGTGAGCGGCACTTCATGCTGGTCAACTCGTTGACACAGATCATGAATGCTGCCACCGACGTGTTGTAGCTGAAGGTCTCGACATCGCCGCTCACCTTCTTGATGAGCTTGTGCAGCGATTTCAGGGCTTCGGCACTGGGTTTCTCGTCGGTGAGCTGCATGGTGTCGCCCTTGTAGAACAAAGCCCACAGGCGTTTGAGGAAACGGTTTACACCGTCAATGCCGTTGGTGTCCCAGGGTTTGCTGGCCTCAACGGGGCCAAGGAACATCTCATACAGGCGCAAGGTGTCGGCACCGTAACGGTCTACAATATCATCGGGATTGACCACATTGAACATCGACTTGGACATTTTTTCAATGGCCCAGCCGCAGATGTATTTACCGTTTTCGAGAATGAACTCGGCATCCTTGAACTCGGGGCGCCACTCGCGGAATTTCTCAATATCCAACGCATCGGTATGCACGATGTTCACATCCACATGGATGGGGGTCACGTCATAGTCATTCTTCTTATTGAGCGTCACGAACTTGTTGGTGTCCTTGATGCGGTAAACAGAATTGCTGCGACGCTGGATCGTGGCCTT
>JAEEGL012767576.1_pt1 | contig 10012 bp, 7 predicted proteins | sample 9134231 | NCBI WGS metagenome assembly JAEEGL01 (sample SAMN16246548, study PRJNA631951) | gut metagenome | biome: gut microbiome; feature: rumen; material: fiber-attached | host: Bos | place: Iran: Karaj | collected 2018-10 | reverse complement strand
TTGTACCGTTATAGGATTTCCGTTGGGATATAACCATTATTTAACAAAAGAAGTTGAAATTAAAACCGCAATAAATTGTGGTGCGGATGAACTTGATGTTGTAATTAACATATCGGCGTTAAAGTCTAAAGATTTCTCTTATGTTCAAAAAGAATTAGATGTATTAAGAAAAATATCAAAAGATAAAATATTAAAAGTAATAGTTGAAACAAGCTATTTATCAATTGAAGAAAAAAATAAAATCGCTAAAATTGTTTTGAACAGCGGTGCGGACTTTATTAAAACTTCCACAGGTTTTTCAAATGCCGGAGCAAATATTGAAGATATTATATTGTTTAAATCAATTTTAAAAAACTCCGTCAGAATAAAAGCTTCAGGTGGAATTGATACTTATGAAAAAGCGGTAGATTTTATTAAGGCCGGTGCCAGCAGGTTGGGAACTTCAAAATCTTTAAAAATTATTAATAATGAAAAAAACAATATTTAAACATATAGCATTAATAAGTCTTATAATATTTTTTATATTATTTATATGGGTTGTTTTTGTTTTTAATTTTTTTTCATATAGAATAAAAAAAGATATATATCCTCTTATATTAGATTCAAAACAAATTTTAACCGAAATAGTAACAAAAGATTTTGCTAAAGAAAAAATCAATAAATTTTTATCAAATTTACAACAAAATCAAAAAATATTTGATTTTGATGTATCAAACAAAGAAAAAAATCATTATTTTCTGGATGCCAGCAAACCAAAAAGCTTTATAAATGCTTTACTTAATTTTTCTTATCCTATTAAACAAGATGGAAAAACATTGGGATATATACATGTTTGGCCATCGCCTGATTTGCTTTTTTCCGCCATAGCAAAAAACATAAATATAACAATTTTTTTGCTTTCAATAATATTTGCATTAATTCTTTTTATCATAATTTCATATTTATACATACTGAAATATTTTTTCCGACCTGTATTTAAAATAAGTGAAATGATAGATGCTATTTCAAAACAAAAAAGTTATGATTTCGATATTCCAAGCAATAGAAGTTTATGGAAAGAAATTTTCTTGGGTTTAAAAAATCTTAACACCAAAGTTGTCGATATAAAAACAACAATGAAATTGCTTATTTCCGTAAGTAATTTATTAACATCGGATATGGAATTATCGGATGCGGTACATTCTGTTTTTGATATGCTTCAACAAAAAGTAAATAACAATGCGGTATGTATTTTGTTTATGGTAAGCGATAATATGCAATTAAGCATATTTGCAAAAGATTCTTTTTCAAACTCGAAAATACAATTTATTTCAGAAAAAACAAACAGTATTATATGGAATTGCCATAGCGACCAAAAAGAATATATATGTGAAGACATTAAATTATTATCTTCAAACGATAAAAAAATATTTGAAAATGAAAATATAAAAAAATTAATAAATATACCGTTAACAATCAATAATCCGAAAGGATATTGTGTAGGTGTTTTTTGTGTAGGAATAAAGGATGAAAAATATTTTGACAATGAAACTTTAAATACCATAAGAGAAATTGCTAATAGTTTTTCAATATTAATATTTCATAGGGAAAACTATTTAAAAATAAAAGAACAAAACAGAAAGCTTGAAATGGAAACGGAAAATGTTACAAAAGAACTTTTAAGCAAAAATACCATGCTCATACAAAAAATAAGAGCAGTTAATATTTTCTGTGATATTTTGTCCTATTCTTTATCAAACTTTAGTTTGGAAAAAAATATTCAGCATATTGTAGAAAAAATAAAACAACTTCTTATAGTTGAAACTGCAGGAGTTTTTATCTATAATAATACAAGTGATGAGTTTTATACCGTCGGCGGATCTTTTGGAATTAACAATGTAATAAAAACTAAAAATAAAGTTAATACTGTTTTAAATAAAGTCTACAACAAAAAACAATCTGTAATTGTAAAATCTAAAGAACAATTAAAAGAATATCCTAACAGCAATGATTTAGAGCAGTATTTAAACATAAAATCGGTAGTTGCATCTCCTATTTTAAGAGATGATAAAATAATTGCAATTTTAGCTATAGTGAATAAAACCGGTATTGAATTTTCCGAATATGATGTTAAAACTCTCGAACAATTATCCATATTAGTTTCATGTATAATTGAAAAAATAAATTTGTATAATATATTAAAAGATAAAGAAGCAGAATAGTTTTAGGAGACAGTAATGGAATTGAGTAAGTTAAAAGAAGTGGCCACATCGGTAAGAAAAGATATCTTATGCATGATACAAAAAGCAGGGTCCGGACATCCCGGAGGAAGTTTATCCTCTGTAGAATTGTTGGTAGATTTATACTACAATCATATAAATTTTAATAAAACTAATTTTAAAGATGAAAACAGAGATTATTTTATCTTATCAAAAGGTCATGTCTGTCCCGTATTATATGCTGTTCTTGCAAACATCGGGTGCATTTCAAAAGAAGAACTGTGGACACTAAGACAAGTAGGAAGCAGATTACAGGGGCATCCGGCAAAAGATAAAGAAATTCCCGGGATAGAAATATCTACCGGTTCTCTCGGCTACGGACTTTCAATAGCTTGCGGAGTAGCAAAAGCATTTAAAACATCAAAAAAAGATAACAGAGTATATGTTCTCATGGGAGATGGAGAACAACAAGAAGGTTCTATTTGGGAAGCAGTAATGAGTGCGGCGCATTTTAAGTTAGATAATTTATGTGCAATAATAGATAATAACGGTTTACAAATAGATGGTAAAGTTGAAAATGTATTAAATGTTGAACCTTTAGCACAAAAGTATAATGCTTTCGGATGGAATGTAATCTCTATAGACGGACATAATTTTGAAGAAATAGATAAAGCATATTCGCAAGCAAAACTTTGTAAGGGAAAACCTACAGTGATAATTGCAAAAACCATAAAAGGTAAAGGTGTATCTTTTATGGAAAATGTTGCGGATTGGCATGGTAAAGCTCCGTCTCAAGAACAGTTGGAACAGGCATTAAAAGAAATAGAAAAATAAAATAATAAAAGGAAAATATTTATGGTTAATGTTTTTGGTAAAAAAGCGACAAGATTCGGCTTTGGAGAAGGGTTGGTTGAACTTGGGAAAAAAGACGATAAAATTTTTGTTTTGGGTGCTGATACGGTATCTTCTGTTGCTATTAACAAATTTCAAGAAAACTTTCCTGAAAGATTCGCAAATGTCGGTATAGCCGAAACAAACTTATTGGGCATGGCTGCAGGTATTTCAATTGCAGGTTTTATACCGTTTGTTTCAACTTATGGAGTTTTTGCTTCCGGTAGGCCATGGGAACAAATAAGAACCACAATATGCTATTCAAATTTAAATGTAAAAATCGGCGGATCTCATTCTGGACTAATGGTTGGTCCTGACGGAGCAACTCATCAGGCATTGGAAGAAATTTCAATAATGAGATGTCTGCCAAACATGACAGTTTTAGTTCCGTGTGATGTTGTTGAAACAAAAAAAGCTACAATGGCAGCTGCATATTGGGCAGGACCTGTTTATATAAGATACGGCAGAGAAACAATTCCTATAATAACAGAAGAATCAACTCCGTTTGAAATAGGTAAAGCCGTTAAAATGAAAGATGGTAAAGATGTTTGTATTATGGCTTGCGGTTCTATGGTATATGAAGCTTTGATGGCTGCTGAAATTTTAGAAAAAGAAGGAATAAAAGCAAGAGTTTTAAATATTCATACAATAAAACCTATAGATAAACAAGCAATTATTGAAGCCGCAAAAGATTGTGGTGCCATAGTTACAGCGGAAGAACACCAAATATTTGGAGGTTTTGGAAGTGCTGTAGCTGAAGTTGTTGTAAATAATTGTCCTGTTCCGATGGAGTTTATAGGTATGAAAGATTGTTTCGGAGAATCCGGTAAACCTGCAGATTTAATGGTTAAATACGGATTAAAAGATGTAAATATAGTTGAAGCCGTTAAAAGAGTTTTAAAAAGAAAAATTTAATTAATGTATAATACAGAATGTAAAATGTATAACATCGACAAGAATTTGTTTTGTAAAATTTTATTTATTGCTAATTGTTTCTTCCTGTCAATTATACATTAATTATAAATTATAAATCGTACATTATAAATTGTCTTTTTATGTCTAACATCAATAAAATAATCTTAATAGTTTTAGATAGTGTCGGCGCCGGTGAATTACCGGATGCCGAAAAATACAATGATGCCGGAGCAAATACGCTAAAACATATTTTTGAACAAATGGGTGATGATTTTGTTCTTGAAAATATGGGAAAACTTGGTTTATATAATATTGTTCCGTCTCCTTTCGGATATAAGCCGGAAGAAATATTAGGCTGTTATGGCAAGATGGCAACATTATCTCCTGCAAAAGATACAACTGCCGGACACTGGGAATTATCAGGTATAGTATTAGATAAGCCGTTCCCTACTTATCCTAACGGATTTCCAAAAGAAATAATAGAAGAATTTGAAAAACAAATAGGTTGTAAAGTTTTAGGTAATTGTGTTGCTTCGGGAACGGAAATTATACAACGTCTTGGAGACGAACATTGCAGAACAGGAAGACCTATCGTTTATACATCTGCAGATTCCGTATTTCAAATAGCAGGGCATGAAGACCCTAAAGGAGAAAACTATAAAGGTCTCGGACACCTTCTTGAATTTTGTGAAATAGCAAGAAAAATTTTAGTCGGTAAACATGCTGTTGGAAGAGTCATAGCAAGACCATTTACGGGAAGTGGTCCTTATACAAGAACAGCAAACAGAAAAGATTTTTCTTTATCTCCTGTTGACACAACAATTTTAGATAAAATAAAAGCATATAACGGTAATGTTGTTGCCATAGGAAAAATAAGTGATATATTTAACAATAAAGGTATATCTATATCACATCATACACCCGGTAACAGTGTAGGTATAAAATACACATTAGATGCAATAATAGATCCTGTCATAGCTACAACTGGACGAGGGGGAGAACCTATTGTTATGCCCGAAGATGATCCTCTTAGAAAACATCTTGTTTTCACTAATCTGGTAGATTTTGATATGCTTTGGGGGCACAGAAGAAATGTTCAAGCTTATGCTCAGGGACTAATGTTTTTTGACAGACAGTTACCGAGTATAATGAATGCAATGAGTGAAAATGATTTGCTTATAATTACCGCAGACCATGGTTGTGATCCCACTTATACAAAACATACGGACCATACAAGAGAATATGTTCCTTTAATGGTATATGGCAAAGGTATAAAACAAAATATAAATTTGGGCACAAGAAAAACCTTGGCAGATGTTGCTCAAACAATTGCAGATATTTTTGAATTGTCTCCAATGAAACATGGAACAAGTTTTAAGGATAACATACTTTGAAAAAAAATAATATTTTATTAGAGCTTAAAAAAACTAAAAGTTTTTTTCTAAAAAATAAAATCTCAGCACCTGAAATTGCAATTATTTCCGGGTCAGGACTTAGCGACATAAAGTTAAATATAAAATCTCAAAAAACATTTTTATACAAAGATATTCCTTATTTTAAACAGCCTACAGCGCAAGGGCATGTAGGGGAGCTTGTTATCGGTAAAATGAATAATAAAAACGTTTGGCTTTTTAACGGAAGATTGCATTACTATGAAGGATATAATATGCAAGACATTGTATATCCTATTCGTTTTATAAAATATTTCGGAGTAAAAATTTTAATTATAACATGTGCCGTAGGTGCAATAAACAAAAAATATAATGTGGGTGATGTTATTGTAATAAAAGATCATATAAATTTCATGTTTGATAATCCTCTTATCGGAAGAAACGAAATTTTATTTGGAGAAAGATTTCCTGATTTAACCGATATATATAATTCAAACTTAAGAAAGATTGCCGTAAAGACAGCAAAGAAAAACAAAATAAAAGTTCATGAAGGTATTTATATTGCGACTTCCGGACCATCCTATGAAACAGCTGCGGAAATATCAGCTTTTTCAAAATTAGGAGCGGATGTTGTAGGCATGTCTTTAGTTCCTGAAGCCATAACGGCAAAGCACATGAATATGAAAATTTTAGCATTGGCATACATATCAAATAAAGCAAGCGGTTTATCAAAAACAAAATTAAGTCATAAAGAAGTACTTGAGCTTGGGAAGAAAAACAGTTTATCGATATCAAAAATTATTTTGCAAGTTATAAAGGAAATAAAATGAGAGCTTACGATATAATATATAAAAAAAGAAATAACAAAAAACTTACAAAAGAAGAAATAAATTTTTTTATAACCGGATATAACAGTTTACAAATAGCAGACTATCAAATGTCTGCTTTTTTAATGTCTGTATATTTTTGTGGACTCGACGATGAAGAAACTTTCTTTTTAACAAATGCAATGGCAAATTCGGGCAACATACTGGATTTAAGCTTTTTGGATGGTCCGACCGCGGATAAACATTCTACCGGCGGTGTTGGAGATGGTACATCATTAGTTATTGCTCCTATACTTGCGAGCTGCAACATTTATGTTCCCATGATGAGCGGAAGAGCTTTAGGACATACCGGTGGAACATTAGATAAACTTGAATCTATTCCGGGTTTTAATGTAAATCTTAATATTGAACAATTCAAAAAAATTTTAAAACAAAATCATTTTGCTATGATAGGGCAAACAAGCGAAGTTGCCCCTGTAGATAAAAAAATGTATGCATTAAGAGATGTTACTGCTACGGTAGAATCAATACCTCTTATTTGCTCAAGTATTATGTCTAAAAAAATTGCAGAAGGTGCAAATAATTTATTACTTGATGTAAAAACAGGTGACGGTGCATTCATGGCAAAATATGATGATTCCGTTGAATTGGCAAAAAAAATGGTGAATGTAGGAAAACAATTTAACAGAAATATGATTGCCGTTATTTCAGATATGGATAATCCTTTGGGAAACTATGTCGGTAATTCGTTGGAAATGATACAAACAATAGAAGTATTAAAAGGAAATATTAAAAACGATTTCTATTTATTGTGTGTAGAATTAAGTGCATTAAGTCTTGTACAAACAGGTATCGCAAAAGATATTGAAACAGCAAAGAGTATTATTGAAGAAAAAATATCTTCCGGTAAAGCATTGGAAAAATTCATAAAAATGATAGAATTACAAAACGGTAATCCTAAAGTTGTAGATGATTACGATATATTTGAAAAAGCGAAAAATGTTTATCCAATAAAAGCACAAAAAACAGGATATATAAGTTCCATAGAAACAAGAAATATGGGAATAATATCTTGTATGCTTGGTGCAGGAAGACTAAAAACCGAAGACAAAATAGATTATTCTGCCGGTATAACCATTTATAAAAAAGTCGGAAATTTTGTTAAAACAGGGGATGTTTTATTTGAATTAAATTATAATAATGCTAAAATAGATGTTGTTGCGGATATTGCAAAAACTATATATAAAATATCCGAAGAAAAACCTTTAGAAATAAATTTAATAAAAAATATAATAAAATAATTTTGGAGTAGAGTTGCAAGAAAACAAATGGTTACTACAAGAAATTGATAAAGAAAAACTATCTGTCTTAAAAAAAGAATTAAATCTTCCCGAGATAATAATTAAAATATTAATCGGCAGAGGTTTTTCGGATGTAGAGTCAATAAAAAAATATTTATCATCAAATATTGAAGATTTGTATAATCCTTTCTTGTTTGATGATATGTATAAGTCTGTATTGCGAATAAAACAAGCAATAGAAACTCAAGAAAAAATCCTTATATATGCTGATAGAGATGTGGATGGTATAACATCTTTAGTAATTCTTTTTAATACAATAAAAATACTTGGCGGAGATGTCGTTTGGTATATCCCGTCAGATGAAGGATACGGACTTTCAAATTCCGTTATAGAAAAATATTATAATTCGGGAATAAAATTAATAATAACAGTGGATTGTGGAATTTCTGCAAAAAATGAGGTTGATTTTGCAAACTCTTTGGGAATGGAAGTTATCGTAACGGACCATCACGAACCGCCTATAGATTTACCAAAATCATATTCCATCGTTAATCACAAAAAAACAAACTGCAAATATCCGTGTAAAGATCTTGCCGGTTGCGGAGTATCTTTTAAAGTGTCTCAAGCATTAATGCAAACTTACGGAAAATATTTTGACAAAGAAATATCGGTTGTAGCGTTATTGAAAAAAGATGATAAAACCGATGCTTATATCATAACAATTGTAAATAATATTATTATCAAAGAATTTGATTTTTCCTTTAAAAACAAAAAAGATTTATTTGAATTATTAAATAACAGCTCTCTTATTGTTTCTTTAAAAAATACTATATTTGAGGATATAGAAAAAGACATTTACTTTGTTGAATTGAAAGAAAATAAATCGAGTTTAAAAGATGTTGCTTATGAAATTTTAAAACAATATATAAAAGAAAACATAAATAAAGATGGCAGAATGTTAGAGTTTTTTGAAGCAAATATAGACTTAGTTGCTATCGGAACAATAGCAGATATTGTTCCTCTTGTCGGAGAAAATAGAATTTTAGTAAAGAAGGGCTTACAAATATTAAATGATAATCCGTCAAAAAGATATGGGCTTGCAAATATAATAAATGAATATTTATCAAATAAAACAAATATTTCGGCAAAAGATATTTCATGGAATATAACACCCGTTTTAAATGCTGCCGGAAGAATGGCAAAAGCAAATGTTTCTGCCAATTTGCTTCTTGCTGACGACAAATATAAAGCCAATGATTTTTTTGTTGAATTAAAGCAATTAAATAACGATAGGAAAAAATTACAAGTTGATAATACAAAAATATTTAAAGAACTTTTACCAAAACAATGTGATGTTGAAAATGATAAAGTTTTTGTTATAGTTGCAGATAATTTATCTCATGGTGTAACAGGAATAGTTGCTGCACAAATTGTAAAAAAATATTCAAAACCGGCTGTATTGTTTATTTCAAACGGGAAAGAAGCTGTAGGTGCCTGCAGATCTATAGAGGGTTTTGATATGATAAGTGCGTTAGAACAAACCAAAGATTTACTCGTTAAATATGGAGGACATACTCAAGCTGCAGGACTTACCATAGAAACCGACAAAATAGATTTATTCAGAGAACGCTTAAAGAAAATAGCGGAAAATTCCATTTCAAAAGAAATGGTAGTGAAAAAATATGATGTTGACTGTGAAGTTAAATTGTCGGATGTAGATAGAGATTTGTATCTTGATTTAAAGATACTTGAACCTTTTGGAAGTTGTAATGTTTCTCCTGTTTTTTTAATAAAAGGTGTTGAATTTACGGAAATATCGGTAATAGGTCAAACACAGGAACATTTAAGATTAAAAGTTTTTCAAAATGGTGCAACCGTAAATGCTTTGTTTTGGAATGGAGCTAAATACAGAAACATTATGCAATATAAAAATAAGTTTGATATATTATTCAATATAGATATTAACAGAGGAAACATTCAGTTAATAATATTGGATATTAAACTTGTTTGATCTTTAAAATTATAAACTAGAAATTGCCTTATTTGCTTGCAATTTGTTTTAGTATTTGTTATTTTAATGTGGTCGTTTAAAAATGATTTTATCCCGTACTTGATACGAGATTTAAAGCATTTTCTATTATCGTTTAATTGTCATTAATTGTGCATTTTATATTGTAAATTGTACATTATCTTATTTGCCCGATGGTGTAATTGGTAACACGTCTGTCTCTGGAACAGAAAAGTCCTGGTTCGAGCCCAGGTCGGGCAGTTTTTGTTGACTATAATTTATTCTTTTGATATAATCATTGGCTATTAAGAGTGTCTCCGTAGCTCAATTGGATAGAGCAACTGCCTTCTAAGCAGTAGGTTACGTGTTCAACTCACGTCGGAGACGCTCAATTAATTTAATGGTGGATGTAGCTCAGCTGGTTAGAGCGTCGCTCTGTGGAAGCGAAGGTCGCGGGTTCAAATCTCGTCATCCACCCCAT
>JAEEGL011574529.1_pt1 | contig 10012 bp, 9 predicted proteins | sample 9134231 | NCBI WGS metagenome assembly JAEEGL01 (sample SAMN16246548, study PRJNA631951) | gut metagenome | biome: gut microbiome; feature: rumen; material: fiber-attached | host: Bos | place: Iran: Karaj | collected 2018-10 | reverse complement strand
CCCAGCATTTCCTTGTGGAGGAAACGGGCGAACATCCCCAATTGACCGACATAAATCCCCTTGATGGCACCTATGTTGAACTCCATTTCAGCCAAGGTTTTGGGCAAGGTGAGGTCTACACATTAATTATTAATGGCGTGGCCAACTGCATTGACAACCCCATCGAGGCCGACTCGCGCATCCAATTCGGCATACCCAACGAGATTGCCGAGGGCGAAATCCTGATTAATGAAATCCTTTTCGACCCCATCGCGCCGGGCGTTGACTATGTGGAACTCTACAACAACACGGACAAAACCTTCGACCTCAGCACTTTGATGCTCGGTGTCATTCGGGAGAGTTTTCCCAATCCCGCCGACACGACTTTGAAGGAAATCACTGCCGACAGCCGACTTTTTCTGCCCCAAACATACGTTTTGCTTTCCACCAACAGTGAAATCGTTGGCTATCAATACGACTGTCCGACAGACAATTATGTGCAGATGGCCTCGTTTCCAAGTTACGCCAACGCGGGCGGTACGGCCATCCTGATGAGCAAAAGCGGCACCACGGTTGATGCCATGTATTTCTCGGAAAAGATGCACCATCCGTTGCTCAAGGTGACAAAAGGCGTGGCCTTGGAGCGCGTCAGTTTCGACCAACCCTCAATGGCTGCCGACAATTGGCATTCCGCTTCAGAAAGGGTGCATTTCGGTACGCCTGGCCAGCCCAATTCCATGATGCAAAGTGCTGAGCCTTCGCAAGATGAAATCTCCATCAGCCCCGAAATCTTCTCACCCGACGGTGATGGCTTCGAGGATGCCTGTTTCATCAATTACCGCTTCGACGAGGCGGGCTACACGATGAACATCTACATTTTCAATGTAGCTGGACAATTAATCCGTCATTTGGCCAAGGGCGAACTGGTAGGGCAGGAGGGCAGCGTCCTTTGGAATGGCCTCGACGGCAACGGCAACAAAATTCCTGTCGGCGTGTATGTTGTTGTGACCGAAGTCTTCAACTTCAGTGGCAAGGTGAAGCAGTTCAAGAACGCCGTGGTGGTGGGCACGCGGTGATTACCTATTTTAGGTTGCCTATTTTAGGTAATTTCACAAATCCATATTCGACAACGCCAAAATCTGTTTCGTGTCGGGATTGAAAGCCGTCAGGTTGCCTAAGCCAGGTTTGTCGGTCACGTAAACGCCGTTGTCCAAGGCGATGAAGTCGTAGTTTTGGTTTTGCTCGATGACCAAATTCATGAAACTGTAGTCGACGGGAATGTGCCCGTGGATGATTTTCTTGCCGTGCGACTTGCTGAAATCCACCTTGAACTTGCGCGTCCACATCATGCTCTTGGTGTCCTCAAACGGGTTGTCGATGCTGAAATTCATGCCTGCGTGAACGAGAATGTATTCCTCCAACTCAATGAAAGGCAGACAGTTGTTCATCCAGTCGATGTACTGTTTGGGAATCTCGCGCGGATGCTTCACGTCGAAACTTTCCAATGTTTTCTTGGCGCCCACGGCTTCCCAATCCTTTTGCTCGGGGTGCTTGCCGCCAAAAAGTTTCTTCTTTTGGTCGGCCTCGAAAGCCTTCACGCACATGTCCTCGTGGTTGCCCTTGATGAAATGCACATTGTATTCTTCATTTTGCAGGTGCATAAGGTAGTCGATGACACCCTTTCCGTCTGGGCCACGGTCGATGTAGTCGCCCAAAAAATAAAGTTGGTCGTGCTTCGTGACCTTGAGGGTGTTTTCGAGCAATAGTTTCAGTGTTCGGGGGCAGCCGTGAATGTCGGGGATAATCCAGCGTTGTGACATTAGAATAAGTTATTGAGGTTCAGAGATTTGTATTGTTTTCTTAGTTTTGTCTTGAAAGTCCAGCGCACATCTGAAATCCAACGGCGGCAAAGTTCGTTGTAGTCCACGAAAATCCAATAAGACCAGAACAGCAGCACCACGCCGCCCAAGGCCCATAGCCAAGGCAGTTTGCAAAACAGGATGATGGTGCCTACAATGAAAATGAGGGGGAACAGCACAAACTCAACCCCAAAACTGACGGTGTTGCCGAAGGCTTTGTCAACGAGTTTTCCTCTGATAATCAATGTGGTGAGCCAAACGGGCAGGTTGACGATGGCCGAGGCCAAGTAATACGGCAATCCGACTAACAGAACGGCCAATTTCCACAGCGAATTGAGCAATGGGTATTTCTTCGCCGTCGACATGACGGAGATTTTTTGGCGTTTGCGCTCCTTGGCGAAATCCAGCACGCGTGCAAAGAGGTTTTTGGCTTCTTCGGGCTTTTCTTCCCTGAATTTCAACACTTTGCTGACAGTATCGCGGTTGCGGAGCATCTTCTTGTAGAGGCCTCCGGCACGTTTCTCGTTTTTCATCTTCACGATTTCCCAAATCGCGTCATAGTCCTCATCGTCAGGGATATAGGTGAAAAGTTTGGCGATTTCGTCGTGCAATTGGTCTTTCAGGAGGTTGATGTTGGCGGCTTCGTTTTCCTCGGTGGTGTGCTTGAAAAACTCGGTCACATTAATGGGCTTCCCGAAATTAATCATGGCCGTGCTGCGGTAGCGGAAATAGTCGCCGTATTCGATGGCGGTGGGTATGATGTAGACGGGGCTTTGGTCGCCGAATTGCTTGTTGGCATCGACGGCAATGTGAAACAAACCCTTGCCCATGCGCATTAATGAATGTTTGGTGCGGTGGGTGCCTTCGGGGAAGAGGTAGAGGTCGACGTGGTCGTGAATCACGTCGACGGCCTTGTTGAGCGAGTCGTCGTTTTGGCGCACTGCCGCCACACCGTTGCGCATCCTGAAAATGGGCAGTATCCTGAAGAAATTCAGCAGTTTGGCCACAAAGGGATTCTTGAAAATGTCGCCCCTCGCAATGAACACTTTCCGCATGTTGTCAGACGAGAGCAACACCAGCGCGTCCATCAGCGTATTGCTGTGGTTGACACCGAAAATCAGGCCTCCTTCCTTGGGGAGGTTCTCTTTTCCATGCACTTCAAACCTGCGGTAGGCGCGGCGCGTGTGCCAGTTGACATACGGCAGCAAAAGCGAATACCAAAAATCCGGATCTTGTATTTTCTTGGCCATTTCAGTCGAAAAATAAATGTGCGAAATTACATATTTTTGTCGGTATGGTGACAAAATTTTCATCAAATAACAAAAAAACACTAATTTTACGGCCTCAAAGCCATTGTGAAATGATGAAGAAGAACACGTTTTTCATGGGAATGTGCTGCCTCTTATGGGCTTTGGCCTCGTGCCACGACCTGCCTACAAGCATTTCGATCGACAATGTGGTTGACGACACCCTGACGGTGATGCAACATTTGCAGGAAAGGGGTAGATTGGTTGCCGTAACCAATTGCGAAATAATCAATTACAACACTTCTGATGACAAGCCTTCGGGCTTCGAATACGAGTTGTTGAGCGACTTTTGCAAAGCCAACGACCTCGAACTTGAGATGCGGATTGTCGAAAACCTTGACTCGTGCTACACCCTTTTGGACTCGTGCCATGTCGACATTATTGCGGTCGGATTGGGGTCGAACAAGGAGATGAAACGCCGATTCCTGCTCACCGACCCGATTTTGATGCAACGCAGCGTGCTCGTGCAGCGGCTGCCCAAAGACTGGAAAAAGATGTCGACGGCAAACGAGGTTGAAAACCAGTTGCTTCGCTCGTCGGTCGACTTGGCGGGCAAGACCATCCACCTGCCCAAGGGCAGCCATGAAGTGAAGCTGTTGGAGCATCTATCCTACCAGATTGGCGACACGATTTATATAGTGGAGACCGACAGCCTCAACAGCGTCGATTTGGTGCAGGCTGTGGCCTCTGGGCAGATTGATTACACCGTTGTCGAGGAATATGTGGCACGCATGGCTTCCATCGGCTTGCGCGGTCTTGATACCAAGTTGAATGTCAGCGTTGAGCAGCCGTTATGTTGGGCCGTTCACAACCATGAAGGCGACTCGTCGCTGCTCTTTGCCCTCAACGATTGGATTGATGGCTTCGAGCAGCGCAACCTCAACCGCATTTTAGCGAAATACGTCAACAACGGCAATGTTTTTTCACACCCCCAACCTGCCAAGGGGCCGCTTTCGGGCTTCGACGAACTCATCAAGAAAGCCGCCAAGCGCATCGGCTGGGACTGGCGTCTGCTGGCCTCGCTCATCTATCAGGAGTCGCGCTTCAAGTTGGACCTCAAAAGCGAAAGGGGCGCTTTCGGACTTATGCAACTTATGCCCGTGGTGATGGAAAACTACGGCATCGGCTATGATGCCACGACCGAGGAACAGCTTAATGCCGGCGGGCAACTCATCATGCACTTGGACAAATGTTTGCAAGACAAGGTGACCGACAGCGCACAACGGGTGAAGTTTGTCCTTGCGGCCTACAACGCGGGTTTGGGGCACGTCTATGACGCCCAGCGACTGGCCTCAAAATACGGCAAATATCCCGACGTTTGGGACAACAACGTGGATTATTTCATCCTCAACAAGTCGAAAAAGCAGTATTACCGCGACACATGCTGTAGGGCGGGCTACCTTCGCGGCATCGAGACCTACAACTTCGTCGAGGAGGTCTTGGATCGCTATTATCAGTATCAGTTAAGTTATAAGTAATTGGATATGAAAACACTAAGAATCGTTTTGTTTGTTTTGGTTTTTTCTTTTGCGGGCGGGATTTCATTTGCCCAGTCCTTCAATGCCGGTTTGATTGCCGGCGCGACGTTTTGCCAAGTGGATGGCGACGAGTATGCGGGCTACCATCAGTTGGGATTTACGGCGGGGCCTTATGTGAATTTGCCTCTTGGGTCGCATTTTTCGGCACAGATGGAACTGAAATATTCGCTTCTGGGCGCACATTCTTCTGATAAGGAAGTGACCGAATACTACAGAAATCCTTATAGTTTGCGCCTGCACTATGTCGAGATTCCCTTGATGCTGCGTTACGACTTGGGCTATTTCCGTGTCGGTGCTACGTCGTTGGATTTTATCTCTTTGGAAGCGGGAGTCAGCCTCGATTTCCGCATGAAGGCCACTGAAAACGTGAATGGGGATTATCAGGTGACCACTTCGCGCTGGAATTTCTTTTCGGCCACGGGCAATGTGGGCTTGCATTTCGCCTTCAACGACCATTTAGGCATGGGAGCGCGTTTCATGTATTCGGTTGCCCCGATTCGCTTCACGGGCAATCCGGGGTGGTTCTACAACCAATACTACAACAAAGTGTTTCAAATCACTTTGACCTACAACATTAATTCTCCCGTGAGATAAACTCGATGTTGCGTTTCAAGCCCTCGAATCCGGCGCGTTTTACGGCGGAGTGTTTGAAAATGGCATCGAAGTCGGCTTTGGTCAGGGTTTTCCAATCGTTTTCTTTCATGGCCAAAAGTTGCTCAGAAGGCTGAAAATCAGGCTCTAAATTGGGCGAGGCGAAACGGTTGTAGGGGCAAACGTCTTGGCAAATGTCGCAACCGTACATCCAGCCGTGGAAACTCTTTGGGTCAATGTGGTCAAGGCTGCCTTTGTATTCGATGGTCAAGTAGGAGATGCACTTTCGGGCATCAATGCGGAACGGAGCTTCCAAAGCACCTGTGGGACAGGCATCTAAGCATTTTGTACAACGACCGCAGCGGTTGGACAACACTTGTCCGGTTTCGGTCAATTCCAAAGGCAGAAACAAATGCCCGATGAAGAAAAACGAGCCTTTTTTGGGGTGGATTAATGTGGTGTTTTTCCCGATGAACCCTAAACCACAACGCACAGCCCAAGCGCGATCAAGCACAGGTGCCGAGTCGACGAAAACGCGGGTGTTTTCAAGTTTACCTGTCTGTGTTTCAATGCGTTCCAAGAGTTGGCGCATTTTGTGTTTCAGCACATCGTGGTAGTCGGCACCATAGGCATATTTGGCAATTTTGAAATGCTCGCCGTCGCCCAAAGTTTGTTTCGGGAAATAGTTGTAAAGTACTGTGACAATGGACTTTGTGCCTTCCACAAGCAGGCGTGGGTCGTAGCGTTTCTCCTTGTTGCGGGTCAGGTAGCCCATCTCGCCTTCGCGCTCGCCTTCGAGCCATTGCTCCACATGCGCCGACTCTGTTTCCAAAGCCGTTGCTTGAGCAATGCCGCAAGCATCGAAGCCCATCTGTTCGGCTTCAACAACAATCCATTGTGAATCCATCAGAACGGGGCAATCGTCAAACCCACCGACAGCGGATGGAAGACGGGAGCCTCGTGGCCGACTGTGAACACGGGGCTGAGTTGGTAGGCGGCAAATGCACTCACCCACTTCCAGCCGACGCGAAGCGTGGCAGAGTAGGCCATGCGTTCCACATTGCTGATATTGAGGATGGTATTGTCGACCGTAACGCCATTACCATCGGTAAGCGAGCCTTCTCCATCATCGGGACCGACATAACGGGTCTTTGCGCCAAATTTGATGCCGACTTTGAAGCCCACGCCAATTTTCACGGCATCCTTGATGCGGAAGCGCAGTTCCAGCGGGATTTCACCATAGGTCGGACTGACTTTGTAACGCTTGAAACCCTCTGTGTCGCGGTAACTTTGGTACTCGAAATTGTCGTTGGTGTACGGATTCTTGATGCGCGAATAGGAGAAATAGTTGTGCGACGACATGCCCAAGCCGATGCTGACGGTGTGTTTCGTGCTTTCGCCCAAAGGGAAATTGTAGGTAAGGGCAAAACTGACGCCTTGGTTGAAGCCGCGAGGGTCCCAGTTTTCGCTGGGCGCGAGTTGGAAGTCGCTGAACAGGTCGAGGCCGAAGGTGACTTTTTTATCTGTCTTATTGGCAATGAGTTGGGCGAATGAAGTCGCCGAAATGGCCAATGCGATGAGGGTAAAGAGAACTTTCTTCATATTGTATATGATTGTTTATATATTTGACAGTCATTCTTTTAGTGCGTCCATGATGGAAGTGCGCTCGTCGAGCAGGCGGTTGAGTTCGTCGTCGCTGAGGTCAGGGTTGCGCAACTGTTTGTCGATTTCGGCCAAATGTGCTTCGAGGTTCTCGGTCGTTCCGGGAATGTCGGTGAGTTGCTTTTCCTTGTTGACCGTTGGGGCTTGTGGCGCAGCGTTTTGCGCAGGCATTTCCATGCCCGGGAACATGCCGGGGAAGTTTTTCAGTTGGCCCATCACCATGCCTACCATCTGCTTCGTGAATGGGTCGAGTTTGTAAATCTCGATTTTCATGTCTTGCTTCAGGTCGTCGAAGTCTTCGAGGAACATTTTCAGTTGCTCCTTTTGATCCTCGTTGATGCCCGGAATGGCGTCAAGGTCTTGGTTTTCCATCATTTTCTTGAACATGTTCAAGAGGTCGTCGAGTCCGTTATTGAAATTGTTTTCGTCCATTGTGTTCAAATTGGCTTGCAAAGAAACGAATTTTTTGCGGAATGATTGCGACAAAAGCCAAATTTTTCCGAATATTGCAAACTCAATTCTATCCTCTAATCTTACTTTTGACTCTAAACCTCAAACTACTCTAAACTCTAACCCCTAAACTCTAAACTGAAAAAAATGGATTTCAAAACGATAAAGGTGCAATTGGGCGAAAGCATGGCATGGGTCAACCTCGACCGCCCCGAGGTGCGCAACGCGCTGAATCCCGAACTGATACGCGAACTGACCGAGGTCTTCGACTGGCTTAACAACCGCGACGACATCCGCGTCATCATCCTGAAAGGCAACGGGAAATGCTTCTGCGCCGGTGCCGACTTGGAGTATATGAAGGACATGGCGCGATACAGCTATCCGCAGAATTTAGCCGATGCCGAGCGGCTTTCCAAACTATTCCAGACCATTTATTTCTGCAACAAGGCGGTCATTGTGGATGTGCATGGCGCTTGCATCGGCGGGGCTAACGGCATCATCGCCGCCGCCGACATTGTGATTGCGGAAAAGGAAACCAAGTTCGCCTTCTCCGAGGTGCGCTTGGGCATCACGCCGGCTACGATTTCGCCTTTTGTGGTGAGCAAAATCGGCAATACCGCCGCCAAGGAACTGATGCTGACGGGCCGCCGTTTCACTTCTGAGGAAGCCAAGGATTTCCGTTTGGTGAATGTGGTCGTCGATGAATCGGAAATGATTGATACTGAGCGACAATACATCGACCATTTCCTGCACGCCTCGCCCGATGCCATCGCCGAATGCAAAAACCTCCTCCGCATGGTTTCCGGCACGGACGACCGCTACAGCCCCGTCTTCATGCAAACCTCCGTGGCCATCGCCAACCAACGCATTTCCAAAGCTGGCCAAGAAGGCATGGCTGCGTTTTTCGAGAAGCGGAAACCAGCGTGGGATCTGCTCTAAAACAGCTAAACAGGCCAAAATTTTTGAAGTTTAGCAGGTTTGAAGCAAGTTTTGGTTGAAAAATATACCTTCAACTCTGCGGAATCTATCAAAAAAAAGCACTTTCCGCAGAGTTGAAGGCACTTTTTGGGAGGGTTATGTCTTGAATAAATCTTCTAAAGTGATGATATTCTGGAAGATACTTGAATATTCGTTTTTCTTCAGGCCTTTGGCTGAAATCAGCACCAAATGGATGGCCTTGTCGGAGCGGGATTCTTCGGAAAGACGGGCAATTTTCGTTTCCAAATTCGATTCGTCGTCGTCGTTTACCGTGAAAGGCTCTTTCGTGAACTTGATTTCGCAAAGGTTGATGACCCCATCGGTGCGGTCGATGACCAAGTCGATTTGCGCGCCGGTTTCGGTCGTTTTGCTCGGAACGCTGCGCCACGAATAGAAAGCGGTGGAGATGCCCGAAATGCCCAAAGCCTGAAGGATTTGCTCCTCATGGGCGAAGCAAACCCGCTCGAAAGCCAAGCCGCACCAATTGTAATACAGCGGCGTGTTTTGGCTTTCCGACCAGAAATGTTTGTCGGAGCGTGTGTTTTCCGCAATGAATCTGAAATAGAACAAAGTGTATGGGTCAATCAGTTGAAACACAGCGTTTTTCTTCTTGAAGCCGATGCTGTTGTATTTCCTGATGAAACCGCAATATTCGAGTTCGGTGAGCACTTTGGTGAGTTTGCCGTTGTCGTCCATGCCTTCCGCAACCAATTCCTCTCGGGTCATGCCGGCCTTCTTTTTGCCGAGGATGGTGATGGCTTGGATGTAGGCTTCGGGATTCTTGAACAGCGAGGCGTAAAGCGCGTCAAATTCGTTGTAAAGTTCTCCTTGCGGGTTGAAAATCAGGTCGTCGATGTTCTGTGCAAGGCTTTTCTGCCTGTCCAAAAACGACCAGTAATAGGGAATGCCGCCCATAACCATATAAGCCTCAACGATTTGCCTACGGCTCATACCCAACTTGAAGGCTTTGGCGTAACGCTCACATTCCGAAAGGGTGAACGGCTGGATGAGGATTTTTGCAGTCACCCGTCCGCGCAGCCCGCCGTGGTCTTTGATGAGTTTGTTGATGATCCACGAAGTGGCTGAACCGCAAACGATGAGCAGGATGTCTTTCCGCCCCGAAGCCCAACCGTTCCAAAAGTGTTCCAAAGCGGGAATGAAGCCTGAATGCAGGGTGTCCATCCAAGGCATTTCGTCGATGAAGATGACTTTTTTCTTCTCGTCGGAGGCCTTGATGAGGTCTTTGAGCATGTCGAAGGCATCGAGCCAGTTTTTGGGGAGTTTCGGCTTGGCCATCCCCGCGTCGTGGAGCGACGATTTCCATGCCGCCAACTGCCCTTTCATGTCGGTGCGTGCTACGCCTGCATGCTCGAAGGTGAATTTGTAGCCAAAAGTTTCCCTGACGAAGAAGGTCTTGCCTACGCGCCGCCGACCGTAAACCGTCACAAATTGCGAATATTCAGACTGATACGCCCGAATCATCTTTTCTTTTTCGTGGGCTCTCCCAATAATCATCTTGTATGGATTTGATGCCGCAAAAATAGGGAAATAGTGCTTCAACTCTGCGGAATCTGTCAAAAAAAAGCACTTTCCGCAGCGTTGGGATGGGTTTTCTAATAATTAAGCTTTGAATAAATTATTTTAAAAT
>JAEEGL011534214.1_pt1 | contig 10012 bp, 7 predicted proteins | sample 9134231 | NCBI WGS metagenome assembly JAEEGL01 (sample SAMN16246548, study PRJNA631951) | gut metagenome | biome: gut microbiome; feature: rumen; material: fiber-attached | host: Bos | place: Iran: Karaj | collected 2018-10 | reverse complement strand
GGGATTGAAGTGGGAAACTACTGCTTAAAGGAGCTTGGAAAGCAGGTATCCTTAAGTCTTCCCTGGGACGGTATTGCAGGAAGATATCAGGCCGACAATTTCTCTATTCTTCTGGAATACGAAAAGGATCAGGATATTCTGGATTATATTGAAAAGCTTGGAATGGCTTTCCATTTTGAAGAAGCGATCCGCTGTGGTTCAACTCTTTCCTTCGGAATATATAAGATAAACGACAGGGATATTCCGGTAAGACTCATGTGCGACAGGGCAAGGCTTGCAAAGAAGGATATTAAGGGCAACACATTGACGAACTTTGCCGTATATGACGACCGCATCAGACTCCAGCAGATCAAGCTGGCAGAGATGGAAAGCGAGATGCAGGTGGCGCTTGACAGACATGAGTTCGTGATGTATGTACAGCCTAAGGTGGATCTTAAGACCGGAGCAATCTGCGGAGGAGAGGCTTTAGTGCGCTGGCAGCATCCGATTAAGGGCCTGAGGATGCCGGGTGATTTCCTTCCTCTTTTTGAAAATAACGGTTTCATCAAAAAGATAGACGAGTATATGTGGGAAAGCACGGCAATCTATCTTGCCAAGCTTAAGGGCATGGGACTGAACATACCGATTTCCGTCAATATATCCAGGCTTCATATCAGCAATACGGATCTTATAGGAGAACTGATGGGACTTGTCGAAAAATACGGAATAGAGCCCAGAATGCTGGAGCTGGAGATTACAGAGACACTTTTCGTGGACGATACGGATAATCTCTACGGCACCATGAGGGAGCTTAAGGATAAGGGCTTCATCATAGAAATGGATGATTTCGGTTCGGGTTATTCCTCACTGAACATGCTGAAGGATGCACCCGTGGATGTTATCAAGATCGATCGTTTCTTTATCGATGAGGTTATTGATACAAAGAGGGGTAAGGTTATCGTTGCCAATTCGATAGCGATGTCCAAGCAGCTCGGACTTAAGGTTGTGGCAGAAGGAGTTGAAAATCTTGAGCAGGTTGAATTCCTGAAGTCGGTAGGCTGTGATGTGGCACAGGGTTATTATTATTCTAAGCCCGTACCGCAGGATGAATTTGAAGAAATGCTTAAAAACCAGTAAGATAGTGTCAAGTGAGTTATAAAAAAAGATCCCTCGACCGAAGCGGAGCGTAGACATCGAGGAATCTTATGGGGGAGATATAAAAATATGTTATTCATAAGACAGGAAAATCTCAAGATCGGCATGAGGCTTGCCAAGCCGATATATAACAAAAAAGGGGTGCTGCTTTATGAAAGAGATTCCAAGCTTACCAGCCAGGGCATAGAAAGTGTTAAGAATTTCGGTATCATAGGATTGTATATTCTTGAGCCGGCAGAACCCGTTCCGCCTATGACGCCTGATGATGTGGAATTTGAACGATTCCAGATGATGTCTTCTTTTATAATACAGGATGAGCTTAAGACTATAAAAAACACCGGAAAAACCACCAACCAGATGCCGACCCTTGTTGCTTCCATAATCAAGGGATACGGAAGGCTTGACAGAAAGATAAATTTCGTACAGAACTTAAGGAGCAGGGAAGACAAGCTTGCAAAGCATTCCCTGAATGTGGCCATGCTCTGTGCAATGATAACGCACAAGCTCAATGTAAAGCTTTCGGAACAGAACGATACCGTTACCGCTGCAGTGGTACACGATATAGGAAAGCTTGATGTTCCCGATGAGATAGATGCAAAACCTCACCGCACGGAAGATGACGAGAAAATTGTTTTTGCCTGCCAGGTCCACGGAGAATCTCTCATTGAGGCAGCCTTTTTATCAACTCCCGCAATAAAGAGGATAGTACAGCAGTTTCGAAAGATGCTTGACGATTCCAGAAAGGGTGAAATCGATAAAAATGCCAAAGTCAATACGGGAGCAAAGGTTCTGCTGGTTGCCAATGAGTATGACAGGATGACGGCAATGAACGATGTGGATGAGCCGAAATCGGAGATAACCGCGCTGCGGTATCTTATGGACAGACCGGAAATTTATGATGCCGATATCGTCAATGCTCTGATAGAATCCATCAATTTCCTTGCGCCGGGAAGCTGCGTTGAGCTTACAAACGGTGAAAAAGGACTGGTTCTTGCGGAAAACCCCTACAATATCCTGGAACCCATGATCCTGTGTTTCTCGGACAATAAGATAATCGATCTCGGACAGGAGCTTATCTACGGGGATTTAAAGATAAAGGATATGATGAAAACTCTCGATAACAGATGTGTTATGGATCCTGATTCTTTAAGGAAAATGGGCTTTAATAAATGATCGACATTAAGGCGGTACTAAAAGATGCTGAAAAGAAGGAGGCTTCCGATGTGCATTTGTGTGTCGGGGCTTCGCCCAGATACAGGATTCACGGCAAGCTGCAGGATTCGGGACTGCAAAAGAGCACTGCTTCGGATAACCTTGCCATACTGCTCAGCCTCATAGATCAGGATCAAAGGGAGAAATTTGAAAAAAAAGGCGAGATAGATACCGCCGTTTCCGTGGGCGGAGGAAGATACAGGGTAAATGCCTATAAACAAAGGGGCGTAATTACCATAGTCATAAGGATTGTAGACACGGTTCTTCCCGATGTGAACGATCTTATGCTTCCGCAGGGCTTGTCTTCTTTTTCAGGATTGCAAAAAGGACTTGTCATCATTTCCGGACCTTCGGGTTCCGGCAAATCTACCGTGCTTGCCACGCTTCTTGATAAGATAAATTCCGAAAGAGCGTGCAATATAATAACGCTTGAAGATCCGATAGAGTATCTTCATACCCATAAGCTTTCCATAGTCAATCAGAAAGAAGTCGGCATCGATGCCTCCTCCTATGAGGAGGGCTTAAAATCGGCTTTAAGGGAAGATCCCGATGTTATATATATTTCAAGGGCGGGCAGCGCAAAATGCGTAAGTCTGATGCTGAATGCGGTGGAAATGGGAAAGCTAGTTTTTACCACATCCTTTTTTCCGAGCACAATAGAGGCGATAGATGCTGTCGTGTCACTGTTTTCAAAGGACGAGGAAACCATGATAAGAGCCAGACTGTCATCAGCACTTGAGGGTGTGGTTTCAAGACAGCTTCTTCAGACGGCAGACCTTACCAGAAAGCCTGCATATGAGATCCTTCTCTGTGATAAAAATGTAAAGGAGGCGATAAAGAAAGGAAATAATTTGGAAATTGAAAACCTTATCAAAAAAGGCCATGATAAGGGGATGTATCTTATGGATGAATCAATTCTGGGCCTTTATATCAACGGCGTTATAAACGCATCTGAAGCAGTGAATTCTGCCAATGATCCCGACAGGTTGAAAATGGCGATCGCTGCATATTCTGCAAAACAGCAGTAATTTGTATCTATTCATTACCAATGACATTAATTAAATGTCATTCCGAGCACAGCGAGGAATCTTTAATGCTCAAATTATAAAGATCCCTCACGGTCTTCACTCCGACCGGGATGACATTGGGTTTAAGTTAACAATGTTGGCAGTGAATGGTTACAATATTTTTCTTATTTTATTCAATTTAAAAACATAACTGGAGGTTAAATATGGTTAGCAGCGTTAATTCGGTGTGCCTTTTGGGACTTTCTGCGCACATCGTTACTGTGGAGGCTGATGTGTCTGACGGACTGCCTGTTTTTGACATGGTCGGCTATCTTGCAGGGGAGGTAAAGGAAGCCCGTGAAAGGGTGAAGACGGCACTGAAAAATAACGGAATAACGATACCGCCGAAAAGAATCACCGTAAATCTCTCTCCCGGAGATATCAAAAAAAGCGGAACATCGTTTGATCTGGCAGTGGCGTTGGCTCTTATGTCAGCACTTGGTGAGATAAGGCCCGAAAGCCTTGAAAACTGTATGGTTTTCGGAGAACTGTCTCTTACCGGACAGATAAAGCCCGTTCCCGGAGTGCTTCCGATGGTGATTGAAGCAAGTACGGCCGGATACAAAAAATGCATAGTTCCTTTCGATAACAGGGCTGAAGGCTATGCCGTGGACGGTATGGAGATAATAGCGGTAAAAAATCTGAAGGAAGCAGGAGACTATCTTAATGATTTGATCAGTTTGGACCGTGAAGAAAATCTAAGTGCAGGCGAGGATGAAGGTGTCTGTGAAACAGTGGATTTTGCCGATGTGAACGGGCAGGAAACTGTAAAGAGAGCGATGGAGATAGCTTCTGCCGGTATGCACAATATTCTTATAATCGGCCCTCCGGGTTCGGGAAAGACCATGCTGGCAAAAAGACTTCCCGGAATTCTTCCGAAGCTGAGCCGTCAGGAAAGTATGGAGATAACGAAGATATACAGTGTATCGGGTAAATTAAAGAGCGGACAGGGACTGATAAAAACAAGACCCTTTGTAAATCCGCATCATACCGTGACTCCGCAGGCTCTGGCCGGAGGAGGGAGTATTCCCAAGCCGGGAGAGTGTTCACTTGCCCACAGAGGCGTACTTTTCCTGGATGAGCTTCCGGAATTTACAAGAAGCTCTTTGGAAATACTGCGGCAGCCGCTTGAAGATAAAGAGGTGCATGTTTCAAGAACAAGCGGTGATTTTGTCTTTCCTGCGGATTTTCTTTTGTGCGCAGCGATGAACCCGTGCAAATGCGGATATTATCCCGATATGAAAAAATGTACCTGCACGGAGGGTGATGTAAGGCATTATCTGTCGAAGATATCGGGGCCGCTGCTTGACAGGATCGACATATGTGCAGAGGCTTCAAGGATAAGATACTGCGATCTTAATTGTGAAAAAAAAGCCGAAAGCTCATCGGTGATCAGAAGCAGGGTTGAAAAAGCGGCTTTCATACAGACAGAACGATATAAGGGTACCAATTTAAGATTTAATTCGGATCTGTCTGTATCTGACCTTAAAAAGTACTGTCCTTTGGGAAAGCAAGAAGAAGAGTTTATTAAGAATGCCTATGAAAGTCTTTCACTTTCGGCCAGGGTTTATCACAGGATAATAAAGGTGGCAAGAACGATAGCGGATCTTGAAGGAAGTCAGGATATTATGGTGTCACACTTAAGTGAGGCCGTGGGTTTTAAGAGCATAGACAGGAGGTACTGGCGTGGATGAGTTAAGATATATAAGCCGGTTGGATCCGGAGTTTCCTGAGAAGCTTAAAAATATCAGCGATCCTCCGGCCGGGATCTATGTGAAGGGGAGACTGCCCGATGAAAATGTTAAGAGTGTTGCGATAGTTGGTGCAAGGGAATGTTCCCAGTACGGAAAGAACATTACCGCATATTTTGCTTCACATCTTTCGGCGGCCGGAGTTCAGATAATAAGCGGTCTTGCACGGGGTGTAGACGGGATAGCCCAGTTAAATGCCGTAAGGGCGGGCGGAAGTACCTTTGGGATCTTAGGCTGCGGGATAGATGTGGTCTATCCGAGATCGAACGAATACATTTATAAAGAAGCAGTTAAAAACGGAGGCCTGATTTCGGAATATGAACCATCGGCTGCACCGTTAAAACCCTATTTTGTTCAAAGAAACCGTCTGATATCAGCTTTTTGCGACATACTATTGGTGATTGAAGCAAGGGAGAAGTCCGGAACCGCCATAACCGTCAGGAATGCCCTTATGCAGGGAAAGGACATTTATGCTGTTCCTGGTAGGCTGACGGATCCTCTGTCTGCAGGCTGCAACAAGCTGATCGCCCAGGGGGCCGGCATAGCCCTTAATCCCGAAACGATCCTGATGGCACTTGACCGGTCTCTTAACGAACCGGTGATAGCCACAGCAAAAAAGAAGATCTTTGACGACAGCGGTATCAAAAGAGAAAGGGTTAAGCTTGAGGGCGATGAAAAAAAGGTGTACGGACTGCTGGATCTTTATCCCAAGAGCCTGGATGAGATCGTATCGGCTTCGGATCTTACGGTAAGCGCGGCCCTTGAAGCTCTTTTGAACCTGCGTATCAAAGGCATCGTCAGTGAATGCGCAAAAAACAATTATGTGAGAAAGATGTTATAGATCATTGATTTTCATCAGAAAATCGATGGTAGTATTCGACCAGGCGACTGTGAAGTCATAGGTTAATTATTATAAAAACGTGGTGGTTTTCGCAACGATAATTTTGACAATTCTCAGTATTCATATTGCATATAATAAATAAAAAGTTTATAATATGAAATATGAATACAGTAATTCAAAAACAAACTAACGGGATACTACGGCCATCTGAGTTACAGGATTGGCTCGCGGCGCATGGAATTTCCACCATAACATCTGAAGAATGTGCACATCTTTTAGGTGTTCCCGCAAATGAAGTCTCGCAGAGGCTGGTTCGACTCCGTGCAAAGGGACAGCTTGTTGCTGCAGCAAGAGGTCTATGGATCGCAGTGCCGGCAGAATTCCGCAATATGGGAGCGCCGGAGCCGATAAGGTATATCCACAACCTGATGGAATTCTATGCCTGCGATTATTGTATCGGATGGCTTTCCGCTGCTTCTATTCACGGAGCAAGTCATCATGCACCTCAGGTCTTCCAGATCGCAGTTTCAAAGGCTCTTCGAAATCGTATGATTGGAAGGAGTGAATTACAGTTCTATTTTCGATCCTACATACCTATGATAAGCAAGAAAAAGATATCCCTTTCAAACGGATCAGCCTTTGTATGCTCTCCCGGAGCGACAATGCTAATGGCTGCTGCAGATCCGGCATATTGTTCCGGGATCGATAATGCCGCCACGATAATCTGTGAGCTTGCAGATAATCACCCGGACTTTATCAATGATATTATGATAAATGCACCGTTGTTTCCCCATGCAGCAGTTCATCGTCTGGGGTGGATTCTGGAACACCTCGCCGACATGCCCGGTCTCGACGAGTTGTCGGATTATTGTTCCAAATCACCGGAGCCAACAATACTCTCTCCCTGCGGATGAAGATCCGGTTCTGTTGATAAGAAATGGTATGTTATAGAAAACAGGAGGATTGAAACTGATATATGATACCGCGCGAAGGCATTATAGCCTGGGGTGTTGATCACCCGTGGCCTGAGCTTGATCAGATAGAACAGGATCTGCTTTTGTCTCAGGCAATCTGCGAAATCTCAAACGACGATCAGCTGGGAAACGAACTCTCCCTTAGAGGTGGTACGGCTTTTCATAAACTGTTTATGAAAATGCCTTTCAGATACAGTGAAGACCTTGACTATGTCCGCTCAACAGCCGGTGGAATCGGTGAAATAATAGATTGTTTACGGGATTTGGGAGAAAAACTGGATTTCAAGGTCGAGAGAAAGATCGGTAAATACCCGAAAGTATATTGGAAATACATAGCTTCAAGCGGTATTCCATCCAAGATCAAAATAGAGATCAACACTTTTGAAAGATCACCGGCGCTTGGATTCTTCTTTATTGACCATAAAGTGGATTCTCCGTACTATAACGGATCTGCGAAGGTCAGAACCTTCCATCGTGAGGAGCTTGTCGCAACGAAGATAAGGGCACTTTACCAAAGATCCAAGGGCAGAGACCTGTATGATATATGGCTGGCTCTGACGGAACTCGGTATATCCCCGGACAGAATTCTGAAGGTATTTCCGGTATACAGGCCGGAACAGATGACCGCAAAAAGCAGTATCAAAAATCTGCACGAAAAGCTTTCCGACCGACAGTTTACAACAGATATAACAAATCTGATCCGCCGAGATGCTTCGGAATACGACATAAATCGTGCCGGAGAGATGATAGAAAAAGAACTGCTGTCAAAGTTATGAACAACAGATTATAGTATCTTGATTTTCTTTGCTACTATGTAGGAAGGGGTTAAAAACGGAGGTCTGATTTCGGAATATGAACCATCGGCTGCACCGTTAAAACCCTATTTTGTTCAAAGAAACCGTCTGATATCAGCTTTTTGCGACATACTTTTGGTGATTGAAGCAAGGGAGAAGTAACGAACCGGTGATAGCGACTGCAAAAAAGAAGATCTTTGACGACAGCGGGATCAAAAGAGAAAGGGTTAAGCTTGAGGGCGATGAAAAAACGGTGTACGGACTGCTGGATCTTTATCCCAAGAGCCTGGATGAGATCGTGTCAGCTTCAGGCCTTACAGTAAGCGGGGCGCTTGAGGCTCTTCTGAACCTGCGCATCAAGGGGATCGTCAGCGAATGTGCAAAAAACTATTATGTCAGAAAAGTGTTATAGGTAAATTTAATATTTGAAAATAAACAGTCTAAATGTTTGGTTTTGAATGAGAATTGCGATTAAAATCATAGCGGACTATTGATTTGATCGAGTGGGAAAAGTTTTTCTGTAAATGAGATATCCTAAGATAATTACGAGCTGAATGGTGGTTAAATATCCATTGTTCAGCTCGTTTTGACTATATATAATTCCGTGAATTTCGTCAAGCGTTATGTTAGAATGAATGCATATTATATTTCAGTTAAAACTGACAAACGGATCATATCAGCGAGGAATAATAGCTATGAATAAAGAGTGGTCTGAACAGAATAAAAGAATGCAGTCGCTGATCAAAAAGGCAGATACATTTAATGAGGGTAAGGATGTCCTTTTTGAATTGCGAAACGACCTGATGAATACGATGCTTTCATTTAAGGTTGATCTTGACAGAGAAGACTATGATGCTATGCCTTTTATGAATGCTGACGGTTATCACAGTAAAAATATTGCTTATTCTTTATGGCATATTTTTAGGATAGAGGATATCGTTGCCAACACTCTTGTATGTGGAGATGAAGAAATATTGTTTTCAGGAAAGTATCAGAGCCGGATCAATTCTCCTATAATAACAACCGGAAATGAGCTTGTTAAAGGTCAGATTTCAGATTTTACAAAGCAGTTGGATATCGATGAATTGTATTCGTATATAGCAGATGTAAAAAAGAGTACGGAAGATTTTATTCGCAATCTTACATTTAACGATCTTAAAATCAAGGTAATGAATGAACGAAGGGAAGAACTGAAAGCGCTGAGTGTAGTCAGTTCGGATGAGAATGCTGTTTGGTTGATTGATTACTGGTGCAATAAAGATTTACGAGGACTTATACAGATGCCGTTTTCAAGACATTGGATCATGCATACTGAAGCATGTCTGAGAATAAAGAATAAATTGAAATAAATGTATAAAGTATAAGTTTTGAATTCCAGGATAATGAAATAAGCAAATCGGGATTTGTAGAGTTCTTTTCTAAGGTAAATGCAATTGCAAATTCAGGTTTGTCGGGGAGGTGTTAGCGCGTTATATTGGAAGATTACGATTATATTTACGGCAGTATCTTGGTATAGAAAATAGACAGTAAAATTTACCAGCGTAGGAGAGAAAATGGTATACGAGTTAGAAGATACGAAAAAAGTAACATCATTGTTTGAGGGATGGGAAGAGACGTTGATTTATTCCTGTATTCAGAAAGTAATGGGAAAGGTATTTGTAACTGATCTCGATAATCCTGAATCAGCTATGACATTGGTAGGGGATTTTGCTTTTTTTGCAGGAAAAATAGATAGAGAACTAGTGGAATCAAAACCAGAAGGGTTCCTTATTATGGTTCCGCAAAATGAAGAATGGTCGAAGCTTATAGAAGAGTGTTTTGCTGATGCTAAAAAGGTTATTAGGTATGCAATCAAGAAAAACACCAATTTTGATAGAAAGTATCTGAAAGGTATTGTACAAGACATTCCCCAAGGCTATGAGATTCGTGCAATAGATTCAGAGATATATGATTTATGTATTGAACATCCACAAACAAAAGATTTTGTTTCTGCTTTTAATTCAAAAGAGTTATATTTGAAGCTTGGAAGAGGAATGGCAATATTAAAAAATGGAAAAGTTGTTGCAGGAGCTTCTTCATATACAAGATATAAAGAGGGGATTGAGATTGAAGTTGATACTTTAGAGGAAGAACGTAGGAAAGGTCTTGCTCTTGTTTCTTGTGCAGCGCTGATATTGAAATGTTTGGATGAAGGATTATATCCAAGTTGGGATGCACAAAATATCAATTCGGTACATCT
>JAEEGL010256392.1_pt1 | contig 10012 bp, 8 predicted proteins | sample 9134231 | NCBI WGS metagenome assembly JAEEGL01 (sample SAMN16246548, study PRJNA631951) | gut metagenome | biome: gut microbiome; feature: rumen; material: fiber-attached | host: Bos | place: Iran: Karaj | collected 2018-10 | reverse complement strand
TGTTCCGGACGAACTGATTTTGAATAAATACGCTTACCTGAATCATTGTTGTAAATCTCTCCCTCATAAATATAATGTCAATCCGTATTACAGTTATAAATGGCTCAAAAGCAATGAACGCAAGTTGACAAGCAAAGAAAAGGCAACGTTACGGGAGTACGAGGAATACATACAAAGGAACAATTACTTAAAAATGATTCTTTTTGAAGATCCGCCTGTTATCAGACATTTCTTTGGCCCGGAAAAGCCATGGAACACAGTATCTCAGGATTGGTTTACAATTCCATATACGCCTCATTTTAAAGATTTCTGGTTTTATGCAAAAATTACCCCCTATTTTGAAGAAATCAAGCAACGCTTTATAAACGAAAAGTTATATACCCCGATAATTGAAGAGAAATCCGGTATAAGTCCGGAGAAGAAAAAGATTTCCAATCTGGAAACGGAAAATAAAAAACTCCGGCAAATAAATTGCCGGTTGCAAAAAGACAGCGAAGAACTGAAAAAGATTAAAGTGTCAAATGGTTATAAATTGTTAAAAAAATATTATAAGTGGCGAAACTGGTTTTTGAAATGAAAAGGGCCAGAAGAAAGAAGACAACCCTCTTTGGCAATTCCAAAGAGGGTTGATGATTTATTCCTGCTGAAACTTATAACCGTTCCAGTTCTTTCCGGTTCAGTTTTCCGTTATAGGTTCTGGGAAGCGCGTCGATGATTTCAAAACTCTTCGGCATCTTTGTTTTATCCAGCCGGTTCGAAAGGAAAGACCAGAAGTCTTCTGAGTTAAAGGATGCGGGATCTTTTACAACTATGTAAAGTTTCGGAATCTGCCCGGCAATGGGATCCGGTTTACCTACCAGAGCCGTTTCCGATACAGCGGGATACGTGATTACAATGTCCTCGATCTCTGTCGGGGAAATTTTGATTCCGTTGCAGTTGATCACATCGTCCCGCCGGCCCACAACGTAGGCATACCCGTCTTCATCGAAATAGCCGATATCGTTTGTGCAGACAAAGCCGTTCACCAGGATTTCCCCTGTCAGTTCCGGATTGTTCCAGTAACAGGTCATGTTCATGGGCCCCCGGGAAGCCAATAATCCCGGCGCTTCGGGGGTTGCGTTAACAGGGACTCTGCGGTCGTCGGTAAAGACAAGTTCCGCGTTTACGGACGGTTTGCCAATACATTTCTTTTTGTTTTTGGCTGCGCTGAAGTCCAGTACACAGGTCCTTCCCGATTCCGTAGAACCGTAGAAATTATAAAGATGCACACCGGGAAGGTTTTCGACAAGCTGGTCTTTTAATGCTTCGGACAGGGCAGCCGTGCCGATTTCAATATAATCCAGGTTTTTGGATTTTTCCCAGAATACACCTTTGGCCAGTTTAATCAGGATTTCCGCAGCGCTTGGTGATAAATCAAGCGCTGTTACTTTATACTGCTCCATCAAAGTGAAGATTTGTTTCACATTCATCACGCCGTTGGTGATGACAACTGCGCTGCCGTTTAAAAGGCTGGCGTAAAACGTTCTCAGTCCGTGGGAATGACTCATGGCCAGAGGAATCAGTTCTACGTTATTTTTTTTCATGGCGACACCGTACCGGATATTGTCGGCGACCGCAAGATTTGCTGCATTTGTTAAGACGATTCCCTTTGATTTGCCTGTGGTTCCCGTGGTAAACAGAATTTCAGAAATATCGCCGGACTTATTAAAGGGAAATTCGGCAGGCTCCGCTTTTCCGGCAAACAGTTCGGCATACGTTGTTACGGAAATCGGACAGTCCGGCTCAGAACCGGGCGTTATGCACAGTTTACAGCCTGTGTCGGCCGCAATTTCCCGAAGCCGCTGGGCGGAGGCATTTTTTTCTACCGGAATGAAAACTGCCCCCAATAAATTGCAGGCCAAATAGATGAGCAGATATTCCACGCTCTGCTCGCAGCGGACCAGGACCTTATCTCCTTTGGAGACGGCATGCGCGCTGTGGATTCTGCCGGCCAACGTTTGCGTTTTAATCCATGCTTCTCCATACGTATAAGCGTTACCTTTGCTGTCTGCGGCAAAGCAGGTTCCGGACTGGCGTCCGGCATAATGTGCGAGTATCTCGGCTAACGATTCCATTTTTCGTTTCTCCTTTTCAGATTCGATATGGCTTTTTTGTATATTAAAATGATATATTGATATTTTAATATAATATTCACTTTTAAACAATCATCATTTAACAATTAAAAAACAAAAATAGTCTTGACGAAATGATTTTTTGTGTTACAATCTGCATAAGTAAATGTTTATGGGGTATAAATTTTGGACACAAGAATATATGATAACTATATATTTCAAATCGTTGCGGAAGGCAGCCTGACAAGGGCTGCGGAAACACTGGGAATCTCACAGCCGGCACTCAGTCTGGGGCTTAACAAGCTGGAACATAAACTGGGTTTCAAAATTTTTAACCGCAGGACGGTTCCCTTACAGTTAACCGAAGAAGGCCGGATATACTACGAATATATCCAAAGAGTCCGGGTTTTGCAGGAAGATTTTACGCTGCGTATTTTAGCTCTCCGGGACGCGTATGACAAAAGGGTTGTGATTGGCGGTCCGGAAGTTTATACAGGCGGTCTTGTTACGGCGGCGATACAAAAACTGCTGGCGTTGCGCCCGGACTACTCGGTAAGCGTAAAATCGGCTTCCATCGGTGAACTGACGGACCTTGCGGCTAACCGGGAAATAGACTGCTTTATCAGCACTACAGACAAGCTCCCGGCTAATTTTGTAAAGGTTCCGGTCAGGAAAGAAAAGATCTATCTTTGCATCCCCCGGAAAAATCCTCTGAACAAGCGGCTGAAAACTTATGAAATCAGGACAGGAAGGGCGGTTGGTCTGGTGGATTTTTCCTGCCTGGACGGGGAAGAATTCATCTTCCTGGAGGAATGGCAGCCTTTGCAAAAAAGGCTGAGGACATTTTTAAAGCAAAATGACCTGAAGGTTGTCAACCGGGTTGTGGTAAACCAGGTTGCCACCTTGCTGAATATGTCTGCCGTCAGTGGGAGCCTGTGTATCGCGTCCGAAGACGCGCTGTTATGTAACGGAAACGGGAAACAGTTTTGCCTGTATTTGCTGCCGGACGCGTTGTCCGACCGTTTAATATATGTAGCTTACGACAAAGACCTGTATGTGTCGGAAGCTACACGGGAAGTTATTAAATTATTGACAGAAACAGGGGGAGAAAAGGAATGAAGAAATTAGTTATGCTACTGGCAGCCCTTTCCATGCTGTTATTGCTTGCCGGCTGTGGCGGGGACAGCAAAAAGACAGAAAAACCGGCGGCACCGAATGCGGAGAAAAAGATCTCGATTGCCTATCAGTACGGGCTCGCTTATGCTCCCGCAGTCATCGCTAAAGAACAGGGCCTGATTGAGAAATACTACAAAGAAGCGGCCGGTGAGGCGATCAAGGTTGAATGGGTACAGATGGCATCCGGCGCGAATATCAATACCGGCATCACCTCCGGCAATATTGATGTGGGGTTTATGGGGATTGCCCCGGCTGTCACGGGTATTTCCAAAGGTCTCAACTACAAAATTTTTACGAACCTGTCCGGTCAGGAACACGGTATGATGAGCAATGACCCGGCTATTAAGTCGGTGAAAGATCTGATTGGTACCAAAAAGCAGATTGCGCTGGTCAACATCGGTTCCATCCAGCACATTATTCTGGCGAAAGCTTTAGCTGATAATGGAATGGACGCGCACGCGCTGGATTCCAACCTGGTAGCGATGAAACACCCGGACGGCATGGCAGCGCTGGAAAGCGGAAGCCTTCCCTGTCATCTTACTTCCAGTCCGTATATTTTTATGGAACATAAAAACAGCAAGCTGCATGAGATTCCGGAAGTTAAGAAAGCCTGGACGGTTAAAGATTCTTTTATCGTTGGTGTTGCTTCCAAGCGTCTGCATGACGATGCCAAACTGTACGGAGCGGTATGCAAAGCCATTGCCGAAGGCGTAAACTTTGTGAATAACAAAAGCCAGAAGTGCGCGGAACTGATGGCGAAGTATGACAAGAACCCGGTCGATGTTGAACTTCAGTATATCAAGAACGGCAATTACAGCGTAAAGACCAGCAATTTGCTGGTTATGGCTAAATTTATGGCTGCCAACAAGTTTATCAAGGACGCGCCGAAAGATTTCCGCACGCTGACGTACGATAATGTAGAAGGTGATTAATATTAAACTCGAAACCGCACACAAGCATAAAAGCATACTGGTAAACATCATTTTCGTCATCTGTGCCCTGGCAGGGTGGGAGATGGTGGCAAAGGCCAAACTGTTTGGCGACAATTCCGAGGTGATTTTTCCCTCTATTGAAGCAATAGGGCAGGCCTTTGTAAAGAATTTCGCAGAAGGGTATGCGAACACATCGCTTTGGACGTATATTTTTAATTCCATGGAACTGCTGCTGATAGGCCTTGTCATAGGAATCGGACTGGCCTTCCTTTTTTCCGGGCTTTCCATGATAAGCAATACGTTCTACAGCATTTACAATCTGGTTGTGTCTGTCTGCGATCTGCTGCCCGGCATCGCCGTGCTCCCAGTCGTGATCATCATAGTAGGCATTACCCCGGGTGTTATCGTTTTCCTGGTGGTACACGCCGTTTTATGGCCGATGTCCCGCAATTTGTTGGACGGGTTCCTGTCCATCAATCCGATTTATCTTGAGGCCGGTAAAAATATCGGCCTTAAAGGCCTGGGCCTGCTGTTCGGGGTATATATCCCGGCGGCGACGTCCTATATCGTTTCCGGCATCAAAGTGGGCTGGGCCAGAGCATGGCGCGGCTTGCTCAGTGCGGAGATGATTTTCGGCCTGGCGTCCCATCCCGGCATTGGTCTCTTCATCAACCAGATGCGGACCAATCTGGACAATGCGGAAGTATACGCGACGCTGCTGGTAATCATTATCATAGGGCTTATTGTCCAATACGGGATACTGGCGCCCATAGAAAAGAACACGGTTGTAAAATGGGGTATGACGAAACAATGACAGAGACGATTTTAAGAATCAAAAATTTAAGCAAGCGGTACAGCGGGAAGAACGGACAGAGGATTATCCTGAAAGAGGTCAATCTTGAGGTGGCGCGGCGGGAATTCCTTTGCATCCTGGGGCCGTCCGGCTGCGGGAAAACCACGTTGCTCCGATGTATAGCAGGGTTTGAAGACTACACGGGGGAAATTTACGTAAACGATAAACTCCGGAAAAAACCCGGCATTGACCGGATCATGGTCTTTCAGGATTTTAACCAGCTCTTTCCCTGGAAGACGGTGGAGATGAACATCCAGTATCCCCTGAAACTGCAGGGCATAAAAGATAAGGCTGTGCTGCAGAAAGCAACCGATGAAGCGCTGGAAAAAGTCCGTCTGAGCGGATACGGCAAATATTATCCCCATGAACTGTCCGGCGGCATGAAGCAAAGGGTCGCGATTGCCAAGGCTCTGGCCCTGAAACCGGAAATCATTTTGATGGACGAGCCGTTTGCCGCCCTGGACGCGATGACCAGGACCAAGCTGCAAAATGAACTTCTGACCATCAGCCAGAACGAAAACAGCACGTTTTTGTTTGTTACCCATAATATCCAGGAATCGATTATGCTGAGCAGCCGTATCCTTATGTTCGGACAGGAGGGCAAGATCCTTGTGGACGAGAGGAACACGCTGCCCAAACCCGTAACCCCGGCCACAGAGGGATACGGACCGTTCTGGGACAGCCTGCGGGCAGCCCTGTATAGCGCATAAAATTCTCTGCAAACAGAAAACCGGCATCCGGAAGGATTGCCGGTTTTTTATCTGCCTTATTCAGTCTTTTTGCCAATCAGACCCCGGTACGCTGTTTCCGGACCAGAACATGTTTCCGGTTTCTATCAGCAATGGTTTACACTAATGAGATTGATTTATCTGCACCCGACACTTTGTATGCCAGCGTTTTGCCCTTTCCGCCCACAATTGTTACGGATGCGCCGCTGTCCAAAGTAAGAATCGCGTTCTTGCCATCAACTGTATAGTCATCAGAGAAACCGGCTCCGCTGAAGTCATAAATATCCTCCATGTTGTACTGGATAGTGACGCTTCCGGATTTAAAACCGGCCAGGAAACGGTAGGTGTCTGCTCCGGCGCCGCCGTTAATACTATTGTTCTGACCGCCGCTGATTTCAAAAAGATCAGTGCCTGCGTGACCGAAAATCGTGTTATCCGTACCTGCAGAAATTTTCAGTGTATCATTTCCATCGCCGCCCATGACGGTATTCCCTTTGCCGCCCTTAATGTTAATGGTATCGTTACCGGCCTCTCCGTAAACGGTATTCCCCGTTCCTGCAGTTGCAGTTATCGTAAGGATATCGTTGCCGGCTCCCCCGTTGAGGAGGTTGTTGGAACCGCCGGACAGCGTAAAAGTATCAATAGCATTTCCACCGTAAATATTATTACTGCTGCCGCCCTGGATTTTAATCGTATCTGCTCCGTTGCTGCCGTAAATGTTGTTGCCGGAACCTTTAGTAACCGTTATCTGATCATCTCCGGCACCACCCAGAACTTTATTGTTGGTACCGCCCTTAACGGTAATGGTATCGATGCCGGCCGATCCGTTGACCAGATTTTTGGTGCCTGCGGAAATGGTTATCTTATCGTTGTCATTTAAGCCATAGATATTATTTCCGGAACCGGCGGACAGCGTGATAGTATCAACTCCGTTCCCGCCATAAATATTATTGCTGGTGCCGCCCTGGATTTTGATGATGTCGGCGCCGTCATCCCCTTGGAGCTTGTTCTTCGTGCCTTTCGTTATGGTTATCGTATCCGCGCCAATACCGCCTTTCATAATATTACTGCCGCCGTTAACCTTGATGATGTCATCACCGGCATCTCCGTAAAACCGGTTATTGGTACCTCCGGTTACCGTTATCGTATCTTTACCGGCATCGCCATGAATGGCATAACCGGAACCGCCTGTCAGCTTAAACTGATCAGCGCCGTTCCCACCAAGTACAGCACTAACGCTTCCGCCTTTGATTGTAACAGTATCTGCGCCATTATTGCCAAAGACGGCGTTTTCCTTGCCGGCAGTTGCAGCTATTGTTATCGTATCGTTTCCGACTTCTCCCTTAATAATACTGTGATCCCCTTTGGAGAGGGTAATAGTATCGTTACCGCCCCCTGCGCTTACAGTAGTGTTGCTCTCGGTTACTTTGATTATGTCCGCGCCGGCCTTTCCCATAATCACTTTTGCCATAATTGTGTACCTCCTTTTGTTTTTAAAAATATAAATTGGTTAACTTTTTTACAAAATACACATTAAACAGGTTGTTTGTTAAAGCTCTGTGAACGTCTTACATGCTCCGCGAATTCTTTTACCTGCAAACAGAAATCATCAGGATACTCCTGCGCAGTGTTATGATGGCCCCGGAGGAAAACTGTCTTCCAGCCGAAATAATCCGCTGTGATTTTTGCGCCGATGCCGAAAGGAAACGTTTTTCCTTCGGAAGAGATTCCCATAATCACGGGGCAGCTGATTTTTCTAACTTCACCGGAGGAAAGGCAGGGTGCTGTTACAGCATCTATTTCACCAAACAGGAAATTACGGATGTTATATACGGATTTTTTGATGTTCCCCGGTTTCGGTTTGCTGGCAGGAGGCTTTGCTCCCGTCACTTTTGCGAACAGGGGAGCCATCCTGAAGAAATCTTTTGATTCAGCGATTTGATGAATACCGTCCTGCCAGACGCGGAGGCAGGAAAGGTCGATCCCATCGCAGGGGACGACGGTTTCTACCAGGAAAATGCCTCTTACCAGTTCCGGAAAAGAAATGGCCGCCTGAAGCGCAATGATGCCGCCGGTGCTGTCGCCCACGAAAAAGGCTGGTTTGTCCGTATACTGTTTCAAAACAGAAACCGCGTCTTCTGCCTGTTTTTTTACGGAATAGTTCCGGCAACGCGCATCGTATTCCAGCCCGTATCCCCTCCGGTTATAGGTTATCGTTTTAAATTCCTTTCCCAGGAGTTCCTGGATACGGTCAAAGTTTTCGTGGTCGCTCATAATTCCGTGGATTATCAGAATCACGTCCCCGGATCCTGCGGATTTGCTGAACAACGTGCTTCCGCCATCTGCCATTTCCAATTTATACACCGTTTACCGGTACGTTTTGCACCTTCCGGATTTTCCCTTTTTTATCTACTTCCCAGGCCACCCATGCATAGTTTCTGTCATTTGCGTGTTGCCGGGCCCGTAACAGGACACGGTACTGACGACCCGCGGGGACCGGAAATGATACATTCTTTTTTCCGGTCCACTCCACTACGGGTTTAAAATCGTTCTTTGTTTTTGCCAGAAGAACCTGGTAACTGGGAACAATGCCTTTGTTTTGAAGTGATTGAACCGGCAGCGTCATCATATTATTCTTAATAACAGGCCTTGCGTCAACGGCAACGATCCGGTGGACGCTTTTCTGCATTTCGGTAAACGAAGCATAGAAAGAATCACCGGTATCCCTGTTGCGGAGACAGCGGGAAAGGATCTCCGCGTATTTTTCACTGATAACAGAGGAACCCGCTCTGTTTATATGTTTAAAGTCATAATACATTGTATCAGGCAGCAGTTCTTCTTTGTTTTTTAAGTAACTGAGGTTGTGATAAATGATGTTGTTCCGTTTCGCATAATCGCTGATGTAATCAATCACGCCTTGGTAGCTGTTGATTTCGTACATGTTCGCCGCAGTCGTGGGCGGTGTGACAAAGATCAGTTGAATATTGTTTTCTTTACACAACCGGACGCATTGGTCAAGATAGTACAGGGTGCTGTCCGGGACCATGGTTTTATTGAAATTCTGGTTCCTCCGGATTCCCATGTTTCCGTAAGGGATACTCTGGGTATTGGTCAGGAAACCCTGCCCGTTGTATTGGAAGTCTCCAAGATTTGATGGAAATTCACCTTTAAAAAAATGAATCCGGTTTGCCACGTTCTGTTTGATTCTTGAGATATTATCCCTGTAACCGTAAAGACGTAATAAATAAGGATATTCATCAATTGACACACATTCCCTAATATATGACAGAAGATTATTACCATGTAGCCTTTCCAGCATTCTTAACTTAACAATTTTAGGGGTGGTACTTATGATTCCGGGATAGGTAATACCCATTACCACTGTTTTGGGGTGGAATTCTTCGATAAAATCTTTTAGCTGAAAATAGTACTCGGCCGTGCTTTGCATGGGAACCGATAAGTTAATAACCTTGTTCATCAAAAGTTTTTTTTCAAATACTTTGGGATTGAGTGATACCAAGGTGCGGGAATTACCCACGAAAACCATATCTACTACGGCATTACGCTTTTTCATCTCTTCAAACTCTGCAGTATACAAATTTGTATAAACCGTAACCGGCCTTAAGAGTTCCCCCATGATATAGCCTGCTCCCGCCAGCATGGCCAGTAATACCAGCGCGGAAACGAGCCGTTTTTTATAAACATTAGAAATTTGCATACATAAACCCCTTCGTTAATTCGTTCCCGCCGGCTGCAAACAAGATACTCATTATAATCAAAAAAGTATATGCAAAATTCCTTACCAGCATGGGGCTTTTGGCTTTCACGCTTTCCCAGCGGTCATTCTCTTTCAGGATATCGACGATCAGGATCAATATGATGCCAACCAATATGACAGTAATGTTTTCCCGTTTCAGACCCGGAAACAGTCTGGAAGAGAATAGGACGCCGAGATTCAGATGCAGGACAGCATGCTTCATCATGTACCATACTTTACTTACGCTGTCCGCTGTAGAAAAGAAACGGAAGAAACAAACCAGCAGGAACGTCCTGATGATGCAAAACAGGATCCAGGGCTTCCCCTGATCGTTGATATGGAGCTTTGCCTTAACCTCTGTATACCAGTCATCCAGCTGCATTGTGCTGGTGATCACAAACAGGTTCAGCCAGCCCCAGATCAGGAACGTCCAGCTGGCGCCATGCCAGAGGCCT
>JAEEGL010255599.1_pt1 | contig 10012 bp, 5 predicted proteins | sample 9134231 | NCBI WGS metagenome assembly JAEEGL01 (sample SAMN16246548, study PRJNA631951) | gut metagenome | biome: gut microbiome; feature: rumen; material: fiber-attached | host: Bos | place: Iran: Karaj | collected 2018-10 | reverse complement strand
CTCATAATATATAGGGGGATAATTATTAATTAATTTAAAATACCTATTTATATTTTAATACCTATTTATATATAGCCGACCTGTGTCATGAATGCCCCGCAATTTACAATTTACATAATTGACATTTTAGTCCTCCCCCCCTCTCGGCTGCCCACCAACACCTACCACCCCGCTCGGCCGAAGGACGCTTGCTACCAACGGGACGCAAGAACACCTACCACCCAACACCTACCACCTAACACCCAACACCCAACACCCAACACCCAACACCTACCACCCAACTCCGACTCCCCTCCGACTCAATTCCGAGTTATTCCACTTTTCATTATCAATAATGATGGATTTCACAGAATAGCATCACCCTCATCATCTTGTGACGATGAGGGTGATGCTATTTAGGAAACGTCAATTTTGTCAATTGTCAATTGTGGGGCGTTCTACTTCTCCTCGTCCCAGAGACCGAAGCCCTCGCGGCTGCGGCCTCCGCCTCTGTTGTTCCTGTTCGTTACTTCATGAACTTGCAGCTGACGCGCGTGCCGTCGCTGTTGATGGCGCGAGCCACATAGAAGCCGGAATGCAGGTGAGCCACGCTGAGCTGAGCCTTGCCGCCACGGATGGTGACAGACTGACGCTCCATCTGGCGACCGTCGGTGGTGAAGATCTCAACGAGGGCAGGCCCGTCGCTCTCGCTCTTCACGAGGAGCTGCTGGGCTCCGTAGCGGATGCGGAAGCCGTTAGCCGAGGCGATGAGCGAAGGAACGGCGGTGGCCTCCTTCATCTTCTCCTGATCGGTCAGCTCTACATAGCTGGAGAGGACGTTGGCCTTGGCGATGGTCTGCACGTTCATCACATAGACATCGGCGCAGCCGTCAGGATAGCGGCCTACGGTGTGGTTGCTATCGTGCGTACTATAATATATAGTGTCCTTCCATGACTTGTCGGCTGCCATGAGCTGGAGCACGCCGCCCTCGCCGTCAATCTTGAACGAGGCATGAAGGGCCTGGTCGGTGGTCTCGAGCTTGTCGCACCAGATGATGAGATAGCCGTGGGCAGGAATCACGGTGTTGGCCTTGGTCGTGCCCTTGGTGATCTTGTACTTCTCGGGCTTGTTGAGATTATCAGTCAGATACATGCCCTCCACATCGACCTCTGCATCGGTGGTGTTGTAGAGCTCAATCCAGTCGTTCTTCTTGAAGTACTCGTTGATGAGGCTACTGTTCGAGCCGCTGATCTCATTGATGCGCACGGCGTTGATGCCCTGCTGGGCCAGTTCGCTCTGGGTGAGCGGACGATAGCTGGCCGTGAGGCTGACGTTGCTGCTGGGCAGCTTGATCTCGGCATCGGTGGAGTAGTAGGTCTGCTCCACGTTGACGGTGCTGGTCAGCTTGGCATCCCAGTAGATGTCGGTTGACGAGGCAGAGTTGTTGTGCAGCTCTACGGCAATGGTGTTGGTACCCTTGCGGAAGAGGCTGGCATCCAGCTCCATCGAACCCGTGTCGGGGTTGTTAGGTGCATAGCTGGAGGCGTAGGAGTTGAAGCTGACATTGCCTGAAGGCATGTTGTAGCGACCGGCCTCGCTGCCGTTGACATAGACGATGATACCGTCATCGACGGTGAAGTTCAGCGTGAACTTATCGCTGGTCTTGGGCGCATTGGTGAGGCTGAGTGTGGTGCGGAAGTAATAGGTGGGACGCTTGTTGCGGCTGTCGCTGCCATAGTCAAGGGTGGTGACGAGACCGTCCTTGCCATAGCCGAGAGGAGCATTACCCTTCTGCCAACCGGAGGTGCTGTAGGAGGGCGACGTCCAGTTCTTGTCGTCGAGCGAACCCTGATCGTAGTAGGTCCATTGGCTGCCTGAGGCAATCAGGGCTTCAGCGCTGCCGCTGGTGCTGAGCCAGCCTTGGAAGGCGTAGCCAGCGGGAGCGACGGCCTTCAGCGTGACGGGTGAGAAGAGGTTACCATTGAACTTGCCTGTGGGCACGGCCAGTCCGTTGACCATCAGCTGTGCACCCTCCACATCGCTGGCCAGCGTCACCTGCTGTGCCGACGTTCTTGACAGTCCGAAGGTGGAATAGTTCCTCAGTGCCTGTGTGGCAGAGGAGAGTCGGTTGCTCACACGGCTGCGGATGCTGTTATAAGTGCTGTAGGCCGAGCGTCCTTCCACCTGCATGGCAGGCTCCACCCGTTCGTAGAGCATATCCAGGATCTGCTGGGCACGTGACACCTCGAAGATGCTGCCGCTGACCAGACAGTAAGTGTCGATGAACTTGCGGCGATAGTCGGCATTCTGGATGAGGTTCTTGAAGAGCGTCACCATGCGGATATGGTCGGTGATGCGACCCAGTGAGGTGGGGTAGAGCTGGTCGAAGGTCCAGATTTCCTTGTTCATGAACTGGTCGAAGACATCGGTGCCATAGTCGAAGGCTGCATCGACATCGAACAGCACGAAGCGGAACTTGCCGCCGTCGCGATGACGGAAGGCCTTGACATTGTTGCGAGGCCAGTCGCTGCCGCCATAGTAGAACTGGATGGCCATATAGTAGGTGAACTCGTCGATGTCGAGCATCTGGCAGATCTCCTGATAGGTCTCAGGGTTGGCTGCGTCGGGTGAGAGCACGTCGCACAGCTCGTTATAGACATCGGGCGTGCCGCACTTCTGCACATAGCCGGAGTCGGGCGACATCTCCCACTGGTCAATCTCATCATCATCCCAGCCGTAGTTGGCATAGACGTAGTGCTTGTTGTTCGGCTCACGCACGTTGAGCACGCCGATATACTTGCCGTTGACAAACTCATGGGCAGGCTGATATGACTGCACATCGACATCGACGCCCGAGGACTGCACGATGTAGGCCAGCGAGGCATCCTTGAAGCGGCAGTTGTTGTCGTTGCCGCCGTTACGGATCTGCAGCGTGCGGTTGCGGATGTAAGGCTTCTGGTCGAAGAAGGCGTAGGGCAGGTGCTTGTTGCCGCCCATCTCCTTGGTGCCCTTCAGCTTGAAGGAGTGGGGCTCCCAGGCACGGCTCCAACCGCCGCACATCTCCAGGTCAACATCTTGGTTGAGTACCATCTCGCCGTTGGTGTCGATATAAGAGAAGTTCACGGGGCGTTCCCAGTCCATGTTCCAGTTGCAGGCCGACGACTGTCCGTTGCCGGGACGGCCGTTGCCATTGCCTCTCACCATGACACCCATGTCCTGACCGTAGAGGAACTCATTGTCGCCAACCACCGAGATGATGGGCAGCGAGAAGTTGCGGTCGTTCAGGATGTAAGAGCGGGTGGTCACCGTCGAGGGCAGCTTCCCGTCGGCAAAGAGACGGAAGCGGTAGTTGGTGGTCTCGTCGATGATGAACATGCCTGATTTGCTCCGCTCACCGTTGGTCAGCGTGGGCAGTGAGCCGTCGGTGGTATAGCGCAGCGTGGCACCCGAAGGAATGCTGACGAAGACGGTCACCGAACCGTTGAACACCTGCGAGGGCTGATCGACCACAGGCGCTGCTAGCTGCGTGGTGGCAAACTGGCTGTTGTTATTGGTGGCTCCGGGGGTGGCGCTCACGGCCTCACCCCATGTGTCGCCGCCATCTTGTGTGCGGGCATAGCTCACACGCTCCTTGGCCTGTGGATAGGTCTGGCTGGCAATCAGCGTACCAGAGCTGGTGCTGAGATAGATGGTGCCGCCATCCACGTCGAGCTTGAACGGCGCCTGGGTGTCCTTGATGTTGTTTGAGTCGAACCAGATGACCTTGTAGCCCTTGGCCGGCACGACGCCGATTGTGGTCGGCATCTTCCACTTCGTCAGGTTGTTGGCATCGTCGCTCAGACAGAGACTTGCCAGTGAAGCGTCGGCATTGGTGGGGTTGTAGAGCTCTAGCCAGCCGTCGAAGTTGAAGGCAGGGCTCACAAACTCGTCAATGTTGGCTGCCATGATCTCGTTGATGACAAGGGCGGTGGCATCGATCTGCGCTTCCTTCACCCTGATGGTGACGCTGCGCTGGATGTTGGAACCGTCGGTGGTCACGGCTGTGATCTCAGCGGTGCCGGCACCCTCACCCGTCACAAGACCTGTGGCGCTGACGGTGGCCACCTTCGTGTTGCTTGAACTCCAAATGAGTTTCTCTGTCTTCACGTTGGCGGGCGTGAAAGTCGGCGTCATCTGCACGGTCTCGCCGATGCTGAGCGTGGTCTTAGCGGCGGTCAGCACCAACTCCGTGGCAATCGTGTTCTCGCTGGCATAGAGTGCCTTGGCATCATCGCCATTGCCATAGTAGATCAGGGAGAAATCGTCGAACAGCGACCAGTCGCCGTCCGTCTGCTCAGTCTTTCTCACGCCGATGGTCAGCGTGCCGCTCTCATCGACGGGCACCAGCACGTGGTTGTCGTAGAAACCTAAGGCGTGCATGTAGTATTCGCCTGCCACCATGTTGTTGGGGATATAGTAAGTCTCACCTGTCGAATTGTCGCGCACCTGCGACTCGTCACCTTCCCACTGGCGCTCTGTGTTCATGGCTGAGCAGGGCGACACGATGTCGGCTTCACAGATGGTGTAGCCGCAGCTGGCATAGAGCTTGGCATAGTGGGCGGCCTCGTTGTCAGCCTTGTAGTTGTCATAGGCCGGCTGTGCGTCACCGGCACGATAGAAGGCTTTCACACCCACGGAGTAGATGCCGGCAGGCAGACCCTCGATGGTCTGATAGGTGTCGTAGGTCTTGTTGTAATGCTCAGCATTCTCGTTGGGGTTGTAGGCGCTGAACTCAGTGCCCCACCAGCCTGTATAGACATCGTCATAGTCGAAGTTGGGGTTGATGATCTTCTCTGTATAGTCGAAGGGCTTGGCCACAGAGGCGTTAGCAGCCTGCTGCTGGGTCCGCTCGTCGATGGCCTGATAGACAGCGGCGATGGCTGCCGTCAGGTCTTCCAGCGAAGCCTGCTCATTCAGATAGACGGTCTGCCACGACTGCACGTCGATGCCTTTCTTCTTGGCCTCTTCTATGACGGTACGCAACTGCTCGGCGGTGTCGTAGGTATCGGCCTGCAACAGGTAGTCATTGTAGGTTTCCTCCGTTACGAAAGCCCAGTCGATATAGTGGTTGTTGCCTTCCTCCAGATAGGGGAAGAGAGCTGTGGTCTCTTCGTTGCCGTCGAGACCCACATAACGATCCTTCTCGTAGCAGTCTTCACGCCACCATCCGTTGTCGAAACCAGGGTTGCCCTTGTCTGAGGCATAGAGACGGAAGGTGTTGCCGTTGGTCTTCACGCCCCAGCGGTAGTTGGCCTGATTGTTCCAGTCAACGTACATCGTCGTCTTCGTGTCGAAGAACACAATCTTCCACTGGCCGAAGCCGATGGAGAAATCGTTGAAGATATAGGCGCCCTCATTCTCGGCATCGGCCGTGAACGCCACCTTCAGACCGTACATGCCGACACTGGCTTGCGTGCCGTAGTCGTTGCCTTCGGTGAAGAATGCCTTGGCTCCTATGTTGTAGAGATAGAAGTAAGTGTCGGTGTTCTTGCTGACCACGAATCCCTGTGTGGCAGAAGGTGTCGGCATCTGGCGGACGCCGTTGACGATGGTGCCCATAGCATGGTTGGCTATCAGCCACAATGCAGTAAGGATGAGCAGTTTGGTTCTTTTCATATAGTCCCGTTTGTTAGTATGTTAGTAATTCTGCGTGCAAAGTTAATAAAAAAAGTGTAACGCGTACATTGTTTATTGAAAAAATAACAGATAATTAACTTTTTAGCGCGAAATATTTGCGAGGTTGAGAAAAAGTTAGTACCTTTGCAGCCCAAAACGTATTTTAAACATCAATTTAATAAACAAAATGAAACAAGGAATCCATCCCGAAAACTATCGCCCCGTCGTGTTTAAGGACATGTCCAACGGCGATATGTTCCTTACAAAGTCCACAGCAAAGACTAACGATACAGTGGAATTTGAAGGCGAAACTTACCCTGTGGTAAAAGTAGAAATCTCTAGCTCATCGCACCCCTTCTATACGGGTAAGAGCAAGCTTGTTGACACGGCTGGTCGTGTGGATAAGTTCATGAGCCGCTACGGTAAGGCTTCGAAGAAGTAAGAGATAGATATATCACATATATTTCACTCGAAGACGAATAGAAAGGTGCGTCCAAGGTAGTTGCATATGCCTTGTACGCACCTTTTAACTATCCTTCAAGGCCGACGGCCTTTGGGGAAGACAGCAACAAAAACAACCACTCGACATGAAACAATTCCTTTCTTTCCGCTCTCACAGTCAGCTGCTGCTCTCAGCCCTGTTCGCTCTGGTCATGATGGCAGGCTTTACTGCTTGTAGTGATACCAACGATGACAATGGTGGCACAGCAGGCAACAATGGCAATGTCAATGCCAACGACACCAGCAAAGAACCGGCCCTGTCACGAATGGAGTTTCCCAAGGTGAAGGGAGGGCACTCGTTGGTGCTCATCCACACCACCAACGACTCTTGGGGCATCAACTACTCCGTGGAGTGGGACTGCGACAAGAAAGCACAGCGCTGGTCGTGCTATCAGCTGGACAGTAAGACGCTGGCCATTAACACGTCACGTTCCAGCGACGGCTATCCGATGGATCCGCTGCTCCCTAACAACCAGTATCTGACTCAGGACTGCTTCTATGGCAGTGGCTTTGATCATGGTCATATTTGTCCCTCGGCTGATCGCCGTTATACTCAGGAGGCCAATACGCAGACGTTCTATCTGACCAACATGCAGCCTCAGTACAAAGCCTTCAATGGCAGCCTTTCAGGTGGTGAGGCCTATAAGAACAGCTGGAGCCCCTGGTATCAGTTGGAAAGCCAGGTGCGCACTTGGGCGGGTGAGGCAAAGTCGGAAGAACTCTATGTGGTGAAGGGTGGAACAATAGAGGATGACCAGATACTTATGAAGAATAACCAGCCTTGGCTCCTCAAGGGTGAGATGCGCATTCCCAAATACTTCTTTGTGGCGCTGCTTCAGAAAAACGCTTCCGGCTATAAGGCCATCGGCTTTTGGATGGAGCACGTGGGCTCTTACAGCGCGAAGGTCTCGCTGGCCGACTGTGCCGTGAACATCCGCACGCTGGAACAGAAGACGGGCATCGATTTCTTCTGCAATCTGCCTGATGAGACGGAAAATAAAGTGGAGACACTGGCTATCGAAAATGTCAAGAGAGCATGGGGTCTCTGACGCAAACCACCCTTAGTAACCACCCAAAAAACTTAATTTTTTGTAATTAGTTTGGTGCAAACAAACTTTTTGCGTACATTTGCAAGGACAAAACCAACAAAACCAATTATACTAAATACGAAAATACGAAAACTAATGAAAACCATTTATGATTTTACTGTCAAAGACAGAAAAGGTAAGGACGTTTCGCTCCGTGAGTATGCCAACGAGGTGATTCTCATCGTAAACACGGCAACCAAGTGCGGCTTCACACCGCAATATGACGAGCTGGAGAAACTCTATGAGAAGTACCGCTCGCAAGAGTTCACCATCCTCGACTTCCCCTGTAACCAGTTCGGCCAGCAGGCCCCTGGCACCGACGAGAGCATCCATGAGTTCTGCAAGCTCAACTTCGGTACCGAGTTCCCCCGCTTCAAGAAGGTGAAGGTCAATGGTGAGGATGCCGATCCTCTCTTCCTCTATCTGCAGGAGCAGAAAGGCTTTGCCGGCTGGGATATGGAGCACCCCATTGCCCATATTCTCGACGACATGCTCTCGAAGGCTGATCCCGACTACAAGCAGAAGAACGACATCAAGTGGAACTTCACCAAGTTCCTCATCGATAAGCGCGGCATGGTCGTTGCCCGTTTTGAGCCTACAGAGAAGATTGAGAACATTGAGAAGCAGATTGAAGAACTGCTGAAGTAAATATGGAGAAACATAAGTGTCTGATTATCGGCAGTGGCCCTGCGGGGTACACTGCCGCTATTTATGCTTCACGGGCCAACTTGAGCCCTGTGGAGTATTGTGGCTTGCAGCCTGGCGGACAGCTCACGCAGACCACGGAGGTAGAGAACTTCCCCGGCTATCCGCAGGGAGTCGATGGCAACCAGATGATGATGGACTTGCGCGAGCAGGCCGAGCGCTTCGGCACCGACATCCGCGATGGCGAGATTGTGCGGGTCGATTTCTCCAGCCGCCCCTATAAGGCTTGGGACGATCGCGGCAACGAGTTGCACGCCGACACGGTGATCATTGCCACAGGTGCCTCAGCCAAGTATCTGGGACTGGACGATGAGCGTAAATATAATGGTATGGGCGTGTCGGCCTGTGCCACCTGCGACGGCTTTTTCTATCGCAAGAAGACGGTGGCTGTCGTGGGCGGTGGCGATACGGCCTGCGAGGATGCCCTCTACCTGAGTGGCCTCTGCAAGAAGGTCTATATGATAGTAAGAAAACCCTTCCTGCGTGCCTCAAAGGTGATGCAGCAGCGGGTGATGGAGCGTGAGAACATCGAGATTCTCTTTGAGCACAACACCCTTGGTCTCTTTGGTGAGGATGGTGTGGAAGGCGCTCACCTCGTGAAGCGTAAGGGTGAGCCCGACGAGCAGCAGGTTGACATTGCCATCGACGGCTTCTTCCTCGCCATTGGCCATAAGCCCAACACCGACATCTTCCGCGGCTGGCTCGACCTCGATGAGGTGGGCTATCTGAAGAAGATTGATGGCACACCGCGCACCAAGCTTCCTGGCGTTTTCGTTGCTGGCGACTGCGCTGACCCCGTTTATCGTCAGGCCATCTCTGCTGCCGGCACCGGCTGTCAGGCCGCCATCGAAGCAGAGCGCTTCCTGCTGGAACAGTAATTCGCCCTCATTCTGACGGAATAAAGTCTCTCTTGAGTGACTCTCAAGAGAGCCTTTTTTTTGCATCATTTTTATTGCGTCAGTATTATCTTTACTATAATTTTTTTATAAAAGGTTGTCAGGTTGTCAAAACCCCTTTGTACAAAGGTGGTTGCAACCTGTTTGAGGTTGTCAGAGGTTGACAGGAGGTTGTCAGAACGTTCGATTCGTACTAAGCGTCCCAAAGCACATGCTTTCATGATGAAACTATGGCACTTTGTGATAGAAAACATGCTGTTTACTTCTGAATTCTCTCGAGAATTCAGGCCTATCTAAGGCTCAAACTATAGCGAAACGCCGTTTCTTGCTTCAATTCTCGAGAGAATTGAGGCCTAACAAGCCTCTTTCTTGCCGCTAACTGTTATAATTCGCATCCCTTGTCTCTTTCTGACTTCGTACCACAACTATACCACTAACCTTCACCGCAATTTGTTGAACAACAAATAGTTGACTGTTTGACTTTAGCAAAGTGGATTGGCGTATCTGACTTTTTTTGAACGGAAATCTTCTTCATTTCGTTTTTTCTTTGTAACTTTGCCCCTGTAATCTTCCTATGGCAGCCGTAATACACATTGAGATGTACGCAGCCACAAGGTGGAGCACTATATATTGTATATCACATGAGCTCGACTATAATCGAAGATAATCTATTTGAGTTTGAACTATTTGAAGAAAATGGTTCTGGCATGATGGCTGCTGATATCAAGACCTATTTTGAAACGAATCAGAATGCGTTAGAAGTATTGATATTCAAAGGAAAGAGGGTGTTGCCTGTAAACAGAATCCAAGTGCAAAGCCCAGATTTCAATCGCGTATTTCGAAAGAGATATGAAAAATAAAAGCCACCCAACGGTGACTTTTAAATGGAGTAGTGTCGATAAAGTCTTGCGCCCCGCACTCAGCGGCGTAGCCAAACGTAATGTTTGACGATGCAAAGATACGAAGTTTTCCCTTCACTTCCAAATTTTTCTTCCTTTTTCTTTGGCGGTTTCCAATCTTTTTCTTAATTTTGCCACCGACTCGGGAAGCCCTGCATGGGTGAGCGGGTCAAAATTTTATTGGTAAAGGACGTTTACTGAACGTTATCTTCTATCGTCAGATCTCGCAAATCGAAGCATCAGAAGAAACGCAACCGTAACGTCCACTTTGGGTGTATTGTACCCTGT
>JAEEGL017086846.1_pt1 | contig 10013 bp, 10 predicted proteins | sample 9134231 | NCBI WGS metagenome assembly JAEEGL01 (sample SAMN16246548, study PRJNA631951) | gut metagenome | biome: gut microbiome; feature: rumen; material: fiber-attached | host: Bos | place: Iran: Karaj | collected 2018-10 | reverse complement strand
ATATGTATCAGTAAACGATAAGGAAATCCTAAAAGGATTAAGTATCGAATTTTCATCAAATGAAACCATTGCTTTATTAGGCCCAAACGGTAATGGAAAATCTACCCTTTTGCAGACCATTATGGGTAACCCAAATTACACTATTAAAAGTGGTAATATTTGGTTTGATGATAAAGACATAACAAAATTAAGTGTTGATGAAAGATCAAAATTAGGTCTTTTCCTCGGAATGCAATACCCAAGTGAAGTTCCAGGAGTCAATAATTCTGACTTTTTGAAGTCTGCTTTAAACGCTCATCATGAAAAACCAGTCTCATTATTTGAATTCTACAAGATATTAGATAATGCGTATAAACAAGTTCATATTCCGTTTGAGATGTCCACTAGAAACTTAAATGAAGGATTCTCGGGTGGCGAAAAGAAAAAGAACGAGATTCTTCAAATGTTAGTTCTTAATCCAAATATCGTTATGTTAGATGAAATTGATTCAGGATTAGATGTCGATGCAATTCAGACTGTTGCAAATGTAATTAAAGAAGAACAAACAAAACGTGGATTCTTAATTGTTTCGCACTATGCAAAACTTTATGACTTAATCCATATCGATAAGGCAATTGTTCTTATTAATGGTAAGGTCGCAAAAGTTGGAGATAAATCTTTAATTAAGAAGATAGATGAGCAAGGTTACGAATGGTTAAAAGCTGAAGGAATTGAGTTCAAAGATGAAACAAAAATGAGTTCAGTTTCAATCGGAACTTGCGCCACAAAAGAAGCATTAAAAGGAGCTAAATGAGTTACACAGAAATCACATTAAAAAATAATGAAAAACGCGTACTCGAATACGTGGATTTTTCTGACTTAAAAATTGAACTTTCTGAAGGCTCAAACTTACTTTTAAAGTTAGCAAATTTTAGAGATAAAGCTGATATTAAAATATATGGAAAAGTCGGAAAAAATGCGGGAATTTCTGTGATTTTTGCAGATTTTTCTAAGGATTTTGTGAAAATTTCTAGTCAAATTGATCTTGCAGAAGAAGGTGCAAATTGTGACTGGCACTTAGCAACTTTAGCAAATAAAAAAGATGACAAAACTTTCGATATTTCTTTTAAACATTTAGTAGGCAAAACAACCTCAATTATGGACAATTATGGAGTTGCTAGAGATGACTCAAAAATTGTCTTTTCAGGTGTGTCGCACATTACTGAAGGAGCGAAGAAATCTAACGCAAAACAAAATGCAAAAATTATTGTCTTTGACAAGAACTCACAAGGTGTCGCTTCTCCAATTTTGAAGATCGATGAAAATGAAGTTCAAGCAAGCCATGGAGCAGTAGTTGGTCAACTCAATTCTGATCACATGTTCTACTTAATGTCTCGTGGTCTTACACGTGATGATGCACGCACGCTTATTACATTAGGATATTTAAAACCTGTTTCATCTCAATTTTCTGAAGCAGTTCAATTGCAAATTGAAAACGCAATTAAGGAGGTTATGTAATGTTTGATCCAAAAAAGATAAGACAAGACTTCCCAATGTTTACAAATAAAACCCAAATGCAAGGTCATGATTTGGTATTTTTAGATAATGCTTCAACAACATTTAAACCACAATGTGTTATTGATGCTATGAATTATTACAATGAACATGAGACAGCAAACTCTGCTCGTGGTGATTATGATACTATGTATCATGTAGACCAAAAAGTCTTAAAAACCAGAGAGTTAGTTGCCAAGTTTATTAATGCAGACACTGATGAAATTATTTTCACATCTGGAGATACAGAAGCTTTAAACCTTGTTGCTTTTGGTTATTTTGAAAATCATTTAAAGAAAGATGATGAGATTTTAATTACTGTTGCAGAACATGCTTCAAACACACTTCCTTGGTACAAACTTCAAGAAAGAATCGGATGTAAAGTTAAGTTTATTCCACTTACCAAAGAGGGCAGATTAACACTCGAAAATGTTGAAAAATCAATTACAGAAAAGACAAGAGTAATTTCAGTTGCAAACGTTACAAATGTTTTAGGTTTTTATACTGATATGAAACCAATTTGTGACTTAGCACACAAACATGGAATTTTAGTAGTCTGTGACGGAGCCCAATCAGTTCCTCATGATAAGACAGATGTAAAGCGTTTAGGACTCGATTTCCTTGGTTTTTCTGGGCATAAAATGCTTGGACCTACTGGAATTGGAGTGCTCTTTGGAAGAAAAGAATTACTTGCAGAAACTGAACCAATTTTGTTTGGAGGAGGCATGAATGAAGTGTTTGAAATGGATGGTTCATATGTCCTTCATGATGCTCCTGCAAAGCTTGAAGGCGGCACCAAAAATCTTCAAGGAATTTATGGTTTTGGAGCAGCTATCGAATATATCAATAAAATTGGTCTTGAAAACATTTCAAAATATGAAAAAGAACTTCGTGCTTATGCTATCGAAAAGATGAAACAAATCCAAGATATCATTATTTATAATGAAAATGCAGAAGCAGGAATAATTTCATTCAATATTAAAGGCGTTTTTGCACAAGATTTAGCTACCCTTTTAAACTCAAAAGGAATCGCAGTTAGAAGCGGAAATCACTGTGCTAAAAACCTTAAAAATCAGATACATGAAATCGCTACTGTTAGAGCGTCATTTTACTTCTACAACACCAAGGAAGAAATTGATGCTTTAGTGGAAGCACTTAAAGAAGGAGGAAATTTCTTAGATGCCTATTTTGCTTAATCCTCAAATGATGAGACAGATCATTATGGATCACTACGAAAACCCTCAATACAAGAAAACCCCAGAAAAAGTGGAAAATTTTGAGAAAGTTCATATGCATTCATCCAATTGTATCGATGATATTAACGTATATGCTTTACTCGAAAATGAGTTAGTAAAAGAAGCATATTGGGATGGTGTCGCATGCACAATTTCTACTTCTTCTACTGATATTATGTGTGGTCTTTTAATTGGTAAAACTTGGAAAGATGCTAAGTACATTATTGATCAATATCACCACATGATTCATGAAGAACCTTATGATGATTCAGTTCTTGATGAAGCTATCGTTTTCATGAATACATCAAAACAAGCCGCACGTATTAAATGTGCCACAATTGGCTGGGACGCCATGGACGAAATAATTTGTAAACATCACAAACATGAAAAATAAAATTCCAGAGACAGATTATAAATACGGATTTAAAGATAAAGACACTTCCATTATTACAACTGGCCTAGGTTTATCTGAAGAAGTTGTTAGAGAAATCTCTAAACTCAAAAATGAACCAGATTGGATGCTTGAATTTAGATTAAAATCCTATAAGGCATTTAAAGAGCTACCTATGCCTTCTTTTGGTCCTGATTTATCATTTTTAGAATTTGATTCTTATACTTACTTTACAAGAAATGCTCAAAAGGTAGAGAAAGATTGGGACAGAGTCCCAGAGACAATTAAAAACACATTCCAAAAATTAGGTATTCCAGAAGCAGAACAAAAGTATCTTTCTGGTGTCACAACTCAATATGAATCTGAAGCCGTTTATCACAACATGCTTAAAGAAGTTGAAGATAAAGGCGTTATTTTCCTTTCAACTGACCAAGCTGTTCAAATGTGTCCTGATATAGTGAAGAAGTACTTTAATACTGTGGTGCCATATCGAGACAATAAGTTTTCAGCCTTAAATGGTGCTGTTTGGTCCGGCGGATCATTCATCTATGTTCCAAAAGGAGTTAAGTTAGATAAACCACTTCAATCATATTTTAGAATTAATAATGAGAAGTCTGGTCAATTTGAAAGAACTCTTATTATTGTTGATGAAGGTGCAGACGTTCATTATGTTGAAGGCTGTACCGCTCCTATTTATTCACAAGATTCATTACACGCTGCAGTTGTTGAAATTGTTGTCTTAAAAGATGCTCATTGTAGATATTCAACTGTCCAAAACTGGTCCACTAACATAGTTAACCTTGTCACAAAACGTGCCAAAGTTATGGAAGGCGGACATATGGAATGGATTGATGGAAACATCGGTTCTCAAACAAATATGAAATATCCAGCATGTATTTTGGCTGGTGAAGGCGCCAAAGGAACTTGTATTTCAATTGCAGTCGCAGGTAAGGGTCAATATCAAGACGCTGGTGCTCGTATGATTCACCTTGCAAGTAATACATCTTCAACAATTATTTCAAAATCAATTGTTAAAAATGGTGGTGTTGCAAACTATCGTGGTTCCGTTAAACATATGAAAAATGCTTTAAACTGCAAATCACACGTTGAATGTGACACTTTAATCTTAGATGACATTTCAAAGTCAGATACAATTCCAACAAATTTAGTTCAAAACAACACTTCATTTATCGAACATGAAGCTACTGTTTCAAAAGTTAATGAAGATCAACTCTTCTATCTTATGAGTAGAGGCATTTCCAGAAAAGATGCTGTTCAGATGATTATCATGGGCTTTATTGAACCATTCTCTAAAGAACTTCCAATGGAATATGCCGTTGAACTTAATCAACTCATTAAGATGGATATGGAAGGAAGTGTAGGTTAAACAATGAAATCATATGATGTGATTGTAGTTGGTGGCGGACACGCTGGTGTCGAAGCATGTGCTGCTAGTGCGCACATGGGTTTAAGCACACTCTTAATCACATTAAATAAGAAGATGATTTCTAACATGCCTTGTAATCCATCTATTGGTGGATCTGCTAAAGGTGTTGTTGTTCGTGAGATTGATGCCCTTGGTGGAATGATGGGCATTGCAGCCGATCATGAGTATCTCCAAATGAAGATGCTCAATACCGGAAAAGGCCCTGGAGTTCAATGCTTAAGAGCGCAAGAAGACAAGTTCAATTATCCTCATTATATGCAAGAATTATTGGAAAAAACCGATAATTTAGAGATTTTAGAGGCAGAAGTAACCGGTATTTCACATGATGGAGAAATCGTTAATGGAGTTATCTTAAAAGACGGGTCAATCATCTCTTCAAAGGCTGTCGTTATATCAACCGGAACTTATATGGAAGGCGCAATTTTAAGAGGCCATAAATCAGTAAGTGGTGGACCAGATGGAGAAAAACCATCCATTGGTTTATCTAAGTCTTTGCAAGATATGGGACTTGAGATTTTTAGACTTAAAACAGGTACTCCTCCAAGAATTAAAAAGAGCTCAATTGATTTTTCAAAAGCAACTCCACAATATGGTATGGAAGGCAACTATGCTTTCTCATATTTAACTAAAGAATTTAAACCACTTAAAGAACAAGTTCTTTGTTGGTTGATTTATACAAATGAAAAAACGCACAAATTGATTACTGATAACTTGGATAAAACTGCGACATATAATGGTCTTCAATCTGGTGTTGGACCACGTTATTGCCCATCAATTGAGTCCAAAGTTATGACGTTTAGAGACAAAAAACGCCATCAACTTTTCCTAGAACCTGAATTTGCAGATGGTGAATCAATTTATTTGCAAGGTTTCTCAACTGCTATGGAAGAAGAAATGCAAGTCAAAATGGTGCATTCACTAGAGGGCATGGAGCATGCAGAATTTTTGAAATATGCTTACGCTATTGAATATGATGCATTGGTACCAACTCAATATGATTTAACTCTTAGAGTTAAGAAATATAAAGGTTTATATGGTGCTGGCCAAATTTGTGGTACTTCTGGTTATGAAGAAGCGGCAGGTTTAGGTCTAGTTGCAGGTATTAATGCTGCTCTTTATGTTCAAGGCAAAGAGCCATTCATTTTAAAACGTAATGAATCATATATTGGTGTTATGATCGATGACATTGTTACAAAAGGAACATTAGAGCCATATCGTCTTTTATCTTCGCGTGCTGAGTATAGATTATTATTACGTCACGATAACGCTGATGTCCGTTTAACCCCATATGGTTATAAGCTTGGATTAATCTCTGAAGAAAGATATCAAAATTTTATAAAAAAGAACGAAAACGTAGAAAAAGCACGAGAAATCCTTGAAAAAAATCATTTAGGATCATCAAAACGAGTTAATGATTATCTTGAAAGTAGAGGTCTAGAAACACTCAAAGCAGGTGTTAGCGGAATCGAATTTTTAAAGCGCCCAGAAATACATTACGAGCATGTCTGTGACCTTATTCCAGAAGTGAAAGAAATTCCATTAGACTATATCGGAATTGCTCAATTAGAAATCTCTGTAAAATACGAAGGATACATTAAGCGAGAAATGAATGAAGCAAACTCATTCGCAAAATTTGAGAACTACATCATTCCTGATGGAATTGATTATTTAAATATGCATGGTTTAGCTCTCGAAGCTAGACAAAAGCTAGATAAGATTAGACCAAGAACAGTTGGACAAGCAGGAAGAATTTCTGGAATCAATCCTTCCGATATTTCAATTTTGATTTTAAACTTAAAGAGAAGTTAATAATGAAACTTTTAGAAGAATTTGGATTAAATAATGAACAAATTTCTAAATTCCAAAGGTATTTAGAACTTCTTTTAGAATGGAACGAGAAATTCAATTTAACAGCAATCACTGATAAAGATGAAATTGAAGAAAAACACTTTATTGATTCGATTGAATTAGTTAAGTATTTTGATGTTAAAAACAAGACACTTCTTGATGTTGGATCAGGTGCTGGTTTTCCTGGTATTCCATTAGCAATAGTTGAGCCAACATTAAAAATTACATTGCTCGAATCAAATGGTAAACGAGTCAGTTTTTTACATGAAGTTGTTAAAGAATTAGACCTTAAAAATGTTGAGATTATTCAAGGTCGTTCTGAAGAATTAGGAACACGTGAAAAGTATGATATTGTAACCGCAAGAGCAGTTAAAGAATTAAATGTTTTACTTGAGATTACATTCTATCTTGTTAAGGTTGGCGGATACTTTATTGCATATAAATCAAGTGGTGTAGATGAGGAGATTTTGAATGCTAAACATGCTTTCAAATGTTTGCAAATTGATGAATATAAAAAGTTCGATTACATCTTACCAAAATCTAAAAATAATAGGGTTTTTCTAGGTATTTTGAAGAAAAATAAAACCCAGAAAAAGTATCCAAGAAGATATGGAGAAATAACTAAACAACCATTATAGAATTGTGATATAATTATTATCGTTTCAGGGCAGGGTGAAATTCCCGACCGGCGGTAAACTCCGCGAGCCAATCGGCTGATCTAGTGAGATTCTAGAAGCGACAGTAAAGTCTGGATGGAAGAAACCATTTCTTGTTATTTGCCTTGAAACACGAGGCATTTTTTTATGAATTACAGAACACTTATCTTTGGAATCGTAGGCATCATCTTTGTTTTCGTATTTCTTAAAGCTTATTTTGCAGAAAAACAACATGCAAAGTTTAACTTTGGGACCAAACAAATGGTTAGAGTCGCTGTCTTTGGCGCCCTGTCTGGAATTTTCTATATTTTTATCAAATTCCCAGTTCCATTTATGCCAGCATTTTTGGAATTCCACTTTGATGAAATTCCTGCATTCATTGCATCCTTCGCATATGGGCCAATTGCCGGATTATTAGTTTTACTAATCAAGACATTAATTAAACTCCCACTAACTAGTACATTAGGAGTTGGGGAATTATCAGATTTAATCTATTCTGCAGCATTTATTTTGCCTGCTGCTCTTATTTATAAGAGAAAACGAAATTTTGCAGGTGTATTTATTGGTTTAGCAATTGGCACAATATTCCAATTAGGAGTTTCTTTGCTTTCCAACATATACATTATGATTCCTTTCTACATGAAGGTTATGGAATTTCCAGAAGCTGCAATATTAGGAATGTGCAAAGCTGCCAATCCAAAGATTAACAATATTGGATGGTCATATGGCTTACTTGCAGTTCTTCCATTTAATGCGATGAAAGATGCAGCAGTCATTATCTTAACTTTATTAACTTACAAATCAGTTCATAGATTTATTGATAAGAACTTGCAAGACTAAAAAGACACCCTAAGGGTGCCTTTTTATTTTTGAATATCAACTATTCTTCATCGATAGCGCCGAATGGGCATTCGAATCCGAGTTCGCCTTCACATTCTGCGACTGCTTTTGCATGACCTTCTTCGTCAAATTCGAAGACTTCTGGACGTGCACCAACACAGAGACCGCATGAACCGCAAAGTTCTGGATTAACTTTTACTTTTGGCATGGTACTTTCCTCCGCTGGAAATATTATATAGAAATCAATATTTAATAGCAATATCACGTAAAATTATTTATAGTTAATGACTTTATGTGATAACATATCACCATTAAGGTTTAATATGACTCGTGTAGAAAAATATCGTCGTTATCGTCAAGAAATCTCGAACATGAAGTTTGAGACTTTTAGTGAGAAACGTGAAGTCGCAGAACAAGTCGATAAAGTTCACGATACAAGGCTGGGAAATAAACTTAATTACGAACAAGTAATGGCTGTTAATGAGTCATTTGATCAAGGCGAAGTTAAATTTAAAAGAAGAAGATTAATTAACCTTACAAAATATGAAATATTTTACTATTTAATTGCTTTTGGTATAATAGCAATTCTTGTGGTAGGATTAGTTATAGCAGGAATACTAACTTGGAGGTAAGAAGATGAAGAAAGTTGTTATTGCAATTGATGGGCCAGCAGCAGCAGGAAAATCAACCGTTTCAAAGGCTGTCGCAAAGAAATTAGGTTATACCTATATTGATACAGGAGCTATGTATCGTGCTTTCACTGAATATTGTTTAAGAAAAGGTGTTGACTGCGAAAATGAGGCTGAATGTGTCAAATTAATTCCAGAAGTAGAGATTACACTTTATCCAGACGGAAAAGTTATGTGTTCAGGCAAAGACGTCACAAGAGAAATCCGTGAACCAAGAGTTTCTGGTAACGTTTCTTACATTGCTTCTTACAAAGACATTCGTTTAGCAATGGTTGATCAACAAAGAAAAATGGCTGAAAAAGTTTCTGTTGTTATGGATGGCAGAGACATCGGAACATATGTTCTTCCTAATGCAGACGTTAAGATTTATCAAATCGCTTCAGTTGAAGAAAGAGCTAAACGTAGATATCTTGAAAACCAAGAAAAAGGTATTCCATGTACATTTGAAGACATCGTCGCAGATGTTGAAAAACGAGACAGAATCGATTCAAGTAGAGCTTTTGCTCCACTTAAACCGGCAGAAGATTCTATTGAACTTGATACCTCTTTAATGACAATCGAAGAATCAGTTCAAGCAGTTTTAGATATTATTAAACAAAAGGTTGGAGTGTAATGGGTTTAGGAGTCGTCGCAATTGTCGGTAGCCCAAACGTAGGTAAGTCTACGATTTTTAATCGTATCGTTGGCAGAAGACGCGCAATTGTTGATGACCAACCAGGTGTTACAAGAGACCGTTTATACGAAACAGCAGAATGGTTAGACCGTAGTTTTAGACTTGTCGATACAGGTGGAATTGAAATTGCAGATAGACCATTCCAAGAACAAATTAGAGTTCAAACTCAGTTAGCGATTGATGAGGCAGATGTCATCATTTTTGTTGCCGATGGTAAAAAAGGCATTTCAAAAGATGATAGATTTATCGCCAAGATGCTTTTCAAGACAAATAAACCAGTCATTCTTGCAGTCAATAAAATTGATAATCAAGATATGCTTTTAGGTCTTGGTGAGTTCTACTCATTAGGATTAGGAGAACCAATAGCAGTTTCAGGTGAACACGGTATTGGTATTGGTGATGTTTTAGACAAAATTATTAAAGTTCTACCTAAAGTAGAGGAAGTCCAATATGATGATGCTATTACTTTCTCAATTATTGGTAGACCAAACGTCGGAAAATCTTCACTTGTTAATGCAATATTAAAGAAAGAAAGAGTCATTGTTTCAGATATTGTTGGTACAACAAGAGACTCAATTGATACTAAATTAACTAGAGACGGACAAGATTATGTTGTTATTGATACAGCAGGTTTAAAGAAACGTGGAAAAATTTATGAATCAGTAGACAAATATTCCATGTTAAGAGCTTTAGCAGCCGTT
>JAEEGL016949755.1_pt1 | contig 10013 bp, 8 predicted proteins | sample 9134231 | NCBI WGS metagenome assembly JAEEGL01 (sample SAMN16246548, study PRJNA631951) | gut metagenome | biome: gut microbiome; feature: rumen; material: fiber-attached | host: Bos | place: Iran: Karaj | collected 2018-10 | reverse complement strand
TGACTTTCCATCCTTCACCATTTTTGGTAATGATACCTTAAATGAGCATTCGCTAAAGTTTTTCATTATGCTTTCTCCAATTACTCAAAATTTAATTAGTGAAAAATGGGTGAGAAAATGTATTGAAAAAACACAAAGAAAGCAATAACGTAAGAAATTGCTTAAGAAATAATTATCAATTTGTCACCCCACAAAACTTTTCCCCAGAACATTATATTATATGCGGCAAAAAAATTCCGTAAATGTTTTTACATGCATATGTGTGCGGAATTTACACATACGGCATTCTGTCAAATTCTAAAACTGCTCTTTATAAAAGCCCCGAAGAATTATTCTCTAGGGCTTATGATTTCTTTATCCAATGACTATATTCTCAAATATCCATTAATTCTGTATTATTTCCTGAACTCTGTACTTTGCCCAGAAATACCAGAACACAAAATTCATAGAAATATTAACAGAATCTCTAAAATCGTCTTTCCCAATATAGCATTATTCCATTATTTGCGACACCATATTCTGCTCCACCCCGAAGTAATCTGTCGCAATGTTATCTAACTGAGCGGCAATAAGGAAAAACTCCTTGTTCAAATCAATGGTCTTGGCCCCTATCTGATTTCCACCCATATTGAACATACAGTCAGGTGTAATATCTTCCTCTGTCTTTGCATAGAGCAGGATTCCTGCAACATTTCCGGTACAGTGACTATCCAGGTTCTTTACATATGTAAAAATCTGGTACATATTGTTGGAATGCAGCGAAAATTTATCATACTGCTTCTGGAGTGTTCTGCCATAATACTTTGCATCTAAAATCAGAATCTTTTCTTTCAACCTTAACATGATATCTGTTTGCATAACAGGAAGGAATCGTATCATTGATTCAGTATTCTCTCCCACAAGATTCCACTTCACTTGTCCGGATTTAACCTTAGTCAGATACTTATGATGTTTCCTGTAATATTCCATGATGAATTTTTCATACAGCCTGGACATGTGCTCCTCAGAAAATGCAACAATCTTGTAATCTCCTTTATCTGTTGTTTGAAGCATTCCCTCTAGCACAAAGAAACAGATATTCATAAGCATCTCATAATTCTTGTTATTTCTCTGATAATATAGTCTGCTCCATTTTATCTGTGATGGCTCTAAAAGCTCTATACCATCGAAGAAAACAAGTTCCTTCTTCAAAGTACTCTTTTGATCAGCTTTCACGCCATCATCTATCAAAAGATAGTGTATAGTTGTCTTCAGTATTTGATTAAACAGATTGTTTTCAGAAAGCTCGTCAAACTCACAAGCAAGTTTTTGTTTACGCTGAATCTTATTATGAATTGTCTCCGACAGATCAAGCTTTCCTCTCATAACTGACAGCGATTCATTCTTTGTTATGTATTCCCTATATAGCCCCTGTTTCAGCTGTTGCCCAATGCCCTTGCCAAGGATTGCAGCAAAAAGGTCCTGTGCATTTTCAAATGTCTCCGATGCAACTTCATCATAATTTGACTGCTTCAGGACATTAAATGCATAGGAAAGCATATAATAGATATTTTTGATAAATATGCTTTTATCCTTAGTCATCAAATACTCCTCGCAGGTTCTTTTCCCATCTGGAAAGCTTATCAGGTTCATCGAACCAATACTCAGCAAGCATAGGTAAAATGTCAAACTCGACAACAGCTCTCATCCATTCCTCAGTACAACCGAGTTCTTCCCTGCCACAGAAATAACTATGCCCAATCTGGAATCCTCGTCCAAGAGATTTATCGTCCGTGATTTCTTTGTTTAATATCTTAATCTGATCAATCAAAGAGTTGAACGTTTCATTTGTAAGATTCATCTGGTATTCCATGAATCCATCCGAATTAAATCCCGGCTCCATCTCAAAGAAGCTGAATCGTCTTCTAAGTGCATAATCAATCATGGCCAGGCTTCGATCTGCTGTATTCATCATGCCTATGATAAACAGATTCTCCGGAACAGAAAATGGCAAGCCGCTATACGCAAGAGTAGCTTTTGTTCCACGATAATCTTTTTCTATCAGCATGAGCAACTCACCAAAGATCTTACTCATATTTCCACGATTTATCTCATCAATAATAAAGAAATATTCCTTGTCCGGATGATTTGCAGCATTCTGGCAGAAACGATAGAATATCCCATCAGTCAGCTTGAAATCTGAACCGTCAGGGCGGTAACCCATAATGAAATCTTCATAAGAATAATTCTGATGGAACTGAATCAACTCAATTCTTGAATCATCCACTTCCCCCATCATTGCATATGCAAGTTTTTTTGCCGTGAATGTTTTACCTACACCCGGAGCCCCCTGCAGAATAATATTCTTCTTATTCCTGAGAAGTGCTTCCAGTACATAGTATCTTTCTTCAGTCATATAGACTTTGCTCAGAAAATCTTCTTTTGTATACTTTTGTACCGCGGACTCGTTCTGGTTTAAAGGATTATCTTCACGGATAATATCAATAATGAAATCATACTCGCCCTTCGTTAGCTTAAAGAGGCTTCCATTTGATTGTACAAAGAACTCCATTTTTTCAAGCTCTGGGCATGCTTTCAGATCTATATACTCTATTGGAGATGTTAATCCTTCTGTCTTCTCAAAATATATAGATGTACCATCACTCTCCTGTGTTATCTTTCCAATCGCAACAATCTTTTTGACCGGATTGGCTTCATATCCAATAACGATATCCCCTACTTTCGCATCGAGAAAGTTCTGGAATATCCTTCTCTTATGCCCATTCTCATTGTAAAGAGAATAGCTCTGTTCTTCTCCGACCTTTATCTCCGAGAAACTCCAAATCTTCGGATTTGCAGTAAGCCACCAATATCCATGTGCCTGAGTGGTATCAACATACAACGGAATCTCACTTAAATCTACTTGATCTAACGCCTCAGATAATTCGTCTCTCAGTTTCCAGATATATGCTCCGTCTGATGATTTATCTGCTTTACGCCCTTTGTATAGTATTGGCCACCATCTGGAATTATCTGTATCTTTTATCATTACAGGACATTCTGTCTTCTTTGCAATGCGTTGCGCCAAAGACCACGATCCACCGTTGTAAAAATTTGGGGTTTCTCCATATTTCACGGATAATTGCTTGCATGTTGCAGCACCGCCATAGTCTTTCAATCTTTTCATGATTGCAAGGCTACTACTGGTAAACACAGTACTATCATTCAGAAGTTCAAGCCATTTATTAACATCCAGGTCGGGCGAATAATCTTCGTCCTTCGGAAACCATTCTTTATTGTCGCTATCAGTATCCTGATTGTTTAAATAATAACGCGAAAGATAAAAACCGACGCCAATTGTAACCGTCTTAAACTCAGGATCCGGGTAACAATCTTCAGTAAGAACATTATTTAGTAACCTACTGATTTCTGAATCAGCTTTCACCATCTCACAGATCTCGTTATACATTTGAAATCCGCCAATCAGGTTTTCAGATGATCTGGACTTACTTGGCTTATAATCAAGCGATAATTCTCTTGCCGCATTTCTATACAATTCATATTTATATATGTAATACTTATCCGGATAACGAAGCCATAAATATGTGCTTATAGCATTCGTATTCTGATAATGATTACGCCAGGTACCATCATCGTACTTTGATCTTAGTTCTTCCGCAGCAATCTGAAATCCATCAACTCTTTCAGCCAGATCCAATGACTCATCATAAAGCTTTTTGAACATTGCTCTGACAGCCTCATCGTCAGCTTTTGCAAAATTTATTATCATTCCACGGGGATAAGAATAGCCCGATGCCAGCAGATTAATGGTCTTATCTGTTGCCCGCTTAAACATCTCTCCAAAATTCTCAGCGTCAATGTTCCAATGATCCTGAAAATGTTTTATGGCTACCCATTTATATTTTTCATTTTCCCAGTGTAGTGGAAAGTATTCTTTATAACCTGCCAATATATCCATGAGTTTTTCCTGATTGATCATTCAAAGTACCTCCCAAAACTCAATAAATTCCCTTCTGTAATTGTTTTCTGAATTCAAAGTTCTATACTTTTACGTATACTATATTACTCCAAACTGTTAATGAATTGTTTGATTTCAGCTCTTTTAATACTTGTTTTATAAATAAGATGTCTCTTATAATTAATTCATTTATTTGAATTCTGTCACTAATGTATCGCGTTTCAGTTCCCGACATATTTCTATAAGAGTCTCTCTAAAAGATTCCTTCGTCACCTTCAGTTCACCGGATCTGCTCCTAGCATCGATTGCAATTGGCATACCCGCAGTATTCTTGCATTTCTCAATCAGACTGCTCCAATCGCCAAGGTTCTGAACCTTGTGCGGGCATGCACCAAGGATTACTGCTGAATACTTCTCGAGCTTATTGCATCTGCCAGTAAAGCTGACTACTTTGTCATAATCCACTTCAAAGTCGAAGTCTCCTTTTCTGAAGCCGTAAAGTTTAGCGATGCCCTGCATTGTTTTGGTATCGAAGGCAGACGCACCCAGTACCAGAATCTTTCCTCTTCTGCCAAGAAGGTCGTGGCCATCCGTTAGTTCTTTTGCCTTAATATCCTCCGTGTTGTGGGCGGAGTTAAAGCTGCGTATGTCTACAAGTGCCTGTTCAAGGTCTTTGTTCTTCTGCTCCAGTTCCTGGAGTTTTGCTTTGTCTTCATTTGATTTCTTGAGTTCACCAAGGAGTTCGTTGATGTAGTCCTGCATGTCATCGATGGTATCCAGCAGTATGCCAATGGTAATCTCTTTTTCCCTGAATGACATGTCAAAGCCAGGCTCCGGTTCCTGCGGTGCAACAGTCTCTTCTATAATTTCTTCTGGCTCTTCCACTGGATCCGCGAAACTTACGTTAAGGCCGTTGATCAGGTTCTCAATCTCTGAAAAATTGGACTCACCGTTAGACATCATGATCAGGTATTCCTGCTCGCTCTCTATATGACGGTGATTTCGATCCGCTATCTTGTTCTGATATTTGCTTTTAAGATTACTCAAATTCCGGTTTATGTCTTTTGAGTGCCTGGGGTAATAGCTCTTGATGGCTTTGGCCAGCATGTCCATTGTTCCGAAATAATGACCGCTGTATCCGCCATAGTTATCATTAAGAAGGGATATCATTATGGAATTGCCATATCTATCTACAAAACCGCTATCCAGCCAGAGGTAGATTGAGTCTCTGTCCGGTTGCATCTTTGAGAGACATTTATTGTCTATGTAATATTTTGTTGCTTTTTCTTTTGTTATGAACTTTCTTAGAGTCTCTGCATCAGAAAGGCTCTTTCCTGTGATATTGCGAATACCTTCTACTACACTGTCCACATCGTCGATTACTATGCCGTTTTCGATTACAAATTCTCTCATCCTGGTTTCCTCCTAATAAAAAAGTTGAGAACGTGACCACTAGCCACAGGGAAATGCATGGCACTCCCTATTGGATCAAGTTACATCCTCAACAATACTTTTTTATCAACCCCTCAGTGATCTTCACTAAGCATAGTTTATTCGATCAGGTGTACAATAAACTACCAAAGTCGTCGAATATACGTTTCCGACCATACGTTCTGATAACCCTGCATAAAAGTCCTTCTTAAAGATACTGTATACGCAATTAAGCAAAAATACTCTTAAAGAACCATAAAGAAATCAGCATATTATTATGAGATCAAAAATATACTTTTTTGAAAAAAATTCTCATATATATATATATATATGCAATAAAAATGCACTTTTTCGTAAAATTTTTTTCATATATAAGTACTAAGTTTATCAAACTCGTTGAAAGAGATTTGTAATTCTGTTTACAAGTCTCTTTTTTTGTGCGAAAGGAGATTCAATTATGAAAGAGTATAGCTTTAGATCCTTTGAAAGAATATTGAAGAAGAATGGCTACCGGTATCAAAGAACTACCGGTAGCCATTACATCTATAAAGGGAAGGGAGGCGAGGCGGTTGTAGTTCCATATCACTTAAAGGCAGTGATCAGCAACAAGATAATCAGAGAAAATAATTTGGTAATTTCATAAGGAGAGATCAGTGCTGACAAAATAACTTCGCATTGATATTGATGAATTGTTGAAAAAAGGAGAGTGACAATATGAGTATACAGTATGACTATTATGATCATTCAGGTGAAGAGGCCATGAACAACAATGACCTGGCTTATTGGGAAAGAGTGATCCTCTCAGATGAAGCAGATCTGATTCCAGGAAAAAGCAGGATACTATACGATAAAGCCCAGAAATATAAAGAAGCATGTGAGATGTTGAAGTCCCTTAGTGATAAGGGGCTTTTAACTTTTAAGGCCGAAGATCCGTTAAGGCCATATTCTTTGCACTGCATCTGGATAAAATGGAATTTTGAGGATAAGCTTCCAGAGATTCCTACGAATATTATGGCCGAGATACTTTCAAAGATGGACACTTTGCTTATTGATGATGATCCTCTCGTTAGTGAGTGGCAGTTATCGAGCAGATTGTATGTAATGGTAGATTAGTTAGTGGAATGATGAATAAGTGTAAGTCATATCATATCTTCTACGTTCATTTGATTAATTGTGGTCACGTCACGTAATGCAAAAAACAGTACCGCATAGTATAATATTTTTGTTCGATCAGCCAAGGTAATAATGAAAAAAATATATTTTATTGACAGTGAGAATGTTGGAGATAATTGGATATCTCTGCTTGATACTGTTGCAGAGAAAGATGAGATTCTTGTTTTTTATACCGCGAATAGCCCGCATATGAATTACAAAAATCTGATTACACTTAAGAGTTCACCTAAAGATGTGACATTCATCGAATGCTGCGAGGGTAACAACGCACTTGATTTCCAGTTATGTACAGAGCTTGGATACCGGGTTCATGAAATTGGAGATAATGAATTTATAATCGTTTCAAATGACACAGGCTATGATGCAGTTGTTAAGTATTGGAAAGAGCGGAACATTGCATTAAAGCGCATCCCCGGAAAAGACTGTAAACAGAAGCAACATTCCACAACTAAACAGAAGGTTTCTACCTCTGATCCAACAGAGAATAACACACCTGCTCACGCAGAATTACCAAGCGATAATATTCCGGATGAAGCAAAAGAAATTCTCTACATCTTAGGCAGAGACCAGCTGCAGCCACTACACGAGTCGCTGCAACAGATTTATGGAAAGCAAGGCAGCATTTATTATAATGCATTCAAGTCGAATGCGACTTATAACACTTTCATTGCAAATCATAAAAAGAAGAGCCTTGCAGACAAGCATAAAACTTACTGCCAGATAGTATTTGCACATGCCAAAAACAAGATTGCAATGCCATCTGACTTTCCCAAATTTGTAACTGAAACCTGGAAGAAGAAAAAGAATCTTAATTCTTTCCGATCTTCCTTGCAGACCAAATATGGAAAAGAAAACAGTGAGAAATATTATGCTCTGATCAAGGCTCATATAAAGATCTTGGATATAATAAAATAAAAGGAAATGCTGATCGATCCAGCGAGGGTTTATCCCTCGCTGTTTTCATAGACTGTGATAACCTCAACATACTTGAAGGACTCCCAGTCTTCCGGATCATCGAGGTCCTCGTCATTAACCTCTCCGACCGCTATATCATGATCTTCGAGGTAATCATCATCAAGATCCTCAAATCTCTTTTGGGCCTCCTTCTGAGCCTCATCCTCTGTGTCGCAAACAGCAAGGACTTCAGTCTCATCTAAGTCATCATCCTTCAGTGTCTCAAGAAGTACAACATATTTAACCATACCAATCTCCTTTCTAAGCATTCTCTTGCATATCCAGCTCTCTATTAAAGAAAAACTTCCCACAACCTATATCATGTCTTGCGCAGTACTCCTTTATCCAGTTTGCTTCATCTGTAGTACAATCCACATTGAACCTGTGATAAGCTTGTGTCAATTCGTTATTGTATATTTCAAGCGTAATAAACGGAGTATTATAGTCATCCGTCTTTCTCATGAACAGGATGGTCGTCGCATTATTTATAAAAGCATCAACATATCCCAACAAACAATTGCGCATGTATGCTGCTTCTCTGCAAAAATCATTAATGGTCTGCGGATATCTGACTACATATCCGTTATTCCTCTCCTGCCACTCATATTCTCTTTTCCTATTGGATACTCGTACAAGCCTGTTAAACGTCTCCCGGCCTTCCATCAGATAAAATTTTATCTCACATATCTCATCATCATTTTCACCGAGTTTAAGCGTCTTCCCATAAATAGGATCTATCTCAGCTAGATTTGACAGAGACTCTACGTTTTTAACCTTGTACAAGAAATCCCTAAACTGTCTCGGGTGCCATAAATATGATAATTCTGCCCGCCTCGCCAAGTATATTCTGCCAATTTCCTTTGGTGTAAGATTTCTATCATGAAGAAATTTTATATACCCGCACTGCGAATCATTAAGCGGTTGCTGAAAAACTTCACCATACGTTCTTCCGAGTGCCTTAAACACATCCCTATATTCTTTAATGCATAGCATTCTACCACCAGTTTCACAGTTAAGTGCCCTGAGGATCTTTATAGGGATCCCATCATATATTTCTGAAGGACTTGAAGCTAGCAGATTCAGATCGTCTATATCTGAAGAATGCTTTGCCAACATATCTAACCCGCATTTGTACAGCAGCTCTTTCACCGTATCCTTCCTCATGCAATGATAAATATGATCAAGAAGTCGTATCGAATCGGTATAATATCTCTTTAGCTTCCACTCTGGGTGCAGTTCATTATAGTAATCGAATATCTCGTCAAAGAAACCATATTTATAAGTGCAATTAGAATTATCCAAGCAGAGTTCTGTAAACAATTGCTCCTGTTTGGTCTCCCAAACATAGTCATCATGGAAAACGAATCTCTCCATGTAACCGACGCCAGGTTCATCCATATATTTATAGTCCACGTATACAGCATCAATAAAAGGTCTAATCCTCAGAACCAAAAGTCTTTCATGCTTTTCATCGGCAATGGGCATTTTCTTTCTGACAAGCCTCATTACCTCTTCTTGATCTAGTTCCGGAGGCTCCCAACTATTCTGGCCTATCTTTAATTCCAGCATACCATTACTCCTCTTTGCTCCTATCACACAATCATTATTAATGGTCACAAAAAGGATGCCAGTAATCTGCATCCCCACATTATTGTCCCAACATTTTCATACATCCCCTGAAGCTGTAATCTTTGCTTCTGTTTTCTTTACTAAGCATAGTCTATCCGATTAGGTGTACAATAAACTCCCAAAGTCATCGAATGCGTGTTCACAATCATACGTTCCGTTCCGTTCCACATTACATTACACATTATGTTCCATTCCGCCCCGCGCCCCGTTCCGACCAGTCGACCAAAACACATAGCACTATATAGGGTTACCCACAAAAAAAGAGACAACTGACGTTAATCATTTGTCTCTCGCATTCATCTCAGAAATATCAATCGGCCATGCGTCGCCTACATCTATTCCATTATCAGTCAGCCATTCAACCAATATCCCATGTAATATATACTGTCTCAGACTCAGTGGTTTCTTTTGCCTCCAATTCATTTGACATTATAAAATCATCAAGTCCAAGGATATCGCCAACACAACAGCATAAGCGATCACCGCCCTCATCCATATTAGATCTGTCTCCCATTCTCTTTGCTTTTTTCACAGCAAGTCCCAGTGTGGCAGCAATTTCTTCTGCTTTTCTCTTACTATCCAGGATAGCTGCTTTTCTAAGTTCCTCGTGTAACTCATTCTCGTTAGACAGCTCATAATCTAAAGAAAACTCTGCATCGCACTCCATAGCATCAGTAATACTACGGATCATGTTTATTGATTTCATATCATACGAAGTTCTCATTCTGAGAGACCTTCTGGCACAATATCTGTTTTCATCATCGTATCTTGGTGCAGATACATCATCAGTAGTGACTGTAAAGTCAGAAGGCTTTATCCCAATCTCATCCATTTTTCTCAGAAACACTTCGCATTGTTTCATGACCCT
>JAEEGL015723289.1_pt1 | contig 10013 bp, 4 predicted proteins | sample 9134231 | NCBI WGS metagenome assembly JAEEGL01 (sample SAMN16246548, study PRJNA631951) | gut metagenome | biome: gut microbiome; feature: rumen; material: fiber-attached | host: Bos | place: Iran: Karaj | collected 2018-10 | reverse complement strand
ATCTGCTTTGCCTGCTGTCAATTCCATTGGTAGCGCAATTCAACTCCTACAATCTTCCCAAAGCGACAGGCAAAATCGTCATTGACGGAAAACTGGACGATAGCGACTGGCAAGGGAAACCGCTCATCTCCGAATTCCATCCATTCAATGTCATCAACTCGGAACTGCCCCAAACAAGCGTCTGGATGGTACAGGAGGACGACTGTTTGGTCATCGCCGTCGAATGCATGGAGGAATTTCCAAGCGCTTTGGTGAAAAGGGCCATCCATGATGGAAGCGTCTGGACCGATGACCATGTCGAGTTCTTCTTCGACACGGCTGGCGAACGCAAATCATGTGCACAGATTCTCGTCAACTCAATCGGTACCATCGCCGACGGCATCATCAAGCGGCAAGGCACCGAACCAGACTGGACATGGGAGTGCGGAGCAGAGTTAAAAACCGCAGTTCTGACCGACCGTTGGATTCTTGAGATGCGCATTCCATTCTCATCATTCCCACCATTCACGCCTGGAACAGACTGGACATTCCATGTCACTCGTAGTCGATACACTATGAACACCATGCATCTGACTTCACTCAAAGGCAGCATAAAAGGCTTCGCCGACATGCACTTCTTCGACACTCTTGGCGGCATCAAATGCGAGCCGACGGGCATCGTGGTCAAAAATCAGTCCTTTGGCTCATTCTTCGAGGGTGCAAACCAAGCAACAATTGACTTGAAAAACGACAACGATTCGGAACGGAAGCTTGCCATCGCAATTGACCTGACATCCCAGAATGGCAAAATCATAACGACACGAAAAGATTTCACGATTCCAGCCAAAAGCCAAATGACCGCAACGCTCAACTGGAACTGTGCTCTTGAAAACGAAGGAATGCCCATCTCCATGCGTCTGGAGATGAATGGCAAACGTCTTCAGTCCTTCTCTACGCTTCTAAAAGGAATCCTTCCCACTCTTGGCAACCTTCGTCAGAACATCTTAACCTTCGGACAAACTTCTCCAGCCGTTGCTGAATATACCATAAATCTCCTACTTGCGGACAGAGAACTGACCGTGCAATGGGAACTTTGGACGAATGACGGCAAAAGCCTGCTCGTTTCAGGAAGCACGGCCGTGGCCTCCAATCAGCAGAAAATCAGAGTCTTCCATACATTCCTCAGACCTGACATCTATCGTCTGCGCCGTTTCCTTCTTGAAAACGGAAAGCCAATAGCTGTCCGCGAAGACAGAATCGCCCTCACCTCTTCACCATGGGATTAATAATAGGAGAAATCACAATGAAATCCATCCTACATAATAGTTTTGCCTGCCTTGCACTCCTCAGCCTTCCACTGCTTGCGGAAACCTACAAATATGACTTCACCAGCGAAAAGTCACCTATTCAAGAAGGCTTCACACGCATAACTGAAAAGGATTCCGATGACTGTAAATGGACGCCTGGACCATCTGTTGTCTCAAACTACACTCCTTTTTCCTACGAAATCAAAAATAACACACCACCACCAAAATATCCTATTCATCTATCCGCTGGTAGCGTACAAGGAATGAAAGGAACGCAATTCACACTCCCAAAGGTCGCGCCTGGCAAATACCACATCTGGGCGCTTTGCGGCTTCGGAAGCGCTGCGCCATACACCGTTTGGGACATTTGCATGAAGGCGGGCAACGCCGTTGAGCAAATCACTTTCCAGGGCATTAATGAAATCATGGATATGCATTTGGAGACGGAAGTCTCTCAGGGCGGTCTTCCCATAACCATTGAATCGCGCGGTTATTGGGTGCTGAATGCGCTTGTTATTGTTCCGCAGTCGGAATGGCCTGATGTGCGCGACGGCTGGTTCAAAGAACTATGGGAGGAAATTTTTATTCTGCCGAAGCCAGTCCGCAAACTTTGGACGTATGACCCGCGCCCATGCACGACTCCAGAACCACGTTGGAGCGACAAGCAGAAGCAGGACGGACTTGCCATCTACACCCGTAACTGGGCCTCGCCAATCTGGCCAGACCACTATCCACTGCAATCCGAATTGGATGCCCCTGTCCGCGCCTTCGCATCTCTAGGCGAGAGCGAAATTCTAAATTTCGCGCTTTATGCTTTGCAGGAGTTCGAGCAAATCTCCATCTCCGTTGGAGCACTGCAAGGTCCAAGTGAGAAGATATTCATCCCCGCATCCGAGATAGATGTGCGCTATGTCCGTTATATGTATGTGCGTCCGAACTACAGCATTCATGGAGCCTATTACCGCGCCCCTGATGTTCTGATGCCCTACCGTAAACCATTGCGTCTGCCGAAAGGTGAGAACCTTCGCTTCTGGCTCACCGTCCGCACTCCCCTCTACACAACGCCTGGTCTCTACAAAGGCGAAGCCACCATCAAGGCGACCACGCTTTCAGGCAAAACAACCAATCTTCAAGTCCCTCTAACCTTTAGAGTGCTTCCCATACGTCTTCTAGAAGATGAAGACCTAATTTTCGGCCAGTACTACTATCCACCCAACAACAGACTCACACAGGCCAGCGACGCCTTCTCTCGCGCATGGATAGAAAAACGCACACGTCTTGAGCACGAACATCTGCGTGAATGCCGCCACACATGCTACAACCTAAACCTCAGCCTCATCAAAAAGGGCAACAAATACGTCCCTGACTATGATTCATTCCAGCATCAGATGGACACAGCAAGACAATATGGCATTACAGGACCTATCCCCACAGGATTCGGTGCAATGTCCATCTACCATAAATATATGAAGTCCTCTTCTGGCAGCCACATCGTCAATGTCCAAATCCCGCCGCAGGAATACTTTGACGAAATAACAAGCCTTGTCTCCGAAATCCAGCGAGAAGCTAAACGCCGCCAATGGCCTGAACTGCTTTACTATCCAGTTGACGAACCATCCACTTCCCCAAACTCCGTAGAGTTCATGCGGCGCATAATGGAGGCCATCAAGAAGGTGCCAGGCGCTCGCACTTACATCACGGCAGATGCCGCCAGCACTCAGTTCGCCCCGCTGATGCCATTCGTCGATGTCTGGTGCGGACAGCCATTCAGCATCCCACGCGAAAAGGTGCTCAAGGACATGGAGGAACGCCCTGGCCTTGAATATTGGGCGTATCCGAACCACATCTCAGGCGAAAATGACCATACACCTTGTGTTGGAGCCCGCATGACATACGGGTTCGGACTATGGAACTCTGGCTACCGCGCACTCATCCCATGGATTTACGGCTCATCCAGCGGCAGCCAATGGAACTATCTCGACTCCAAAACCTCCGACTTTGACAACCGCGTCGATATGGACGGCTCCCCAATCCCCGTTACCCTCTGGGCCGCTTATTTGGAGGGCATGGACGACGGACGCTACATGAACACCCTCGAAAAACTCATAGGACGCGCAAAGGACGCAGGATTCACGGCTGAGGCACAACGCGCACAGGCGGACATTGACTTCATCCGCTCATCCATCAAGGTCCAGCCAAAATACAAAATTGACGACCTTTGGGACGCCGACACCTTCGATGCCTATCGTTGGCTCCTCGCCTCACGCATCATCGAACTACAAAAGTTATTCTGACTTTTCGGAATCACTCTGCAATGCACATGTCCAATGGTCGGCGGAAGTGCCGAGTCAAAAACTGCAGACTGTTATCTCCCATGGCGCCAAATCAATCGCCTGCCCCGCAAATGCCGCGTGCAGCGGATTGGGGGAGCAGTTTTGGAGCGTAGCCTCCAAACGATTGTCCGACAACGGCTTGAGTGCCAGAAGCACAAGTTCGGGGGTGCTTGCGGCGAAATCCGCTGGCAGGCTGCTGAGGCCGTCATGCGGCCAGTGCATCAAGAGCATAGGCGGGAATTCAAGCGTGGACGCAATGACGGGAGCCATTTCAGGGCATGACGTGAAGACGCAATGGAAAGACTGGAGTCCTGCGTCAGTGACGGTGCGTTCAGGGAAGTCGCGTCCTGTGTTTTCCGCGTCTGTGCAGGCGATGGTCCCCCTGAGGACATTGACGCAGAAGGCGTCTTGAAGACGCGAGACGGAGGAGAGATGGTCGGAGGCAAATCCCCAGGCCGCCGTGCGGCACCACCGGCCGCATGGCATGTCGCCCATTATGTCACGAGTGATGTATCCTCCAATTGTCTGGCAAGTGACTTCGGAGACCGCATCAAGGCAGAGACGTAGACGCGAGTCTCGTTCATTCCATAGGATGGAGGCCTGAATGTCGAGTTCGGGACGTCCTGCGGTGACACTGAGAAGCAACTTTGCCTCTGATTGCCCTCCCTTGAAAACAGCCAGAAGCCGTGCGCGCAAAGGACCGTTCTCAAGAACGCTTGTCTCAACTACGCGCCAACGGTAGAGGCAGTCTGGACAGAGATTTGCCTCTTCTCCGTCCGCCATGTCCCCCCAACTGCCAAACCTGTCAGCGTATGTCGCAAGGCTGATTCCAGAGGGACCAGTGACGGACCTGCCATGATGCTCCAGAAGGATTCTATCATCGTTGACGCGACAAGTCAGTTCGCCAGATCGGATCGTATGGTCATCGATGGAGGAACAGTCGCCTTCTGGCAAAGACATGTCTTTCCGCATAATGCCTCCCACTGTGAGACGACGGTATCCGAATGGCGGTATCTCAAGCCTGAAGAACTGCCTGGAGCGCCATGGCAGTGAACGCAGGTAGCAATGTTCGGTGTCGATGTTCTGCGAGGGGATGATCTGCTGAAATTCATCGCGGACATCCGCGCAGACTTGTTCAGGATGGCCGTAGAACTCCCAAATCGGGCGGTAGTCGAGGGCTGCCTCCAGTTCCACAAAACCGCAGAAAGGATATGGATTCGGATTGAATGCGAGAAAAGGTACGCGTGATGGCTTGTCAGGCTGTTCGGGCGGCGGGACTGGCATTGCCAATGCGGATCCAAGGCGCGTCAGTGCATCAGCCTCCTTTGCCTCCGCGGCATGTCGGACGGCTCCCATCCAACGCAATTGCTCCTGGTTGACACGATCAATGGAGTCGCCCGGAAGAATATCATGGAAGGTGTTGAACAGCAATACCTTCCATTCCTCGCTGAAATCGGTCGGCTGAGTCTGTCCAAGAAGGTGCCCCACGATGGCACATGTCCGCTCCGCCTTCTGGACAGCGCCTTCGACGTCGCGAAAGGCATGCTTTATCGGGGCATTGTTGAAATAGACTCCACGAAAATAGAAATTCAGTTCGCCTTCGACAATGGGCAACTTCGTCTTTTCAGCATCCAGCGCCTGGAAGAGTCTTTTGAAGGTGGAGAACACGATGCGGATTTCGGGATGTGCGTCGGCATAGGCCATCGCGTCCTCCACATTTCGTGCGGAGGGTCCTCCACCATGGTCGCCAAGCCCCATGGGCAGGAAGAGATTGTCCTGCGGGCAATCAGCATGGACATCGCGAATGGCCTGGATGACCTCAGCCATGTTAGTCCGTTCGGTCTGATATCCAATGGCTCCGCGGGCGCAGAGAATTTCCGCCCCCCCAAGTCCTCGCCAGCGGAAACTGTGGTTGGGCAGATGCAGGGATGACTCAGGAGGACGTGAGAATCCGAAATACTTGAATCCCGCATGGGAGAGGACATCTGGCAGACCTGCGGCATGCCCTGCGGAGTCGGCGGACCATGCGACATCGACATCAATACCAAAATGCTTTCTGAAGAACGCTTTCCCTGTTCTGAACTGCTGAAGCATCGTGGCGGTCTCCGGAAAATTGTTGTCGCATTGGACATAATTTCCGCCGACGATTTCCCAGCGGCCTTCCGCGATGTACCTCCGAATCCGTTCAATCAGATCCATTCGATAGCGGAGAATAGGCTCGTAGAAATTGGCTTCACCGTGTGCAAAAGTCAACTGTCGGTAGCGGTCCATAAGGTCCAGCACCGACTGCGCCGTCGCTATTGCCTCGTTAGCGCCTTCACGCCAGTCCCAAAGCCAGACTGGATCAAGATGCGCATTTGGTATGAGATGAATCGTTTTCATGAGTTGATTTGAAGAAGGTCTATTTATATCCGCCTCTCAAAAAATCTCCTTGATTATGCTTAATTTCTAAAGTCAGTCGCAGTGGCGGAAAGATATGTTCTCCAGGGTGAGAATAGAGTCTGGGGCCATGCGGTAAGGAAGTTTACGGCCTGAGAAGTGCAAATCCTCCACACTGATGTTTCGATAGACAAGATGGTATTTTGAAAGATCGCTTTCCTCTTTGATGGCTTGATTGCCGAGAGAATGGCCCATTCGGCCACGATAGAGGTAAACAGCTGATGGCATAGACTCCTTCGGATTGTCAGGATATGTTACATCGTCGCTCTTCTGATATATGGATTCAGGATAGAAGTCGTCTGTATCGACGCGGATGTCGCGATAAGTTATGTTCTCTACAAGCGTGTCGCAGGAGCCGTATGTCGTCGTTATGCTGATGACAAAATGCGACGCGCGAATGACATCAATGTCTTGAAAGCGGACGTTGCGGATGCGACAGGGCAATTCTCCGCACCAAACTTCCAGATTCTTGCCCCAGTCGCACCAAAGGACGCATTTCTCAACCAAAAGATCATCGACAGCCATTTCCGCTGTCTCTCCAGGCAGATAAGGGGCACGCGCCACAATGCAGTCGTCAAACGAGCGGATGAAGCAGTTGCGAATTACAGAGCGAGTGCTGGCGCAGATGTCTATGCCGTCTGAATTGTACCGCCACTGGCCGACGATTTTAACGTCGTCAAAGAGAACATTATCGCAACCGTTGCGCACACAGACCGCCCACGACGGCGAATCGACCATTGTGACTCCATGCATCTCGAAATTTCTGCTGCCCCACACAACAACATGCCCACCGACATAAAGTTCTGGAAATCCAAAGCCCAACTTCTGGCAAACCGCCATCAATTCTCCTCCTGGTTCGCCAGCAATGGCCTCCTTAGGGCATTTGAGTCGCGAAGAGTCCAAAATGCCGTGACCCACGACTTTGACATTGTCTGCCTTATAACATAAAATCATACCATAGACTATGGCTCCAGAGTCGATGCAGACCGTCTGGCCTGCCTTTGGCAGAATGACGCCAACATCATGTTCGCCTGGTCCGAAATAAAGGTCGCCAGCCTCCCGTTCATATTTGAATGGTACATCTGCAAAGACATGAAGAGCATCATGTCCGCTCTTCGGGGCAAGAGCAAAATGAGTTGGTGAGTCAATGGACAGGCGAACGGTGTGGTCATTCAGCAATTCAGGCTGAAGATTATATGACAATGGCCTGACTTCCAAATCTGACGGCACATTCTGGTCATACTCTACTTCAAGAATACCAGCCTTTGTCATGTCAAATTCCACAAACCAAGCGGGTTCCGCTTGGGAAGGGTCTCGCTGATAGCCTGGCCAGACGCGATTAATGGGATGCGCTGAGACACGCACCTCATGGATTTTCAAAGGCTTGCCATTGAACTTGACGCTTATGATTCTCATACAATTAGTATTATATAATTAAGAATTCGTGAGGCTTCAATGAAATGCCGTCTGCCGAATACTCCTCATCGGTCAAATTTGCAATGACACGCGTACCGTCGGCGAATGTCGATTCGGCGACATAAGTGTATGGCGGCTGTGGTTCTGAAAGGAAACGGAACGATGTCATTTCAGAACAATAGGCCTTTCGGAGTTTGCGCGAAAGAACAAGGCTTGTCTCGTCCAATCCGCCTGGAAGTAGTCCGAACAGTGCGCAGAACGCATGATAGTTCAATGCAGAATAACGATTGTAGGCATTTGTGAAGCAGTAGGAGCAGTCGTGGTAGACGAGTTGCCACAATGGGATTGCAATCGCCCTTTTGATATGTGGCGGGAGGGGAGTCTCAATTGCGCCACTCAAATAGGCCCCGAGATCAACAAGGTCAACCGTGGCATCGTTAGGAACAGCTTCAGACGCAAGCGAGCCCATCTGGTCTCTTACAAAAGCCATGAACTTCCGACGACTTTGCAAATCCTGTCTGCGGCTCGCAGGGTGCTTTTCAGAATAGCATTCACGCAAAGCAGAGGAGCCAAGGACATCGATGTAGATGCTGCCCTTGCCGAGCATGCGCGCGATTTGCGGGATGTCTCTGCGGGCATACTTTATGGCTTCCGCAGTACATTGAATCATGGCTCGACCACCGCGCCAAATTCCACCCTTCATAGGAACACCGTCTGCGGTGATGCGCAGGGAATCCGCGAACGATTCAGGGGAGTTCGCATAGACGTCAATGTAGTTGTCATGGACGGAGTAGATATAGTCTTTGGATAGAGAGCGTGCGTACTCCGCAGCCTTGCGGAAATCTTCATTGGTTCCGCGTTCAGGATTGACGGGCAACCTTGTAGGATAGCCTGAATCATATCCGAATCTGTTCCAGCCTGCGTTAAAGACACAGAGGCGGTCGAAGCCAAGCGAATGCGCCTTGTCGAAAAGTTCATACGCGTTCCATCTGTCAGGCTTGCCCTCAACCAATTCAACGTCAGGGCTGACTGCATACAGACTATAGTCCTTGCTCACATTGCGAGGCATTTTCTTCTGAGAATAAACGGAATGCTTCCATATTACAGCCCCCGCCAACTTCTCGACATCGGGATGAGTCTTAAACTTTTCTGTAAACGAAACAAAAGTTCCTTCGTCAATTTTCATTCCGCGATACCATTTCGCCAATTCAAAGAAATTGCTCCCAGCGGGAAATTGTCTCCAAAGCATTCGCCTGGGATAATTCGCAAAACGTTTGTTGAAGAGATGCTTCGTCTCAATGGAGGCCACACCCGCCTGAAGAGTGCCGTTGCAAAGTCTATGTCTGGAATCGCATGGGTCAATGTTGCGGACACCGAAACCGCCCGTCTGCCAGAAAACACCATGAATCGGCATCGCCCAGTACCCCCAAACAAAATCAAAGAACTCATTCTCACGGGGATATCTAACAATCTGGCCATATCCATAAGTGATTACGGCGTCAACCTGTTCAGAGCATTTCCATGAGCACAGTCGATAGGGAAACTCTATGTTGCACTGTTCGTTGTCCATACCGAGTATTCTGCCAGTCGTGAAGAGCACTTCGTCATCCTTCAGTTCAATGCAAAACGAGAATCGCATATTTGGTCCAGGGTCAGGCTTCATGTATGAGTGTCCAGGAAATCTTGCCTTCCAGTCAAAATGCGAGAATGTTATATCAAGCGAATTCTCAGACTGCTTCACATTCATCTTCGCGTGTTCGGCGATGTTGTAGGAGTAGAAGTCACCGTAAGTGAAATAGAACGGCGTGGAGGAAATCAATGTCTTGCCATTCTGCTTTCCCGTAAGAGTGATGGATCCGTCTGCGGCAATGCTTACTTTGTAAAAAGCGTTTTCTATTAGCCAAGAGTTCATAAATCACCCTAGAAGTTTAATAGCCTTTGCGATGGCGTTGCCATATATGAGAGACCCCATGTCGTTGGGATGGCAACCATCGATGAAGCAGTCTTTGTCACTCGGAACCAATTCAAATCCGTCCAGAACCTTTATGTTAGAATGGCTTGACATCACATCCGTGAAAACCTTACGAAACTCCGCGAATGTATGGCCTGCGGCGTTCTTGCCCTTGTCATTGAGATATGGAACAGGAGAAATGGCGTATGCCTGCCATTTGCTGTTGGAAGCCAACGCATTAGCGCATTCGACAGTGCGTTTCTTGAAATCGTCCAACGCACCACCGTGAGCGTAGTCATTAACACCGAAATTGACCAGGGCTATGTCGGCCCCATATTCCTTCGCAAACTCCACGGGTCTGACATCCATCATCCCTCCGCCGACGGCGACATTGACGAGGTCCTTGTGCAGCAGGTTTGATGCGATGCCAGCAAGAGTTTTCGTCGGGGAACTGGCGGTCATTCCCTGGAAGATTGAATCGCCTATGAAAATCATCTTGCCGTCTAGCGGCGCGGCAGGCTCGATGGTTGCATTGTCATCAAGACGGAAGTCCTTGAGCCAGATTTTTACTAGATGCGGGAAATGGAT
>JAEEGL015014752.1_pt1 | contig 10013 bp, 8 predicted proteins | sample 9134231 | NCBI WGS metagenome assembly JAEEGL01 (sample SAMN16246548, study PRJNA631951) | gut metagenome | biome: gut microbiome; feature: rumen; material: fiber-attached | host: Bos | place: Iran: Karaj | collected 2018-10 | reverse complement strand
TTTAGCTCGCTCCGTGCGAGGCAAGCCAGGCATTCACACGTGTGTTTACATTCTCCTGCAGATTCCGGTAGAAGAATGTGATGTCATAGCTGTGATAACTTCCCTCCGGCAGAATGGAAATCTGGTTTGCATAATCCGAATAGTTTAAATCATCAACCTTCAGCGCATGACGCTCCGTATCATCGAGATAAGCCCCGCAAAAAGCTGCCTGTTCAAATTTGATTTCCCCTTTCGCATTTGTCAGGACGGCTCCAAGGTTTTCGGATGCATCTGCTCTTGTGCTGTCCGTCTTCCAGTTGATCGGATTAATTGAAATGTACTCTGTACCTTTTCTGAGAATGATCGAATCATCGACTTCCGGAGTTTCACAGTCAAAGCTGATCAGAACGCCGGTATCGTCTGCCCTTTCTGCCGGCTTCAGGTTTGGATATTCCGCAAAGAACGCTTTCTCCGTTCCCCAGCCAATGTTATAGATTGCGACCAGATCCTTCCGCAGTAAATCCGCTTCTTCAGTATCCGGCGCAAAGAATTCCCTGGCCAGTTCAACCTGCATCTCAGCTCCCTGAGAATAGGAGAATAAAACAAGCGGTCTTCCAGCTTCATGAACATGTTCGAGATAATACCGGAAGGCATTTCGGACATCCTGATATGCATAGTCATGGTACTTTATGTAATTCGCATCGGTATACACAAGCAACGTTGTCTGCCGATAGGCCGGTGAATAGATTCTGCAGGAATCCGTTACCATACCTGCCATACGATTATCCATTGCCTGCTCCCTGCGGATCGTTTCCGGATTCAGTTCAATATTTCCTACCGGAGAAGCATAGACCGTTGCAGGAATCATAAAGGCATCGGCCGGCGCATCCTCACTTCCGGTTCCAAACATGCACCAGTTATCCGGATTGCTGTAATCAACCATTTCTGTCGAATCAGTAATTGGTACATCCTCTTTTAATCCAGAGGAAGGGTTAGATGAAGGACTAGCTGCAGGTGTCTCTGTTGAACCTGTTTCTGCTGGATTCTCTGGAATGGAAGCGGAAGTACATCCCGCCAGAATCAGGGCCAGAAACAGTGCTGTAATTCGTTTTACCATAAGTCAGTCTCCTTTATTTATATGAAAAGACGGACCGCTTTCGATCCGTCCTGTTATGCTGATTAGCGAACGTAATCCTTGAGGCTCTTGGAAGCCTTGAATCCCGGAACCTTGGAGGAAGGAATCTGAATTGCTTCCTTCGTCTGCGGATTGATGCCGGTACGTGCTGCACGCGTCTTAACTTCAAACTTACCGAAACCAGAAATATCTACTTTTGAGCCATCCTTAAGTCCATCCGCGATGGTTTTGAAGACAAGATCAACGATCTCCGCTGCCTCTTTCTTCGTCAGGCCATGGTGTACCTCTGCAATTGTTTCAGAAATAACTTTCTTGTTTACTGCTTCCATAATTCTTTTGATTCTCCTTTTCTATGCGTGAGTAATATTATCACGAAAACAATTCATTTCAATTCTTGACAATTCCGAAATCGTTCAGTGCGGAATCCGCTCATAAAGCTTATCCAGAAGATTCTCAAGATCTTCTTCCGAAAGATCCTTTACGCCGCAGGCATTTGCGTGACCGCCGCCATGAAACTGTTCGGCGATGTCGTTAATCGTCACATGTTTCGAACGAAGACTGCCGTCATAATACGATTTTCCGCCGATCTTCTTTTCACAGAAAATGGCATAAATCTCAAATTCGTAGACATGGCCGAATTCCTCGATAAAGTTTTTGACTTCCCGGATCGGCATATCCCATTCTTCCATTTCCTGTACAGAAACGATTCGATAAGCAAGTCTGCCTTCCCGGATCTGTACGGAATTTCTCAGCATGTTGGAAAACTTGAAGTTTTCCATGGACTGATCAAACAGTTCCCGGTTGAGTTCCGGGATACGGACACCGTATCGGGAAAGCCATCCGGCGATCTCAAGGGAATGCGAAGTCGTATTACTGGTCCGAAAGCTCAGCGTATCCGTCAGCATTCCCCGAAACAGATATTCTGCGGTTTTCTGAGAAACGACCTGTTCCGGACATTGCTGAAAGAAATCTGCCAGAATCTCACAGGTAGACGCGCTATCCACATATACATACTGCATATTGCCAAACGGATGCAGATTTGGATGATGGTCTATCTTAACGATCTTATCTGCCAGCTGACAGGAATGATCATCGATCCGCTCAAAGTTCGCAGTATCCACAACGATCGCAATACTGTTCTCAATGTCCTTGTTCCAGCAGGAATCACTCTCCGGCCAGCAGTGCCCCTGCCGGCAGTATTCCACACCGAGCGCATAAACCTTCTTCTGCGGCCAGTTATCCTTAATCCAGTTTTTCAGGCCAAACTGACTTCCCACCGCATCACAGTCCGGATGTTCATGACGAAAAATCGTAATGATGTCATAAGACTCAATGAGGGTCAGCAGCCCATCAAACTGCCACATGGATTACAGCCCCAGAAGCCGGTACGTATCGCGCGCGATTACCAGTTCTTCATTGGTCGGAATGATGTAGACTGCGATTTTGCTGTCCGGTTTGGAAATCAGGCATTCCTTGCCGCGGACAGAAGCGTTCAGGTCATAGTCAATGGAAAGACCCATCGCCTCTTCCAGACCCTTCAGGATTCTGGCTCTGGTCTGCGCATCATTTTCGCCAAGACCAGCCGTGAATACGAGTGCATCTACATGACCGAGTTCTGCATAATAGCCGCCGACCTGATTGACGACGCGGTTGGTATAAAGCTTGGTTGTCAGAATTGCACGTTCATTGCCTTCATCAACGGCTGCCTGGATATCGCGTGCATCACTGGAGATACCGGAAATACCCAGCATTCCGGAACGCTTGTTCAGGAAGGTATCCATCTCATCCGGTGTGCATTCCAGTTTCTTCATCATGTAGAAGACAACGGTCGGATCGATATCACCGCAGCGGGTACCCATCATGATGCCGCCCAGCGGTGTCAGACCCATTGAAGTATTGATGACTTTGCCGTTTCGGATCGCAGTAATGCTTGCACCATTCCCCAGATGGCAGGTAATCATATTCAAAGATGCCACATCCTTGTCCATCAGTTCTGCGGCTCTGCGGTTGACATACCAGTGACTGGTGCCGTGTGCGCCATAACGGCGGATCTGATACTGTGTATACCAGTCATACGGTACCGGGAACAGATAGCTTTCCGGCCCCATGGTCTGATGGAATGCGGTATCGAATACGAATACATGACCGATTTCAGGCAGTGCATTGCGGAATGCTTCATAACATACCAGATGTGCCGGATTGTGCAGCGGAGCCAGTTCTGCAAGCTCACGTACACGGTCTACAACGGTGTCATCTGCGACAACGGACTGATCAAAGTAGGAACCACCCTGCACGATACGGTGACCTGCACCCTGAATCTCATCCAGAGAATTGACAATGCCGTACTCCAGCAGGCTGTCCAGCAGGAGCTTGACTGCAGTTTTATGATCCGGAATAGGAAGATCCTTAACTTTCTTTTCTCCGTCAATCTTAATGGTAAAAACACCCATATCCTGACCGATCCGCTCGGCCTGTCCGCTTGTCAGAACAGTTTCACTGGGCATTTCAAAAAGCTGGAATTTTAATGACGATGAACCTGAATTAACTGAAATAATCTTACTCATATTCTCCTCCGATCAGTTCTGTTTCCATAAGTTTGCCAATATATTTCTTACAGGAAGGATCCTGTTTCATCCGTGCATAGATTTTACTGCGGGCATCTCTTGCCTGTACGCATTTCAGAACCTGTTCATAATGTTCCAGTTCCGTTTCGCATTTGCGAACCGTATCGGAAACGGCAGCTCTGGAGATCGATTCAATCTCTGCGATCTCAGTCATCGAGAGATCTTCCCGATAATAACAGCGGCAGATTTCCTGCTGACGCGACGTCAACAGTGCACCATAGAAGTCCAGCAGCGTGTTTACCCTGATTTTATCCGACATGTTCCTGAAGATCCTCAGAAATACTGTAGAGATAGGAATCCAGATCGAATGGCCTCAGGTCTTCAGGCTTTTCACCAAGTCCGATAAAGTATACGGGAAGATGGAGCCGATGTTTGATGGAGATGATGATTCCGCCCTTTGCAGTACCATCCATCTTCGTCAGAATAATGCCGGTGAGATCCGTCGCTTCATGGAAGATTTCCGCCTGTGACAGTCCGTTCTGGCCGGTTGTCGCATCCAGTACCAGCCAGGTGTTATGCGGTGCACCGGGGATTTCCTTGCCGGCAACCCGATTCATTTTGGAAAGTTCCTGCATCAGCCCCTGCTTGTTCTGCAGTCTGCCGGCGGTATCACAAAGCAGAATGTCGATCCCGTTTTCTTTTGCATAGCGGCATCCGTCAACGATTGCGGCACTCGGATCACCGTTTTCCCTGCCCTTTACGGTCGGTACATTCAGGCGTTCTCCCCATTCCGCAAGCTGATCAATCGCTCCGGCACGGAAGGTATCCGCCGCAACAAAAGCTACCGTCTTACCCTGATCCATATACATTTTGGCAAGCTTGGCGCAGGTTGTTGTTTTGCCGGATCCGTTCACACCTTCCAGGAAGATGACGGTCGGTCCGTTTTCATTGTAGCGGATCGGTGCGTCCTCAGTTTCCTCATAGATCTCCTTCATCGTACGGATGAGGAAGTTCATTGCCCAGTGAAAGGTTACATTAACATACTCTTTACTGGTTTTAAGCAGCTTCTCACAGATCATGTCCGCAAGTTCTATGCCGACATCCGCTTCCAGAAGCACGATCGTCAGCTGTTCCAGAAAGGCATCATTGACACCTTTGTATTTCAGCTTCATCTCGTTCAGCGCATTGCCGAAGCTGTCCTTGGATTTTCGGAATCCGGACAGATAGATTGCCTTATCGTCCTTGCGGGAGAATTTATCTTTCAGTGTATCCAGAAAACTCATGCCTGTGCTCCTTCTGCAGCAGGTGCTTCTGCCATCGACATTGCGTCTCGCAGTTCAACCTTCAGCATCTGCGAAACACCCTGCTTCTGCATGGTGACACCATACAGTACATCTGCATTTTCCATGGTACCCGGACGGTGTGTGACGACCAGGAACTGGGTCCGGTCGGTATAGTTATGCAGATACTGGGCAAACCGTTCAACGTTGCCCTGATCAAGTGCAGCTTCCACCTCATCAAGAATAACAAGCGGTACCGGTTTGACTTTGAGAATTGCGAACAGAACACACAGCGCAATGAGCGATTTCTCACCACCGGAAAACAACATGTTGTTCTGTACGGCTTTTCCCGGAGGCTGTGCATCAATATCGATACCGGTATTGAGAATATCCGTCGGATCTTCAAGGATGAGACGTGCTTTACCGCCGCCATAGAGACTGCGGAAGATATCATTGAATTCCCTGTTAATCTGATCGAACATCTGCTTGAACTGGCTGGTCATGACACGGTCCATCTCTTCGATTGCCGCGAGAATCTTGTCTCTGCTGGCAGTCAGTTCATCGATCTGCTTTTTCAGGAACTCATAGCGTTCATTGACTTCGCTGTACTGTTCCGGAGCTTCCATGTTGACGTTGCCGAGACGTTCAATATCCGCACGCAGCTGAAGTACTTCTTCTCTTGCGTTTTCGACATTGGTATCGGTGACCTTGGTCTTTGCAAATTCAAACGTCAGCTGATATTCGCTGGCCAGACGCTGCAGATTGTTTTCAATCTTTGTTTCGAGTCTTCCCTGATCGACCTGAATCGCATTGATTGCCGCAACAGCACGTTCCTGATCCTTACGGAGCTGACGGATCTGCTGTTCTTTACGGTCGATCTCACTATTGATGACCAGACGGCGTTCCCGCTTGGATTTAATATCGGAAGTAATACGGTCACGGTCCGAATAAGCACGGTTAAGACGGATGACGGTATCATCGATTTCTTCTTCCGGAAGCGAATCGCTGAGCTGATCCGGCGCAAGCAGTGCCAGATCATTTTTCAGCTTGTCATACTTCGCCTGTTTGGCATCGACTACCGGTTCAAGACTTGCGGCATCGATACGGGTCTGCTGGAGTCTGCGGGTAATCTCTTCGCGTTCATTGATTGCCTTTTCGCTTTCCCTTCTTGCCAGTTCAACACGGGCGGTCTGGGCATCAATGGAACGGCGGATTTCTTCTGCCTCCCTTGCGGCAGTGATCGGAGTCGTGCTGCGCTTCATCTTTCCGCCGGTCATGGAACCGCCGCGGTGAATGACTTCACCATCGGTCGTAACAATGTTGTATTTGCGTCCGGTCAGAGAAGACAGATTGTTGCCTGCCTCCATGGAATCAACGACCAGTACGCTGTTCAAAAGATAATCGACAACCGGCTGAAACGTTTCTTCACAGGTGACAAACTCTGCCGCGGTGCCGAGATAGCCTTTGGTATTCTCACAGATGACCGAAGCCTCCTGCGAAACATAACGCTTCTGACAGACGCTAACCGGCAGAAATGTCGCACGTCCGCTCTGGTTTTTCTTCAGGAAGCGGATCGCATTGCGGGCACTTTCTTCATCTGCGGTTACGATATTGTACATCGCGCCGCCCAGTGCTTCCGAGATCGCCTGTTCATAACCTTCCTCGGCATGGAGTTCCTGACCGATTACACCGAGAATACCCGGAAGAGCGTTGCGGTTTTCCATGACAGAACGGGTACCGGCATTCCGGCCGCTGCTGAACGGATCTCTCAGAACGGTTTCAAGATAGGCCTGCTGGTTCTGCATACTGCGAAGAACCCCCTGAGCCTGTTCATATTCGTTACTCAGATCAAATACACTCTGGGCGATCTGGCGCAGTTTTTCACTGTCCAGCTGAATCGAAGTGTTGAGGGCTTCCAGACGGGATTTCCGGTCTTCATATTCAATGCGGGCCGTTTCGAGAAGTTCTCTCGTCTCTTTTGCCTTTTCCTCACGGTTACCGGTTTCAATGATGTATTTACGACGTTCATCCATTTCGGTACGACGCTGCTCAAGACTGGTGATATCATCGACCGTACGCATGAGATCTTCCTGCAAAGCGGAAATCTCCGCTTCCAGCTTGGCGGCTTCCTTTTTCTGCTCAGAGATCTTAGTCTCACCAATCTGAAGATCCGTGGAATAGATCTGTTTTTTGGTTTCAATATCAAAGAGCGTCTTCTTGGTATCTTCGATCGACGCATTCAGTTCATCAACTTCCTGTACGAGTACGGCAATTTCGATTTCTTCCAGGCGCTGTTTCTTCTCGCGGTAGATTTCAGCCTTACGGGCCTGCCGCTTTAAAGGACTGACCTGTTTTTCCAGTTCGATCAGAATATCCTTACTGCGGTCAAGGTTGTCCTTTGTACGGGAAAGACGGGAGATGCTTTCCATCTTCCGCTTTTTGTATTTCGCAACACCAGCCGCTTCTTCAAAAATACCGCGGCGGTCGACCGGCTTGGATTCCGCAAAGGTAATGACGTTGCCCTGTGAAATGATGCTCAGGCTCGATTTGCCCAGACCGGTATCCAGAAACAGATCCACGACATCCTTGAGACGGACCGCATTCCGGTTAATTAAGTATTCCGCATCACCGGTATCCCGAAACAGACGCCGTGTGACTTCCAGTTCATCCTTATCCGAGTTAAGGATATGGTTGGAATTATCAAAAACAAGCGTTACTTCTGCCATATTGAGCGGGCGGCGATCCGCAGAACCGGAAAAGATGACATCACTCATCTTCTCTCCGCGCATCTGCCGGGAGCTCTGTTCTCCAAGTACCCAGCGTACCGCATCAGTAATATTGGATTTTCCGCATCCATTCGGACCGACAACGCCGGTAATCGGATGCTCAAATGAAATAACGGTCTTGTCCGCAAAAGATTTAAATCCCTGCATTTCTATCCGTTTTAAAAACATTCTTTTCTCCTTAAAAAAGCCATGCATATTATAGCAAATAAACCATCGGAATCCGCACCGGATTTCCCGCTTTCCGTTTCAGCTGAAAACAGCGGTTTCATGCAGTGTACGCAATATAAAAAAACAAAGGAAACCTGTGAATTTCCTCTGTTTGCCAGAATGCCTTACTCCTGTGCGAGTTTTGCCTCGGCTGCCTTTGCGGCTTCCGGATTCTGTTCCTTCATGATCGCAAGCATTTCCTTCATCAGCCTGATATCTTCCGGATCTTCTTTCGGAGCTTCCTCTTCTTCTTTCTTGCCGATCTTCATCGCCGCATTCAGTGCCTTGATGATGCAGAAGAGAATGAACGCCATGATCAGGAAATTGATGACATCGGAAAGAAACTGACCGTAATTGAATGATACCCCGAGAATCTTTAACGAACCGCCGATCTGTACACCTTCTTCATTAATACCGCCGGTGCAAAGCTGAATCAGCGGATTGATAAAGTTGTTCGTCAGGGAAGAAACGATATTGCCGAATGAAGCACCGACAATCACACCAATGGACATATCCATCACGTTCCCCTTTAACGCAAATGCTTTAAACTCTTCCAGAAATTTCTTCATAAGCCTCCTCCTTAATTGCTTCAGATTGATTTCTATCCTCTGTAGTGAGTATTATATAACTTCCCATACAGGACGGATTTGCAGAAATGAATGGTTCCGGTTCCAGAATCCGGGTTGTTTTCCCCTCATCAATAACCGGGTACAGGCGTTTCTGCAGATCCTCCAGGTACGTTCCGCTTACATGATAATCGCGAATGATCATCAGATCCCGCCTTCCATAAACAAGGCGATAGGCCGGAAGAACAAACCCGTAACGTTTCTGAAACGCATCCAGAATCCCTGAAATATTGGCATCGGTGCATTCCGAAGACAGGATAACACCCTCCATTCCGGGCATTGAAAGCAGGTACGCTGCCGCATAGGAATTCGTGATATTCAGACTCATGCCGGCCAGACCATGTATAACATTCATCCAGAGATCTCCCGGCTGGGAAAGAACCGCTTTTTCAACCGTTCGTTTTTCCGACTGCAGTTCATCCACGACCGGCAGTACCGGAACAATATGTGGATCGGAACGTTCCAGCACATGAGAGGTGTCGTTGATCACAAGATTCGAAAACGTACATGGGGTTTGGGAAAGCGAAAACCGGTATCCTTCTTTTTTGCCCCTTTCATAGCGGGCAGCCCTCTGATTCGAAAGTGCTTCAAACAGGGTCCGCCGAAGTTCATTGAGCATTGAAACCGGCATGAAAATCTCATCCAGAATCTCTTTCTGTACCGTTACGTGATAGGGTTCCCCTGCTGTTTTGCTAAGTGCCTCCGTGATCCGTTCATGACTCAGCGGGGCTTTTTTTGCGTGTTCCAGAGGCATTTGAGACCGGATTATGACAGCGTTGCCATCCGGATCTTCAGCAGTAAGCTCCAGAGGCTCCCCTTCGATTGCCCTGTACCGTACGATAATGGGAATCGTTCTGGACTGGGAATCAATTTCTCTGTCCAGTTGTTCCAGAAGTACCGTATCACTTGTCTTCAAAAGCGGCTGACCGGGTTTTGGATACGGCTTGGAATTGCAGTCCAGAATTACGGTATCGCCGGCGTTTGCGTGATTGACCAGCAGTCCGTTCTTTTCAATCCGTACCGCAGTCAGTCCAGTATCGATCGGATCATTCAGGATCCTTAAACCATCATGCTGGGTCAGCGGGTCGGACAGCCGTACCGTTACCTTCCCTTTTTTATAGGAAATTACGGTACCGGTCAAAACACCCATATGATTTGGCCGAAACGACGTCATCCGTGCGTTTTGATCATCATGAAATGCATGTCCTTTGGTAAAACCCCGGGTAAAGAGTGAATCGAGCGCTTTCTGCCGTTCGGCGGAAACCTGATAGGATTTTCCTTCATAATAAGCATCGATCGCTTCCCGAAATGTTTTCGTAACAAGATATACATATTCTCTGCGCTTCATACGGCCTTCGATCTTCAGACTGCAGACACCGGCTTCAATCAGCTGCGGTATCTCTTCAATCAGATTCAGATCTTTCATGGCAAGCGCA
>JAEEGL013572928.1_pt1 | contig 10013 bp, 9 predicted proteins | sample 9134231 | NCBI WGS metagenome assembly JAEEGL01 (sample SAMN16246548, study PRJNA631951) | gut metagenome | biome: gut microbiome; feature: rumen; material: fiber-attached | host: Bos | place: Iran: Karaj | collected 2018-10 | reverse complement strand
TCCATCGAGAACGGCACCCTCACCGTCGACGTTCTCATCTTTTTCAAGGAACCCGGCAAGTACAAGTTGGCTGCATATGTGACCGAGAGCGGAATCATCGGATACCAGGCCGACGCCGAGCGCGGAGCCAGGAATGATTACCAGCATGACCACATCGCGCGGAAGTCGCTGACCGATCCCCTCGGTGAAGAGATAGAGGTGACATCCCCCAGGACCATCCTGGAACGCTCATTCCGCTTGACAATCCCTTCCCAGTACAAGTCTGACAAGTTGATGGTCCTTGTCTATACGCAGCGGCATTTCGGAACGATGGAACGTATCCAGACAGCTCCGTACAGCGATTATTATGTAGACAACAGCGCCTATGTGAAAACCGGGACCTATCTGCCTCCCTACGATTGATTCCCGGCGGAGAATACTTGTTGAAAAAGAGGCAGGCTCTATTCGAGCTTGCCTCCTTTTTCAGTGAACAGTTCATTTTGCAGGACCGAGAAGTCGGTCGTCTCGACCACTTCCAGTTTGCATTTGTACTTTTTCTTCCACTTCGAAACGAAGGAGTTGAACACTCCGCGCTTGAGGTAGGCTCCCAGGATCGGATTGGTCTTGAGGATCAGTGACTTGTATCCCTTTTCATTGACGTAGAAAGCGAGTTTCCGCTCGATTTCCTCGTCGATGACCACGCTGGAGGAAATCTTGCCGGTGCCGTGGCAGACCGGGCAGGTCTCCGTCGTGTCAATTTCCGTTGCGGGCCGGATCCGCTGGCGGGTGATCTGCATCAGCCCGAACTTGGTCAGCGGCAGCACGTTGTGCTTGGCCCTGTCACTTTCCATCAGCTCCTGCATGTATTTGTGGAGGGCGTTCTTGTGGTCGTTGCTTTCCATATCGATGAAATCGACGATCACGATGCCTCCCATGTCCCGGAGCCTGAGTTGACGCGCGATCTCTTCCGCGGCGAGCTTGTTGACCTCGAAGGCGTTGTCTTCCTGGTCCGTCGTCTTGGTGCGGATGCCGCTGTTGACGTCAATCACGTTCAATGCTTCCGTCGACTCGATGACGAGATAGGCGCCCTGTTTCATCGGGACGACCTTGCCGAAGGAACTCTTGAGCTGCCGCGTGACCTCGAAATGGTCGAAGATGGGCTGCTTTTCGTTGTACAGATGGACGATCTTTTCCTGCTCGGGGGAGATCAGGGAAACATATTTCCGCGTCTCCTCGCAAATCTTCGCGTCATTGATGTAAATGTTCGAGAAGGAGTCGTTCAGGAGGTCGCGGAGGACCGTCGTAGTCTTGCTGTACTCGGTAAAGAGCAACTGGACGCCCTTGTTCCGGGCGATCTTTTTCCAGGAGCTTTCCCACTTTTCGATCAGGGACTGGGTCTCTCCGACGAGGACTGCGGCGTTCTTGCCTTCTGCAGCCGTGCGGATGATCGCCCCGTAATTTTTGGGAAGAATGCTCTTTACAAGGGTCTCAAGGCGTTTTTTCTCTTCTTTCGATCCGATTTTCTGGGATATGCTTACCTTCTCCGCGAAGGGAAGCAGTACAATGTTCCGTCCTGCCAATGAAATTTCCGCAGTCAGTCGCGACCCTTTGGTGGAAATCGGCTCCTTTACGATCTGCACGACCACCATCTGTCCCGGTTTGAGCAGGTCCCCGATCTTGCCTTCCTTCGGAACGACGTCCCCCAGCTTGATGCCGGAGTAGAGGTCCTTCAGGTTGGTGTTCTGGTTGCTCTGGCGGACGAACTGGTCGAACGCGTAGAAGTACAGGCCGAGGTCCAGGTAGTGGACAAAAGCCTCTTTCTGGTCTCCGATATCCACAAAGGCAGCATTCAGGGCGGGGAGAAGCTTCTTGACCTTGCCAAGATATACGTCTCCAACCGTAAAGTGGGTTCCCTGGCTGGACTCCTTGTTGTACTCGATCAGCCTGTGGTTCTCCATCAGGGCGATGTGTACTTCGTTCGCAGACACGTCTACGACGAGATCTTTCGTGGGTTTTTCGGACTCCATTTGGAAATTAAACATTTAAGGAACGAAAAACAAAAGGGCCCCCGGAACCTCCGGTCAGCCCTTTTCTTTTAGCAGACTGCTAAAATGGCAGACACGAAGAAATTATTTCTTCTTGTGTCTGTTCTTGCGCAAACGTTTTTTACGTTTGTGCGTAGCCATTTTATGTCTCTTTCTCTTTTTACCGCTAGGCATGGCTTAATGATTTAAAGGATTATTTGGATTCTTTCACAGAAGCGACGAATACCTTGGCGGGTTTGAAAGCGGGGATGTCATGGGCCGGAATGACCAAAGTGGACTTCTGGGTGATGTTCCTCGCCGCTTTCTGGGCACGGTGCTTGATGATAAAGCTACCGAAACCGCGGAGGTATACTGGATTGCCGTTAGAGAGAGAGTCTTTGACGGTCTCCATAAAAGCTTCAACAACTGTCTGAACCTGTGTCTTTTCAATGCCTGTTGCTTTAGCAACTTCATTGACAATCTCTGCCTTTGTCATAGAAATGTAGTTTTTATAATTAATAAAAATTTAGATTTGGCCTTATCGAAGTGCAAAATTAGCCTTATTTTTTTTATAATCAAAATTTTAATTCAAAATAATCCCACCTGGCGTTGGCACGGAGATTGACATATTTATCTCCCGGTTGAATATTCTCCGGATACCTGCCATTTTGTCAGTCCGGATACCCTTATACTTATTTGCATATATGAAAGACCACCAGAATTTGTTTTCCCCATCCGGGGTTGAAGTCAATATCATGCCTGTCGTCCAGGGGGATACCGGGGTCCATTTCGATCCCGCTTCTCTTCCCGACGCCCTTCCGGTGCTTGCTCTCCGGAATGCCGTTATTTTCCCGGGGACGATCTATCCGGTCACCATCGGACGCGAGAAGTCCATCCGCCTGATCCGCGATGTGGAGGAGAGGGACGGATTCCTCGGCGCAGTGCCCCAGAACGACATTTCCGTGGAAGAGCCCGTGGAGAAGGACCTGTATCCGTACGGGACCGTCGCCAAGGTGATCAAGACGATCGAGATGCCGGACGGCTCCCTGACCGCGATCCTCCAGGGACTCAAGAGACTCCAGTGGGAATCCGTGATCCAGTTCGAACCCTATATCGTCGCCCGGGTACGGTATCTGGAAGATACGATGCCCGATATCGACGAACGCCAGGTCAGCATGATCATGGACACGCTCAAGGAGAAGTCCGGAGCGATCATCAAGGCCTCCTCCTTCGCTCCGAAAGAGGCGGCCCAGGCCCTCCGTTCCATCGACAATTACCAGTTCCTCGTCAATTTCATCGCGACCACGGTCGACGTGGACAATTTCATGGACAAGGTCGACCTTCTGCAGTACGGTGACATGCAGACCCGCGGCATGAAGCTCCTCTCGGTCCTCGAAACCCAGGTCCAGCTCCTGAAGATCAAGCAGGAGATCAACCAGAAGGTCAAGAGCGACATCGACCAGCAGCAGCGGGAGTACTACCTCAACAACCAGCTCCGCACAATCCAGGAGGAACTTGGGATGGACGAGGAGGAGGATTTCCAGAAACTCCGCGCCCGTGCGGCCGAGAAGAAATGGTCCAAGGAGGTCCAGGCCATCTTCGACAAGGAGATGTCCCGGCTCGAGAAATACAACCCGAGTTCCCCGGATTACAGCATCCAGTACAATTACGTCCAGTTCATGCTGGACCTGCCCTGGGGCGAGATGTCCGAGGACAACCTGGACATGAAACACGCCCAGAAGGTCCTGGACGAGGACCATTACGGTCTCGACACGGTCAAGGACCGCATCGTCGAGTACCTCGCCGTCCTGAAACTCAAGGGGAACATGAAGTCCCCGATCCTATGCCTGTACGGTCCTCCCGGAGTCGGAAAGACCAGCCTCGGGAAATCGGTCGCCCGCGCCCTCGGGCGTAAATACGTCCGCATATCCCTCGGAGGCATGCACGACGAGGCGGAGATCCGCGGCCACCGGAAAACCTATGTGGGAGCCCTTCCGGGGCGGATCCTGAACGGGATCCAGCGGGCAGGTACCTCGAATCCGGTCATCGTCCTCGACGAGATCGACAAACTCTCGAGCGATTTCAAGGGCGACCCGTCGTCGGCCCTTCTCGAAGCCCTCGATCCGGAGCAGAACTCGACCTTCCACGACAATTACCTCGACATCGATTACGATCTCTCCCATGTGCTGTTCATCACGACGGCGAACGGGACATCGACGATCCAGCCGGCCCTCCGCGACCGGATGGAGATGATCAATGTCTCCGGATATCTTGCCGAAGAGAAGATGGAGATTGCCAAGAACTACCTGATCCCCAAGCAGATAGAAGAGCACGGACTGAAAAAGTCCAATCTGAAGATCGAGAAGGCCGCCCTTGAGCACATCATTTCGGACTATACCCATGAGTCCGGGGTCCGCGGTCTCGAGAAGCAGATTGCGAAGATCGCCCGCGTGACCGCGAAGAAAATCGCGCTCGAGGAGACGGTGCCTCCAACGGTCAAGAAGGAGATGCTGAAAGAGTATCTCGGGCTTCCGACCGCCTTCCATGACATGCAGAAGGGTAACGAAGCGCCCGGCGTCGTCACGGGCCTGGCCTGGACCGAGATGGGCGGGGAGATCCTCTTCGTCGAAAGTTCGGTCAGTGCCGGGAAAGGCGCCCTGTCCATGACCGGAAACCTCGGAGACGTTATGAAGGAATCGGCCCAGATCGCCTACCAGTATATCAAGGCGCATCCGCAGCTGGCCAGGATCAGCGCCGAGGAATTCGCCTCGAAGGACATCCACGTCCATGTCCCCGAGGGCGCCGTCCCGAAAGACGGGCCTTCCGCGGGCATTACGATGGTCAGCTCGATGATTTCCGCCCTCCGTGGGGAGAAGCTCCGGAGCGGGATCGCGATGACCGGGGAGATGACCCTCCGCGGCCGCGTCCTGCCGGTCGGGGGCATCAAGGAGAAAATCCTCGCCGCCAAGCGTGCGGGGGTCTCCACGATCGTTATTTCGGAAGAAAACAGAAAAGATGTCGAAGATATCAAGGAAATTTACGTAAAAGGTCTTACCTTTGTCTATGTCAAGAATATAGAGGACGTAATCGAGTATATCTTCTGATGGATGTCAAAATAGAACAGAGCTGGAAAAACGCGCTGGCACCGGAATTCGAGAAACCGTATTTCGAGTCGCTGGTGCGTTTCCTGCATTCTGAAAAGGCCGCCGGGAAGGTCATCTATCCTCCCGGAAGAAGCATTTTCCGCGCCTTCGAACTGACTCCGGTCGACGCGGTCAAGGTCGTGATCCTCGGCCAGGATCCCTATCACGGGGCCGGCCAGGCGATGGGCCTGTCCTTTTCCGTTCCGGACGGGATCCAGGCTCCTCCTTCCCTGAAGAATATCTTCAAGGAGATCCAGACCGATCTCGGCATCCCGATGAGCGGCAGTCCCAATCTGGAGCCATGGGCGCGGCAGGGAGTCCTCCTGCTGAACGCTTCGCTGACCGTCCAGGCCGGGCTGGCCAATTCCCACAGCCGGATCGGCTGGCTGGAGTTCACGGACGCCGTGATCCGTTATCTCTCGGAGAACCGGGAGGGGATCGTCTTCCTGCTCTGGGGCAACTCCGCCAGAAGCAAGAAAGCGCTGATCGATCCGTCCAGGCATTATATTCTCGAGGCCGCCCATCCGTCTCCGCTTGCCGGCGGAGCCTTTTTCGGCTGCCGTCATTTTTCCAAGACCAATGAAATCCTGATCCGTCAGGGCAAAACTCCGATCAACTGGCAATTATGAAAACGAAAGCACTGTTTCCGGGGTCTTTCGACCCCTTTACCGCAGGCCATCTGAACATTCTCATGCGTGCCCTTACGATGTTCGACGAAGTTGTCGTCGCCATCGGCATCAACCAGGACAAGCGCAGTTTCTTCGATATGGAAAAAAAGCTGGATATCGTCCGGCAGGCAATCCAGGGCATGAGCGGCGTCTCCGTCATCCAGTATGACAACCTGACCGTCGACACCTGCCGTGAACTTGGGATCCGGCATATCGTCCGCGGCGTGCGGAACATGATCGATTTCGAAACCGAACGGTCCATCGCGGATGCAAACCGCCGCCTGGCCCCGGATATCGAGACGATCATCATCCCGACCGCCCAGGAGTTCGCCCATATCTCCTCCTCCGCGGTCCGGGATATCCTCAAGCACCACGGCGACTATTCCGCCTTCATCCCCAAAGGCGTGCAGCTATGATCCGGAGAATCCTGACGGCCGTCCTGCTGGCGCTGTTCCTGCCCCTGTCGCTTTCCGCCCAGCAACTGGACGAGAAGCAGAAGTCAGCCCTCTCGTCCAAGCTGGACGAGTATATCGCCGGCCTCGCCGGGGATCCGGCCGACGTCCAGGACAAGGAGTGCGACTTCATCATTTCGAACTGCACGGATTCCCTGGTCCGTCAGTGGGTGACCCTCTATCTCTTCGACCACTTCCTGAACTCCAAGATCATGGGGGATGACGCCGTCGCGGTCTATCTGGCCGATAACTGGCTCCTCAACGGGAAGGTCTCTTTCAAGAACGAGGTCGACCGGGTCAATGCGAAGATATTCGCCGATTTCAACAGGTCCTCCCTGATCGGAAAGCCGGCCCCGGAACTTCTCCTGAAGGATCACAATGAGTTGACAGTCAATCCGATGGAACTATCTGCAGGCAAGTATGCCCTGCTCTATTTCTATGATACCGACTGTTCGACCTGTACCGTGGAGACGGTCCGCCTGAAGCAGTTCCTCTCCGGGAACGAATTCCCCATGGACGTCTATGCCATCTATACGGCCGACGACGAGGCCTCCTGGGCAAAGTACAGGGCGATGAACCTGAACCTTCCGGGAATCGTCCACCTCTGGGACCCGGAGATGGACTCGGATTTCCCCAGGAAATACGGCATCCTGCAGACTCCCGGCATGTTCCTGGTCGCTCCCGACGGGACCATCCTCGGACGCCGTCTGGATACCGAGGCGCTCTCCCTGCTGATCCGCCGTATTTCCGCTCCGCAGCCTTATGCCTATGGCAGCGAGGCTTCCAAGGCCTTTTTCGATACGGTTTTCGGGGATGATGCCAATGACTCGGATATCGTGAACATGGCCGGGTACCTTCTGTCGAAATCCCGGAAAGAGGATTCCGAGGAGGAGTTCCGCCATACGGCAGGCGATCTGCTGTATTATCTGACTTCCCGTCACGGGGAGGCCTACCGGCAGGCGTCGCAGATGCTGATCGAAAAGTTTATCCGTCCCTTCGGGGCCGATGCGGAAGTGGCCGCACTGGCCGATTTTACCTATGATCTTCTCTCCCGAACACCTGTTGGTTCGGTGCTTCCCGCGCTTACCCTGCACGGTACGCTGCGCTCCCGTCCCGGTCTGTTCTGTAAGGGGATCCGTACAGGGGCTATGGACCTGTCCTCCCTGGGGAAGGGGACCCTTTATCTGGTTTTCCATACGGCCGGCTGCGGAAACTGCGGGGAGACTCTTTCCGCCGTTGAACGCCGCCTGAAAGAAGGAACGGACAAGAAAGCAAGGTATCTACTCATAGATATGGATGAATTGTTCTCCTCCTATCCCGAAGAGGCGAAGGCTGCGATGGATGCCTTCGACCTCTCCGTCCTTCCGTTTGTGCTGGAGGCGCGGGACGGGAAGGTGGTCCGCCGTTATGTCGATCTCTGATTTCTAATACAGATGGCAAAAAGAAAGCAAATACCGGGAGTGGATCCGGCGTTCCTGGAAAAGCAGAAGGCTTCGCTCCTGCGGAAGAACCGTCAGGTGATCTACTTCAATGACAGGGAAATGGAAGCGGTCGAGGCTTATTGCTCCCTGTTCAACGTCAAGGCGCGCGCCACCCTTTTCCGGGAGGCGATCATGGACAAGATTCTTTCGGGGTTGGATGAGAATCATCCGACACTCTTTTGACGGGGGAATAGGATTCCCCCGGAACCCCCTGCGGCCATAACCCCCTTTCCGGGTTATTTGCGGACGACGATCCGTTCGATGCGGCGCGGAACGGAAGCCATGATTTCATAAGGAATCGTGCCCAGGAAGTCGGCGATTTCCGTGACAGTGGGGTCATCCCCGAAAATCGTGACCGTATCCCCGACCTTGGCCGGGACTCCGGTTACGTCCAGCATGCACATATCCATACAGATATTCCCGATCGTCGGGACGCGGCAGCCGTTCAGCGAGAAGGAAAAACGGCCCCGTCCGAGCCGACGGTCGATTCCGTCGGCGTATCCGACGGGGATGGTCGCGATGGTCGTCCCGGAAGGGGCGGCATGGCCGAAGCGGCCGTAACCGACCGTGTCTTCCGGCGAAAGCGTCTTGATCTGGAGGACCTTGCATTTGAAGGCGGCGACGGGGGAGAGGCGTACGCCGGGGAGGGCGCTGATCCCGTAGATGCCGACCCCCAGCCGGACCATATCGTATTGGTACTGAGGGAAACGTTCGATTCCGGCGGAGTTGAGGATATGCCGCATAGGCTGATAGCCGAGACTGCGGATGATGGTCTCGGAATTATCCTGGAACATGCGGATCTGGCCGAGGGTGAACTCGTCCTGGGTCGGGTCTTCCGCGACGCAAAGGTGGGAGAAGATCGACTTGACCCGGACCTCGGGCATCTCCGCGAGGGCTGCCGTCAGTCCTTCCAGTTCACCGGTCGAAAAGCCGAGACGGTGCATGCCCGTATCGAGCTTGATATGGATGGGATAATTCTCAATCCGGAGTTTCCGGAGGCTTTCGGCGAACTTCTTAAGGGAGAAGACATTCGGGATACTCGGCTCCAGGCGGTACTGGATAATCTCATCATAGAAATCGTTGCCGGCCGTCAGAACGAGGATCGGCGTGGAGATACCTGCCTTGCGGAGTTCGATGCCTTCCACGGGATAGGCGACGGCGAAATAGTCGACCCCTGCCCCCCGGAGCATGGACGCGAACTCGACGGCACCGTGACCGTACGCATTCGCCTTGACCAGCACCAGCATTTTCGTTCCGGGTTCCACCCGGGATCGGAAGTACCGGTAATTGTCGATACAGTTCCGCAGGCGGAGCTCCAGTCTTGAAAAGTCGTCTTCCTTGTACATCCTCACTTAATAATGAACAAATTTACAACTAAAATGTGAGATTATTTTCAAGATTGTCTTATTTTTGTGAAAAGGTGAAAAAATTGAACTGGATATGAGTACAGGAATGATTTGGTTTTTGACGATTGTCGTCATGGTTCTCAGCATGATCGTCCAGTCTGTCCTGAAGAACCGTTTTGCAAAGTATTCCGAGGTCCCGGTTTCCCTGACCGGTGCGGAGGTCGCGAAAATCATGCTGCAGGCCCATGGCATCCATGATGTTCAGATCATGTCCGTCGACGGCTCACTGACGGACCATTACAACCCGCAGACGAAGACTGTGAATCTCAGCAAGGACGTCTACTACGGCCGTTCCGTGGCCGCTGCCGCCGTTGCGGCGCATGAATGCGGCCACGTCGTCCAGCACGCGACGGGCTATGTCCCCCTCAAGATGCGTACAGCCCTCGTCCCGGTCGTCAGTTTCGCCTCGAACATCATTTCCTGGGTCCTGCTCGGAGGTCTCCTGTTCTATCAGATATTCCCGTCTCTGCTTTGGATCGCCATCGCCCTTTTCGCCATCACGACCCTGTTCAGTTTCATGACGCTTCCGGTCGAAATCAATGCGAGCGCCCGGGCTGTGAAATGGCTGGAGGGTGCAGGAGTCGTCAATTATGAAACCAAGCCGATGGCGGTAGACGCCCTGAAGTGGGCTGCCTACACCTATGTCATCGCCGCCCTCGGATCGCTGGCGACGCTGCTGTACTATCTTTCGTTTGTTACCCGGCGCAATTAGAGCATCAGGCCGGCTTTGACCTTGGCTGCGGCCTCTTCTCCCTTGAGATAGGCGAGGATGTGAAGTCCGAAGTTGACGGCGTGCCCTGCACCCCGTCCCGTTATCATGCGCCCGTCGATGACGACGCTCTCCGGGGTATAGACGGCAC
>JAEEGL013350081.1_pt1 | contig 10013 bp, 12 predicted proteins | sample 9134231 | NCBI WGS metagenome assembly JAEEGL01 (sample SAMN16246548, study PRJNA631951) | gut metagenome | biome: gut microbiome; feature: rumen; material: fiber-attached | host: Bos | place: Iran: Karaj | collected 2018-10 | reverse complement strand
TCAAAATCTTCAAACTTACGGTATTCACTTAAGAAGTGCACAGGAACATCGCCTATTAGTCCATTTTTGTTTTTTGAAACTATTATTTTTGCTTCATCTGACGTGTTGCTTTCTTTACTTCTATTCATATGCAAAAACAGTGTCTGCTGCCAATGATTATCAGGTCTGAGTTTTGAAATCCAAAAGTCATTCTGTCCAAATCCGAAAAGCCTGAAAGAATTCCTGTATATGCATTTTTACTGTCGTATCTTTCTTTTATAAAATTGACTGCTTTTTGAGCAAGAGTTTTACCGTCCATAATTTCTCTTTCCATATCATTCTCCTCCAGTTACAACATCCACAATTTCCTTCACAACCTGATACTGCTTTTGTTTTGGCAGCGTAGAAAGAAACATCAAGAATGCCGGATTGTTTTGCATTTCTGCCCTAAGTTTTGCAAGTGCCTGCTCTTTTGGGAGTCCTTCATCTACATAGCCAAAGCCGCATATTCCATTGGACGTAATGGCTGTTCCTGTTATTGTTCTCATAAGCTTCTCCTCCCTTTCTTAAACAGAAAAAGCATTCTGTCTTACAATATGTTTTTCTTTACACCACTCTGAATACGCTTCAAGGGCTTCTCCGTGTAAATGACTGTTGCAGGGGCCATAGACCTGTCGTATCGAAAACTTGGGTGATACTTCTATGCAGATTTTGTATTTTCCCTGATGCATTGCATAAACAATTGTCGCACGACGAGTTAGTACTTCCGTTTTATATCCATACCCAACACAGTTGCTCATTTCGCTTCCAATCACTTTAAGGGTATTACTGTCTCTGGCGACAAAGAAACAATAACGCTCTTCATCTTTAACAGGCTCCATATCACCTTTTGAATTTTTCTTGAAAGAAGGACCTGCCTTATATTCAAGATCAAGAAATGATTTTTCAATATTGAACGTCACATTAGTATCAGCAGCACTCTTGAACAAAGAAGCTGTTTGATTGCGTCTCCTTTGAGCATTCAATTCATTATTCCGGCGCAAAAGAAAATCATGTGTGTATTTGTTGAATCCTTCACTCAGGATTTCGCGTTTTTCCTTTTCGGTCAGAAGCTCTGAATATCCCGGATACATCTGCATTCCATCAGTTACATAAAAATTCGAAACAGTTTTGTCTACTAAGCAGTTTACAGTCCGGTTCAGCGAATTCCATATAGTTTTTTGGTCTGTAAGGATGAGCATATCCTGAACAAACCGTTTGAGGGCATCTTGAACAGCGTACCTTATTTCTCCATTGTTGCAGGAAATCATGTAGTACTTGAAAAATGCATACCACTTAGGGCTGGCACTTTTCATTAAAAGGTTCACATCGGTAATGCCAAGGTCCTTTGCAGCGGCATAGCTTATAATCCCCTGCGGAAATTTCTGATACAGTTTCCTTACGCTTTTCGAGGGCTTTATTCCAAGGCAGGCAAACATTTCGTTTTCGGCATTCGGTGTATTTCCCGAAGAAAGTGAAGTAAAATCTGCATCATAAGGATTAAGTCCCCAGTGCCGGCAGATGATGTAAAAGTTCACATTAAACGGACAGAGCATATATCCAAGCACCAGCGGAAAGCCTTTAAGCGAAGAAGAAACAGTCGGCTTAATTCCATACTGATTTTTGTATTCATCGCCGATTTCATCTATAATCTGATTCGTGATTTCTTTACAGAGAACACCGGATATTTCTTCCCGCTCACAAGTTTCCCTGCCGTTTTTATAAAGCTTCTTTTTACTCAGATTAACTTCAAAGTGATTTTCCAGGAGCCTGCGGTAATCGGTTGCAGCAATCTGAGACTGAATGCGGATATAATAAGTTTTGTCTTTTCGCGAAACATCAAAGCCATAAGAAAATTCACTGTTGTCAGTTGTAAACGGTCCTGTATAAAGCCTGGTGCATTCTGACTTAAGAACATTATGCGAAAATGCAATTATACTTTCCCAGCGGTGGCACGAACGGCACCACACCTTCATGTTTTGTGCATCAACAATAGTCGGAAAAGTTGAAAGCGGCTCTGAGTCTGTAGGAATGTAATTGTTTCGCCTTATATCATAAGACCAGAATCTCTGCATGGCTTCCTCCTATTTACAGTTATCATCCTCATCACTATCTAGTGGAAAATCACAAAACGTTAGTGTTTCATCATATTCACCGAAATCCTTTTCAATAATTTCTGTTCCGACAATCTCTTTTACAAGTTCATCTATTTCTGCCTGACTTAAAACCTTTGAAGCATCAGCACCTTTTTTCATTTTACAAAATCCCTATAAGTTCCCGTTTTCTTCGCGCTGATTTCCACCCACGGCACTTTGTGTTCTGTCTTTGGAGTCGGTTCGTCATAGCAAAAGCCAAGCCCGCCGAAATCCTCAAAGAACTTTTTTAGAATCAGCAGAGCTTCTTCGCGGCAGTAGGTACACACGATTGCATTGAACTGCCATTGCGGAAATTTCCCGCGCGTTACGACAAATTTCCAGTGATGTTTTTTTGGAACTGAATGATTTATCCGGCCTGCAGAATGATTAATCAGTTCACGCCCAAAACCTATGTTTATAAAGCAAGGAATACAGTTGTTGTGATTTTCTAATAAGTTTTCAGCAAGCTGCTCGTACCAGAGCTCTTTATCTTCTTCGCTAGGATTTTCGTATCCTGCAGTGGTGCTCACATTCAGCTCAAGTGCCGCAGCCTTTACCTGCTCTTTTGCTGTAAACCTGCCTTCCTTAATTCCTTTTTGCAGAGCATTTATTTTGATACCTAATGACATAAGACTCATAGCTACCTCCTTTTTTCTGCTCTATGCTACTACACAGCATTCTCATAAAATGAGAATCTATTTATGTAAAATCTCTTTTGTGAGGTAAAAGAAGAAAAAGATTAACATTGAGTTGAAGTAACTCCCAAAATTTTGTACCTGCATAAGATTCAAGCAATTATGAATACATAGTTATTTTTATTTACACTAACTTGAAAATATTCTGAATTAGTGTAAAATGTTTGTATGAAGCAGATAAAAAGAGAATTGTATCTTTCTCAAATACGAAAGTATTATGAGCTTGACTTAATTAAAGTTTTGACAGGTGTCCGTCGCTGCGGAAAATCCATCATTCTTAAGCAAATTATCGAAGAAATTAAATCTTCTACAGATAATAAACATATTATCTTCGTTAATTTCGAAGATTTTGAGTTTGAAGAAATCGATACTGCAAAAAAACTTAATGAACTTGTAAAATCAAAAATCTCGGATTCTGAAAAATATTATCTTTTTTTTGATGAAATTCAGCATGTAAAAGATTTTGAAAAAGTGCTTGCTTCTTTTCGGGCCACCCTCAACTGTTCAATTTTTGTAACCGGCAGTAACTCTAAACTCCTTTCTGGAGAACTTGCAACGCTTCTTGTAGGACGAACTGTAGAGTTTAAGATAATGCCGTTTTCTTATTGGGAATCGATTCAGCTATACAAAGAAAATAACATAAAAATTCCTGAAGATTTTATTTATAACTATATAAAGTGGGGCGGTCTTCCTCAACGGTTTGATTTTGAAGAAGAAAAAGATATTAAGAACTACATAGAAAGTGTTTTTAAAGGTATTGTTGAAAAAGACATTTATAAGCGCGATTCAGAAATCGAAAAATATAAATTCAATACAGTTTCTGCTTATATTCTATCTAATGCAGGAAAAGAATTTTCCGCTGCAAATATTTCAAATTATTATAACAATCAGAATGAAAGCAATAAAAAAAACTTTGAAAAGAAGACTGTTTATAATTACATAGAAAAACTGGAAAAAGCGTATCTAATTTCCAGAGTAAAGCGGTTTAATATCGTAGGAAAGGAAGTTTTAAAAACAATAGAAAAACATTATGCCATTGATATGGCTTTCCGTACGATAAATACTAATTTGGTTAATTACGAAGACACTTTTTTTCTTGAAAACATCATATACAATGAACTGATTTTGCGCGGCTATTCAGTTTACACAGGAAAAACTTACAAGGGAGAAATTGATTTTGTTGCAATTGACGGAAGAAAAAAATGCTTTATACAGGTTTCATATTTAATGTCAAATGAAGAGACTATACGGCGGGAATTTGATGCATTTAAGCCTATCAAGGACGCTTCTCCAAAATATGTTCTTTCTCTTGATAAAATAGATTTGTCCCATGATGGAATAACTCATATAAATATTGAGGATTTTCTTTTACATAAAAGGGATTTAGTTTTGTCATAAAAAAAGAAGCGAACGGAGAAAAAATCAGGTTTATTCATCTCAAGTCTCCTCTAACTCTGGTAATTTCAGAAAATACTTGATGCGCAATTTTCTTTCTTCATATTCTGGCATAAACATTCCTTCCTTAAAAACGGGGACGGTTGTATCCGCCCCAATTTGATTCATTGACTTTCCCCCCCCTACGCCTTAAACCCGATTGTGCCACCACTGCCTGAACTGCCTTCTTCCTTCCACTGCTTTTTCTTTTCTTCTTGCATCTTTTTGAGTTCGCCCAAAATGTATTCTGCGTTTATATCATCCGGGTTCATAAAGCGGATGCGGCTTGAGAGGGCCCCAAAGTCGCCAGGAGTTACACTTTCACTGTCTTCCAGTTCTTCAATTTCCTTGGTAGAAAGATGATATGCCGGAAAGTATTTCTCGAGCATGGTTTTAATTCCTTCAAACTTCATAGGCTTAAACTCAACAAGCATGTGGAAGCGTCGCTGCATTGCCGGGTCCATTATGTTCCGCAGGTTTGTAGTACAGATAAGGATGCCTGAAAATTCTTCCATCTGTGTCAGGAACTCGTTTACAAGAGAGCGTTCCCAAGAGTGCTGCGCCTGGTTTCTGTCATAGAAGAATGTGTCTGCTTCATCAAACAAAAGAATGGCATCGTTGCGTTCTGCTTCTTCAAATGCTTCACGGATATTCTGTTCATCTTCACCAACGTACTTGCTCAGAATGTCACTCGGGCGGCGGAGGATTATTTCTTTTCCAAGCTGCTCAGAAATATATCGGGCAAGTTCCGTTTTACCGGTACCGCTTAAGCCGTAGAAAAGCATTCGTATTCCGTTTTCAGTGCTTTTATTATTTTCAGCATACTTCACTGCATTCTGTACCATGGTCACAATTTTCAGCGGGTCCATAGATGCATTAAGAACGCGCGAGTCATATTCAGCCTTTACTTTATCACGCATTCTCTTCTTCTGCCCGTTAAGCAAAAGCGAGTTTTCCTTCATAACAATTTCTGCCTTTTTAAGCAGGGTCTCTTCATCCTTGAATTCCATTGCATCAATCGTCTTTACAATATTGTCTATGCTCTGCCCTGTAAGATGATATTTTTCAAACATAGCAACAAGTTCAGTTTTTGTAGTTTCAGTAATGGCCAGCGGCGCAATCCTCTGAGATGCAATGTTCTTCATCATTATTTTTGGCATTGACTCAAAACGGATGCTGAATGTAAAGCGTCGGCGTGTAGAATCGTCTATCTGGTTCTGATGATTAATTATGTAAATCACCTTGTCCCTGTTGTTTTCAAGCATTTTATTCACAGTGCCTTTGTTCTTGGAAGGAGTAACAGAGAAGAAGCTGAAGTCTAAAGTTTTAAGTAACGAGTCTGCTTCATCAATAATCAGGATTGAGTCCTTGCGTTCCATTGAAAGCAGGCACACAAGGCGGCCCAGGACATTGCATCGTTCATTAGTTTCTGCTTCATTCTTAAAGATATAAACCTGCTTTCCAGTTTCTTTACCGAGTGATTTAGCAAGTTCTGTTTTTCCGCTGCCTGGCTTTCCATAGAAAAGGATTGAGACCGGGTTTTTTCCGTTTAATAAGTCGCTGCAAATTTCCACTGATTCCTGCTTTACTGAAAAACTGTCCAATGCATAAGCATCGCTGCAGTCAAAAGTCTTAAGCAGGTCGCTGAAGTATGGTTCAACGCTCTGTGCTTCAATGCATTCATTCAATGATGAATCGTAATCACCATCTTCATCAATAAAACCAAACGACTTTAACTTCTGGTCACTTCGGAGCATATAGGTATAAGCCTTAGGTGTAATGCCAAGCATTTCGGGAGCACTGTTACGCAGTTCGTTATCGCAGCTACGGGTAAGGCAGCGCAAATCTTCGTTGGTGTCAAAACGGCACTGCATAAGGATGTAGCGGGCTTCGTCTTCTGAAAGATTTACATTATCAACAAGGAACTTTGTTTTGCTGACATCAAAAATTGCATCCTTGTGTTTCTTGCTGAGATTAAGGCTGTGACTCAAAGAATAATCATCTTCTTTTCCAAAAATAACTGTGTTTACAATGGAAGAGAATACGGGCTTTTCTGAGCAGTACAAGACACGGTGAAGGTCTAGTATAGTTTCATCAGCATTGTCAAAATGGCGCATTGCACGGTTAACTTTCTTGTCCTGTTCGTACAGATACGGCACATCAGCATCATCAAACATCAAGTCTTCTGAAGGAGGAGTTGAAAGAGGTTTTAAGCGTCCCTGCCTTTCAAGATTATGAATTTCTGTTTTCAACACGGCCTTTAAGCGTTCTGTTTTACCCAGGTTTTCTGTGTGCTCAAGAAAAAGCTTTATGGCTTCATCATTGTCATTCATTACATTTGAATTTGATTTTTCTTCGAAGAGATTATAAAGATAAAAACAGATTGCATACGGCTCATCCTTTGTAAAAGTGATAGATGAATTCATCTTTCTGCCCATTCTTTTAATTCTTCTTCTTCTCAATTCGTTTAGATTTTCTTTACCCATAATATTTCCTCCATGTTACGTTTTTATTGTATTTGTACTAACTATCATTTCGTGACACTTAGAATTGGTTTCCATTCATTCAAAAAACACACGCCAGTCTTTGTTTAAAGCTTCTGCCAGGGCACAGATACTGCGGAATGAAAGATTCTGTCCTGCCTTTAAACGATTAATTGTTGCTGCGGAAAGATTTGTTCGGAAACAAAGCTGTTCAACTGTAAGTCCTGATTCTGCAATGCATCGGCTTACGTTCTTTGAAACTACATCTTGAAGTTCAAATTCTATGAACTCTGAATAAGTGTTTCTGACAGCTTTTGTTATCGGCTTCATAACAGCCTCCCCTATGTTTAAGTTTTTTACAGTTGTATTTCTGAATGTACGGCCTTATAATATATGATGGCATTCTCAAAAAATGAGAATTTGGAGTTTTTATGAAAGTAAATGTGAATGAAATTCTTGATGAAATGCTGGATAAAGTTAAAATTTCAGATACTGAAAAAGAAATTCTTATAGAAGATTTTGAAAGCCCATGGGAAAGTTTTTTAGACGACTATAAGGAAGAACAGAACCGGGAGCCTTCGGTAAAAGAAATAAAAGCTTTTGTAACAAAATTTATAAAAGAAAATGCCAGAATCGAACAGCAGCACATGAGGCAGTCTCAGAAAGAATCTGAACAGATTGATTGCATTATTCGTGCCCTTAAAAATGACAGAAATCATCTTTCTATTGCGGATATGTCAGAACTTCTTATCAGGAACGGACTTAAAAAAGGAGCTTCTGTTTCGAATCTTTATAAATGGCTCCCGGATGAATTGAATGAGCATTATGTAGAGCAGGATTCTGCTGGCAAGTATTTTTATAACAATACCTATGCCGAGCAAAGTAAAATATCTCAGGCAATAGACAAAACGGAATTGTCTGAAGCCCAGAAGAAAGAGCAGATTTCTATTATTTCCAGTTTCCTCGATTCTATAAAAGATTCTCCTGTCTATGAAAAAGCAAAAGAGTTTCTGACAAAAGAAGAATCAAAACTAAAATTCTTTGGAAATACAAACTCAGCAAACTACTCCCGAATTCTTTTTATGGGAGCACCGGAAGCAGACATTAAAAACGAAACCTGGGAGAAAATATACAAGGCAATGGGGAATAATTCTGTCCTGCAGATAGAATATACTCCAGAAGGAAAATGCAAAAGCGAAACATATAAAATACAGCCCTACCAGCTGATATTTGATAACGGAATCTGGGATTTATGGGCTTACAGCCTGAAGCATGGACGCGAAGGAATGAGATTATACAATCTTTCAAGGATTTCTTATGTTGGCATCCTGGAACTTCAGCCGAAATTTATTCTCCCCAAAAATTATAGTTTCAAGAATTATGTTGTCGGAAACTTTGGCTGTTTTAATGATGAAACACCTCAGCTCTACAGGATAAAATTTCCTAAAGACAGTTATGCCTGGCTGTACTCTAAAGACAGAATATGGGGTGCAAAGCAAACTATAGAAGAATGTGATGATGGCTATGTCCTAAGTTTTGAAGCGAGTCAGCTAAAGCCAATCCTGCGCTGGGTTCTTGGCTGGGGAAAAGAGGCACAACCTTTGGAACCTGCTGATTTAGTGAAGTGCTGGAAAGATGCGGTTCATGAAATGGCGGAGAAGATTGGGGGAGAAATCACAGACCCTCATTTCTAGAAACAAAAGACGCACTTAAGAAAAATTCTTATGGTGTAAAAAAATTCATACATCACGCTAAACTCCCCTATACCGCAAAGACCAGCAAACTGGAGTAGATTTCACATCTGTATCCAAACATAACTTGTTCATTTACTCTGCTCTATCAGTAGAACTTTTTCTGTATTATATTAGAATTACATTAATTACAGGGAGTAATCATATGTTTAATTTTAACCGCGGGAAGACAGAAGAACTTTCTGAAAAGGAAGCAAAGAAGGTAAACGAGAAGTTCAATTCGTTCAAGAATAAGAAATACTCCGAAGATGATATGCACAAGGTTTTTGACAACGAAGAAAATATCCTCCACAAAATGAACAACAAGAATCTTAAGGGCTTTCTGGGAGATGTAAAACTCTTCTTCAATATGCTCAAGGATTTTTTCACAAAGAAATATCCCGGGGTTCCGGTCGGTACAATTATTGCGATTGCAGGTTCACTTTTGTATGTGCTTGCCCCGCTCGATGTGATTCCAGATTTTATTCCGCTTGCAGGTTATCTGGATGATGCCGGAATTATATCCCTCTGTATAAAATTTTTTAAAGATGATCTGGATAAATACAAGGAATTCAAAGGCCTGGAGTAATGTCAGAATACTGGAAAAAAGTTGGTGCCCGAATCGCTTCACTGGGAAAGGCCGCGGTGAATGCTGCAATTCCTGCCGTGGTGATGGCTTCAATTAATTCAGCTTACGACCTCATAGAAGAAAAACTGCACGAGCTTTACATGAAAACAGTCAGAAACTCTGCCATAACGCTTGTACTTAATGCAGCAGGCATACTGATTCTAATCTTCCAGCCCTTCGGAAAACAGATTGCTACCTGGATTTGTCTGGCATTCTTTTTTGCTGCATTTGTTTTCTGGCTTGTAAGGATGATTCTTTACTGCAAAAACTACGGCAAGGTAACTGTTGATATCAGCAAGAATGTTATTCACAGCAGGAGCCTTTCAAAAGGAATCAGCAAATTCATCACTGATGAATATCCGCTTGTTGCCCTAACCTACGCCGGAATCGATATCGCTGCATATCATTTTTCTGCACTCAAAGAAATTCCCCGGTTAAACGAACTTGTAAAACTATTCATCCACAACTTCTGGAAACGCCTAGTTTTGTTTGCGCTTATTTTGACCTTCTACACAATCATAGTGTATTGGGTCATAAAACCTATACTTCTAAGACACTATTTCTAAAAAGAGTCTTCCTCCCAATCCCAATAAATTACTTCACCGCATTCCTAAGTTTTTCCAGAACCTTCACCATCGCAAAGGTGTCGAGCTCACAGTAGCGCAAAAGGTGTTCACGCCATTCTTCCAGTTCCTTCTTTTCCATTTTCTGCATTGCCAGGAAGGTATTGCTTGCCTCTTCACCATTATGTACCCCTTCCAGATTGTGATAGTTCAAGTCTGGTTCATCAGGATAAAGTGCCGGGAGAACAGCCTTGATTGAATACGAGCCGTGCATTTCCTTTGTATAATACCAGCGCTTCTGAAACGGAATCATTATGTCCCTGATGT
>JAEEGL013314413.1_pt1 | contig 10013 bp, 7 predicted proteins | sample 9134231 | NCBI WGS metagenome assembly JAEEGL01 (sample SAMN16246548, study PRJNA631951) | gut metagenome | biome: gut microbiome; feature: rumen; material: fiber-attached | host: Bos | place: Iran: Karaj | collected 2018-10 | reverse complement strand
CCAATTTCCTGGGGAGTATTCGGCTATACCTATGATGCTGTTACAAAGTATCAGGTAAATACCGAATACCTTTGGATAGAAAAACCATACTACCGCTTCAAACTCGAAGCAGCCCCTGCAGAAGACGAAAATGGTTCTTCTCCGGCCTTTTCAATTTATGTAAGCCCATCCCAGTGGCAGACAATTTTCGAACTGTGTGACCAGGCTACCCTCGAAGCTCGCTGCGACGAAGTTGTTGAGCAGGCAGAAGAATTTTAGAATATTAACAGAAGTTAATGCTTATCTGTTTATTCTGGAACTTTTAAGTTTTTTACATCTATAGTTTCTACAATTCTTGTGTTGGAAGCATTGTTAATAAAACCAAGAGTGTATAAAGGTAGTGTTTCAAAATTGTTTGTTTGACCAATATTTGCATCGGCAAGTTTTATGGCAGTATGTTTACCATATTTTTTAGGATTTGAAAGTACATATTTCATACTTGTCGCACGATTGTTAGAAGATTTACATTCAATAATTACAACGTCACCATTTTTTTCATAAAGAAAATCAAGCTCCGGGGAACCACTTGGAGCATGAAAATAAAATAATGGTATTCCTTTTTTCGCAAAACAGGAAGCAACCATGTTTTCTGCAACTGCACCTTTATATGCTCTTAAATCTCCGGAAAGTATTTTTGCCGGTACTTCCTCACCTAATTGAGAAATTAAAAGTCCTGTGTCTATAAAAAAGACTTTAAACTCCGTTTTAATTTTTTCTGCTTCAAGAGGATAAGATAAAGAAAGCACATTATAAGAACATATTACAAGTCCAACATCTATCAGATACTGAAGTCCATCTGCTTTTTCTGGCGAATGTCCTTTAACATTAACAAGACTATACTGGAACTTTTTATATTCTTTCGAAAGCTGTGCAGGCAGAGAATCAAGACATGCTTCTGCCCTAAGTTTAAGAGTTTCGTTTATCTTATCAATACCGTTAGAATCCTTATATCTTCCGAAATCATCTTTTATTGAATTAAGAATTTCTTTTTGAATTTTGCGAACTTCATTTAAATCGTGAGTTGCAAAAAAAGTATTCACAACTTCTGGCATTCCACCTACAATTAGATATTGTAAATAAAGAGAACGTATGCTTTGATGAACGGTCTGTTCTATTACTTTTTTTTGTTCAATTGACTTTTCAATATATTCGCAAATTGATTCGTCCATACCGCTATTAACAAGAAATTCATGAAAGCTTAAAGGATACATTGTTAATTGTTCTTCATATCCAACTGATATTCCACGTGTATACGGAGTTCTGAATCCTTTAACTCCAAGAAAACTTCCTGTACATATTACATCAAATCTTCCATCAATATCCCAGTATTTGAGAGAACTTCTGGCATTTGCACAATCTTGAATTTCATCAAGAATAAGTAGTGTCTTATTAGGAATAAAATGTGCTTTTGTTTCTACAGATGTAATGGAAAGAATCATTTTATTTACATCAAAATCACCTTCAAATGCTTTGTGAACCGCAACATTTGCCCTTAAATCAAGATATATAACATTTTCATAAAATTGATTACCAAATTCTTTTGCAATATAAGTTTTACCTATCTGCCTTAGGCCGCGAATTACAAGAGGATGGTGTTTCCTGTTTTTCCATTCAATCAGTTGTTGAAAAATATCTCTTCTTAACATAGTAAATACCTTCGGCTATTATTATATACGTTTTTTGTCATTTTTCAAAGGATTTTAACACTATTTTTTGTCATTTTTCAAAGGATTTTAGAGGCTATTTTTGTCATTTTTAAAGGGATTTTAAGACCACTTTTTGTCATTTTTCAAAGGATTTTTGATGACTTTATAAAACTTGTATTTGGAGCCGCAAAAAACATTATAAAACTTGTATTTGGGGCTCAGAAAACTATTATAAAACTTGTATCTGCTCTAATACTTTATCCCTTCGTGCCGGAAAAAATTATAGAGGGTAGCAGAGCTTATATTATAATATTCTATAAGAAAAGTTTTTGTGCAGCCGTCTTCCAAAAATTTAAGGATTTCGGCTTTTTTGTCGGAAAGCTTGTAGGCTTTGTTTTTGCTGCCCTTTGGTCTGCCAAGAGTTTTGCCTTCTGCCTTGCGGCGCTTAAGGGCTTCGGTAGTTCGTTCGGCAATGAGGTTACGTTCAATTTCTGCGCTAATACTAAAGGCAAAGGCCAGCACCTTGCTTTGAAGATCCTGTCCAAGCTTGTAGCCCTCTTTTACGGTCAAAACCGCTACGTCCATTACCATGAGCTCGTTCAAAATAGACATGATCATAAACATTGAGCGGCCAAGCCTGGACAGTTCGGAACAGATTAAAACATCTCCGTGTTGAATATGCTTTAAAAGCTTTCCAAGGTTTCTTTTTTCGGGTGCAATTGTTCCGCTTATGGTTTCTTCTATCCACCGGTCAATCTTAATATGATTCTTTTTAGCATATTGCCCTATTTCGAACCGCTGATTTTCAACTGTCTGTTTGTCCGTGCTTACACGAATATACCCGTACACCATTTTTCACCTCGCAATAATTTGATTTTTATAAATTATCGGAGATGACTTAATCAGGGAAAAAACATTTGTAAAATTCGTTAAAATTAACACAAAAACATTTGCAAAATACGTTAAAATATTGTTAAAAACATTTGCAAATTTCGTTAAGTAATTTTATAATAATGACTATGGATTTTAAGAGAAAATTTTATGATATCCTTTTAGATTGGAAAAAAACATTTAACGGCAAGAATGCTATTCTTATAGAAGGAGCACGTCGTATTGGAAAATCGACTATTGCTGAAGTTTTTGCTAAGAATGAATACAAAGATTATCTTTTACTGGATTTTGCAAGCGAAAGCCCTGATGTCAAAAAGCTTTTTACTGAAAATCTTTCAGATTTGGATACATTCTTTAATAATCTTTTCTTATTAAAACAAAAAGAACTTCTTCCCCACGAGTCTGTAATTATCCTTGATGAAATCCAGCTTTTTCCACCGGCACGACAGGCAATAAAATATCTTGTTGCAGACGGACGCTTTGATTATATAGAAACAGGATCCCTCATTTCTATAAAGAAAAAAAGTGCACAGATTTTAATTCCTTCAGAAGAATACAAATGCAAAATGTATCCAATGGATTTTGAAGAATTCTTATGGGCAACAGGAGATACAATCACGGCAAAAGTAATAAAGGAACATTTTGAAAAACGCTTGCCTCTTGGAGATGCAATCCATAGAAAGATAATGCAAACCTTTAGAACTTATCTTGCCATTGGTGGTATGCCTCAGGCTGTTGCGGCTTATATTGAAAAACAAACGTATTCGACAATAGATGCTGTAAAACGTTCAATTCTTACTCTCTATGAAGAAGATTTAGAAAAATATGATGACGAAAATACAGAAAAAACTTCTGCAATTTTTTCAACTCTTGCTGAACAGCTTTCAAATCATAATTCAATGTTTAAATTATCAATAGTAGATAAAAATGCCAGGTATCAGAATTATCTCAAGTCAATCAAGTTTCTGAGTGATTCTATGATTGTAAACTGCTGCAAAAATGTTACAAATCCAGAAATCTCTCTTGAGCTTTTTGCTCAATCTTCCAACATTAAACTTTTTATGGGCGATACAGGACTTTTAGTAACTCAGATTATGAAAAATTCAAAAGAAACCGAAAGTGATATTTATAAAAAACTTATATTTGATAAACTTGGTACAAATCTTGGAATGATTATGGAAAACATTGTTGCGCAAATGCTCCGTACTTTAGGCTACGATTTATTCTTTCATGAGTTTTTATATCAAAAAAATGATAGTGTTAAAGAAAAAAAATATGAAATTGATTTTCTTATTGTTAAAGACAGAAGAATTATCCCTATTGAAGTTAAATCATCCAGTTACAAACAGCATGAATCTCTTGACTGTTTTGCCAAAAAATATGGTCAGAAAAAACACGAACGGTTTATTATTTACACAAAAGATCTGTACTGCGATAATAAAGCCGCTGTTACTTACATCCCAATTTATATGACTATGTGTCTTTAAATGGAGGTTGTAGTTTTTATAGTCTAAAATTCTTCTACTTGCTCCACAACTTCATCGCAGCGGGCTTCCAGGGTTGCCTGGTCGCACATTTCAAAAATTGTCTGCCACTGGGATGGGCTTACATAAATTGAAAAGGCCGGAGAAGAACCATTTTCGTCTTCTGCAGGGGCTGCTTCGAGCTTAAAGCGGTAGTATGGTTTTTCTATCCAAAGGTATTCGGTATTTACCTGATACTTTGTAACAGCATCATAGGTATAGCCGAATACTCCCCAGGAAATTGGCACCTTGCCCTTTATATATGCATTTTTTGTGGTTGGTTTTTCCTGACTAATTAGACCGTTTTCATAATTTGAAATGTATTGTAAAGCGGCTGTATATATATTTTTTCGTTCGGCGTAAGTAAATTCAATTTGAATTACATCAATGCCAAGCTTGCCTGCAAGCAGGATTGAGTTAGTTCTTGGTGAAAAATATACATCGAACTGACTTATTACAGGGTTACCTAAAGAACGTTTTGTATATAAATTTAAATTTCCAACAAAGAAAGTGTTAAGATTTGCAATAAAATTTTCGCTGCGCTCGATTACCGGCTGTTCTTTTAATTCTTTTTTTGAAGCGCAGGAGATTGTAACAAAAAGTAATGATAAGGTAATGATTAATGGAAAGAATATTTTTTTCATTATAATGTCCGTTTATTAATGGATTGCTTCGCTCCGCTCGCAATGACGGAGATATGTCATGCTGAACTGGTTTCAGCATCCGTTTTATTGATATAAAAAAGGACTGCCTTTCGACAGTCCTTTTTTAATCATGTGATTAATTCTTTTTCAAGAATTAAGCCTTGATTAGAGGCTGATCTTACAACCGATATCGATTGCACCCTTCTTGTTGTTTTCTTCTGTAGCAAGCTTAGCCTGTGAACCAGCATACTTGATCCAGAGTTCTGTGTTTGCAATAAGAGTCTTCTGTGTAAGTTCAAGAGCGTATTTAACAGCTGTGTTGTCTTCATCTAAGCCAAGATCAATACCGAAGCTAACTTTTGCAGAAAGTCCGATTGGGAGATCGCTGTCCTTAGCCAATGTGTTGCTGTAAGCAGCAGCAAGAGCGAGCTTTCCTTTTGCAAAGTCAGCTGTTGTTGTTGTAAACTTAGCACCAAGGCTCAGGTCACCAGCATCTTCACCGATGAGACCCATGAGAGTGTTGTCGAATACAGCAAATCCAACTTTTCCATCATCATCATCAGCATCGAGTGTCTTTGTGAACCATACAGAAACACCGCTTGTACACTTGTCTCCAATTGAGAGAGCAGAATCCTTCAAAGCCAGGAATCCAGGCTTCTTTCCATCAGGACCCCACTTGAAGAGGAGAGATGCACCAAGCTGCTGTCCTTCCATGTCATAAGCAGCAAAAGAAAGTGCTGGCAAGATAGCCAAGTCACCATCGATTGTGTAAGTATATTTTGCTGTTGCACCAAGAGCAAGCTTGTCAGCTGCTGGATCTGTAGACTTAGCAATACCAGCACCAATTTCAAGACCAGCAATAGGTTTGATTGTTGTAGCTACCTTGAATGAGTAGTACTTAACTGACTTTGTTTTTGCACCTGCAGTTGGGTCATCATTACCGTCAGAAGCACCCCAAGCAACAAGCTTAGCATCTTCACCATTGTCACCGAATGCAACATCAAAGCTGATGATTGGTACACCGAACTTTAATGTGAATCCATTTGGTGTGTCAACTCCACCGTCTTTAACAATATCAATTCCACCAAATGCTTTTTCTGTTTCTACTGCAAGAGCACCCTTAACTCCACCAACAGCAAAGCCTGGGTGAAGGATGTCTAAATGGAAGAAGAAGCTGTCATCACTGTCAATAAAGTGAATCTTAGCTTTGTTAACTTTAGCTGTTGGAACTGTCAATGCTCCACCAGTTAATTCATTTCCTTCTGCATTAGTCTGAATCTCCAATTCTCCCCAAAGTGGATCGCCAGAAGTTGCCTTCTTTGCCTCTTTTGGAACGAAAGTGATCTTTAAAGATGCAGAATTGTTGTTGTACATTCCGTGTGTTTCATTGTCCAAATCTGCTTTCCAGCCGAAATCAGCACTTCCCTTGAATTCAACAAGAGATGGAACTACACTTGGATCATCTGCAAATGCAACTCCAGCTACCATAGCCAAAGCTGCTATAATTCCTACGATTTTTTTCATTTAAAAAAATCCTCCGTTTTTTTTAAAAGGATTTTTTTGTCCGTTATGGCCAACGAAAGTGTCAAAAACTCAAATATAACAAAATATTATATTTTTAAAGAGGAGAATATTGTTTAATAAGGTCGAAACGTAAACCAGTTATTCTGCTTTTTTCTGGTAGTTGGCTTTAATTGCTTCTATGAACAATTTGTTCTGGTCGCTGCGGAGTGGGACGGAGAACAGTGGTTTGCCATCGCTCGGAGAAATGCGGTAAATGTGCATTGGGTCGGAGCTGTACGCAGGGCTGCCGGGGTTGTTAATCCACCAGTCCAGAACGGCTATAAAGCAGAGGGTGTACTTGAGCAGGTTTGCATTGTTTGCATTTGTATTGGCGGTTTTGTTCTGTGCGCCAAGCAATACGTCAAGTCGTTTGGAAACTTCGTTCTGGATTCCAAATTTATAGTGTTCCCATGGATTTTCGATAAGCTGAACAGGGCCTCTTGTCGAAGCCTGTTTGTCGCATTCATTAATTACCAGAGTAAGGTATTTTCTGGCGTAATCAGTTCTGTGGAAAAGAGGGCGGTATTTGCTTTCGTCACTCGGGTGTTCAAGGATGAGCTTGTCAAACTTAAAGTCCGGCATAAAGTGGTACGTTGTCTGCCACAAAAGCGAGGTGATTGTTCTTTTTCCAATATGAGATTTATCAAAGTCCGGCTGTGAATAAACTGAATTTACCAGGTCAATCAAAGGCTCACAATACAGGCGTTCAAAGGTGTCTTCGCGGTAGGCAGACCAGTCGTCCATTACAGCACTGATTGTATCGGCACCCTGTTTTACACCATCCTGACTTGCAAATTTAATATTGCGGCAGCCCTGGAAACAGTCTTCTATAATTCTTTGCAAAACCATAATTACCTGTACAGGATTTTCAGGGGACAGCATGTTAAAGCCGTCTTCGAACTTATACAGCGGCTGGAAATATGGATACAGGTCCGGGTGCTCGTCCAGATTTGCAAAACCTGCCTGAGGAAACAGCTGATCCAAAAGCTTGAGGCCTGTAACAACAGTGGCATCTTTAATTCCTTTTTTAGGCGGCTCTGCCTTTTGTTTTGGAGCTTCCTTTTGTTCTTCCTTTGGTTTTTCGGGCAGCAAAAGATCAAATTTGTGCAGGCCTGTAAACTTTAATACTTCGGCAACCTTTACCGAAAAGAAAGCCGGATATGACTCAAAGGTGTCGGAACACATGCGCATGAGCAGAGGATACATTTTTTTGATAATTTCTGTATCAATATAAAGCCATTCGGTAATTGCCTGCTTTGCCATTGAGGAAAGCTTGTCTTTTGGAGCATCGGGATAAGCTACCTGGTCATTGTAAATTTCTTTTACAAGCTTTGGAATTTTGTTGCTTCCGTAGTAATAAACTGTAATAATTGGCTTGTATATGGCCTTTGTATACTGAATAAGGTCGCAGGCAAGAATTGGTCCCGGTGAATTTTCAAGTGTGGCATATTCTGCCTTAATTCCGGACATTCCCCACGAAGCAATCATTCTTAAAAATTTGAATTTTACATCGCTGCCGTTTACAATCTTTGCCTTGTAAGTAGCTGGAGCAATCTGGATAAGTGTTTTTACAACTGTAATAAAGGTTTCCATATGCTCTATGTCTTTTTTCATTTTGTACTGATACAGTTCCGGCAGGATTTTTTCTGTTCCGTTTTTCTGTAAAGTACGTATAAAATTAAAGATTCCGTAGTTTGGTTTTATCTTATATTCCGGAGACATCATGAGCTTGTCTATGAGGCTATTAACTTTCTTAGGAATAGAAGGAAGATCTTCCCGAATATGGCGTCTTGGAGCCTGATATGTTGTATTTGGTTTTGAGCCCTGTCCGCCTGAACTTCCGCCGGAGCCTCCACCTGTGTTTCTTACAATGCGTCCCTGTCCATGGCTTGCGCCTGATGAATTTGAAGAACTTGATATAGTCTTTTCGTATAAAACCTGGCCGCCAAGCTTTTTTGCCATAACTGCGGCTTCTTTTTCGTCAATCTGTCCAATGTTTTTTCTTGTCTTGTCTAAAGTTCCCGGTTCCCAGTCTGCAGTCTTATTAATTTCGTCAGCCATATTGTATCTCCTGTAGCAAATTATATCTTTATATTCTCATTGAGCCGCGGGTTATCATGCCCGGAAAGCTCTTGAACTGAATTTTATTTCCATCTTTATCCAGCAGTACGCCTTCAAAGCTTCCGTATATATGCCAGCTTGCAGTACGCAAGGCAAGCAGGTTGAGTGAACGCCAGTATACAGAATTAGGAGTAAAGGTTAAATCAATCATACTCTCTGTATCCTGAATAATCCAGCTTTTATTAAGCCCAAAAGGATGCGTTGCAACAACAGAAGGAAGTGCCGTTCTTTGTCCGTCAATTTCAAGAACATTTGAATTATATTTATCCGGATTAGCTGCATCACTTGTTGTAGTTGCCATATAAAAAATTATGTCTTTACCATCGACATTTCCCATGCCGCAAACATACAGGCTTTTACTAAGGGTTTTTGTATAAAAGCGGTTCATTGTCATAAGTGCAAGCCCCGAGGAATTGTCGGGTTCTGAACCCTTTATTGACAGATGTCCGTTTATTTTCATTGTTGAAAGCCAAAGTGCCGAACAGCGGGAGGTAGTTGGAGAAGGGCAGACAAAACTCATGTCATCACGCATAGGGTCTTCTCGAATTGAATGAAACCAGCCTTCTGAATCCGGCCAACCGGAATTGTGCCTTACATGAAAGCGCATTGATTTTCTTGTATGTTCCTTTTCCCAGGAAATTTTTATGTAGCGTGATTTTCTATAGCTGGCACAGATTCCCTTGTCTGTATTTTTTGGAATGAATCTTCGGCGGGTAGGCATTATAGAATGATAAACATATTTTTTTCCGCTGGTTTTATCCCAAAAGCAGACTTCGGCAAGTCCGATTATTTTAAAATCGAAAAACTCTACAAGTCCAATGTATTTTTCTATAGAAAAGTAATAATTAAGGCGGCTTTTAATTCTGATATCCGAGATAATAGAGGGAAGTGGAATTCCCGCATAAGGAGCTCTCATCCCTTTAATATCAAATCTTTGAGAAACACCAGTGTATGTCCCAAAATGAGCCCTTCCGCCTTCTACAATCTTCCGCGGCGGCTCCTCAAATACTCTCGAATACATCTCTTCTATTATAAAGCAAGAAACCTATAGTTTCAATGTTTTTGTAAAGAGATGTATTGAGATGCCCAAACCGATTTTTTTTATTTGTAATATCAGTATTTTGGATATAAAATATAAGTGTAGGCTTGAAAATGATTTTATGATCATTTGAAGTCATGTTGATATTTGAAGGCACTTGAAAAACTGACTTACGCGAGCGAAAGCGTGGCTGCAAACTGCATCTAGGCTTGCCGAGCGAAGCGAGAAAAATCTTTCATTGCAAGCCTAGCCGCAGTTTGACAGACACGATTGAGCGGGAGTAAGGCAGTTTTTCCACATGAATACATATTACAGGAGTTTATATGAGCATAAAGGCATTTTCACTTGGCGCTGCGGAAGAAGTTACCGGTTCTAAACATGTGTTTGACATAAACGGGCGCTTTTATATGGTTGACTGTGGTTCCTTTCAGGGGAAACGAAAGGAATCGGATGAAAAAAACCGTAATTTTGACATAGACCACGATCGTCTGGAGGGTGTAATTCTTACCCACGGCCACCTTGACCACTGCGGACTTTTACCCCTGCT
>JAEEGL012319324.1_pt1 | contig 10013 bp, 10 predicted proteins | sample 9134231 | NCBI WGS metagenome assembly JAEEGL01 (sample SAMN16246548, study PRJNA631951) | gut metagenome | biome: gut microbiome; feature: rumen; material: fiber-attached | host: Bos | place: Iran: Karaj | collected 2018-10 | reverse complement strand
CATCAGCACCACGGCGGATAAGCTCTTCAAAAATAGCAGGTTTTTCCCATGAATCCTTTTTGATTACAGAAACAAGGTTCTTTCCTTTTGCGTACATTCGAGGAACATTCTCGTAGAAACCACCGCCAGTGATGTGAACCATTCCGTGAACGCTCTCACCGAAAGCAGAAAGAACATCAATTACAGGGCGAACATAAATGCGGGTCGGAGTGAGGAGAACTTCACCGATTGTTTTGCCGGCGAAAGGCTCATTGAAATCTTTTACAAGTTTGCGGACGAGTGAATAGCCGTTTGAGTGGCAGCCTGTTGAAGAAAGACCGATGAGAATATCACCAGCTTCGATTTTTTCGCCGGTAATCATTTTTTCTTTGTCACCGACACCAACGCCGAAACCAGCGAGGTCGTATTTGCCTTCGTCGTAGAAGCCAGGCATTTCGGCAGTCTCACCACCGAGAAGGGCACAACCAGTGTCAACACAACCGTCAGCGATACCCTTTACGAGTTCACCGGCAACTTTTGCGTCAAGCTTACCGCAGGCAACATAGTCAAGGAAGAAAGAAGTCTGAACGCCAGAGCAGAGGATGTCGTTTACGCTCATGGCAACACAGTCAATACCGACAGTATCATATTTTTTGAGCTGGAAAGCGATTTCAAGTTTTGTACCAACACCGTCAGTACCTGAAACCATTACAGGATTTTTGATTCCTTTTGGAATTTCGAACATTCCGTTGAAACTTCCCAAATCAGTAAGGAGCCCCGGAATGCGTGTGCGTTTTGCATGAACTTTGTATTCGTTGACGGCATTGTAGCCTTCTTCAACATCAACACCAGAATCTTTGTAATTAACAGCCATTTTTTACTCCAAAAGGAAAAAGATGAGATGATTATAGTAGATTCCAGAGATTTAGTCATCAGTTATCGGGAAAAGTGGGAGACAAATACTATTTCTTGTATGCCAAACAACGTTCTTCCAATTTTGTAAAATCAACCGTCACATTAAGAACTGCCTGTTTGTAATCAGGTTCATTCGTCTGGTTTTTCTTTGCATTGTAAAGGTTTTTAGCAGTCTTTTCTATTTTCGCTCCATTCTGGCGAAGAAAATACAACTCATTGTAAACAATCAATTTATATCTCAAATCACCTTCATCATTCAAATTGAAATTGATTATCTCTGATTCAGGAACAGGAATCATATTATTGAAACGAAGTTTTGCGAATAAATTTTTATTATCTTTGATGTAAATTGTTGTAAGAGAGTCCTTTTTAATTGTTCCGTTTGAATTGTAATCACGAGGTTTTGGCGAAGAAAGCGGAATAAAGTAGTTGAATCCACCAAGTTTTTCGATAATTCCGATGTATTTCCTATGATAAGTCCGATCGTTCTGTTTATTCGACATAACACGCGGCTCAGATTTTTGCAAATATGAAATGTATTCATCGGTTATGGCGACAAAATTATAAGACACGACACTCTCCAAAAATAAAAAAGCGGCAAGGAACAACCAAGCCGCCGTTACTTCTCCAGTTAGGGACGGAGCTTTCCCAATTTACTTCTCCAGTTAGGGACGGAGCTTTCCCAATTTACTTCTCCAGTTAGGGACGGAGCTTTCCCACAACACAAATATACTATGGGGATTTTCCACCGTCAAGTGTTTAAAGATGGCGATACGCAAAAAAAATGACTTCACAAAATCTTTACCCGGACACCGATTCTTGCGGACATTGAAAATTGACTTCCGCCGGTCTTGTACGCCGAATCTTTTATTCCTTCACGCAGATATGAACCTTTTGCTAGCCCCGAATAAAACAGATTTGCTCCAACCGTTGCTTCAAGTCTTTTTGACAGGGAAAACGCTATTCCTGATGAAATTTTCGTTGTATTCCAATAACTTTTCTGAACCTCTTTGTAATGCCTTGGATTGTTGCCGTAATGAATGTCCTTTACTTCTGAATAAGAATATGGTGAAAAAGCCAATCCAAGTGAAAAAGTGATTCTATCCGAAACCTTTAACGAAATTCTTGAACCTAAGAAAATCGAATAAAAATTCCTCTCATACGAAATTCCTGCAAGTTTCCGCGTGACATAACGTCCTTCTGAATCATTCCAGTATGTATTTGGCAAATGTTCGGCCTCATCTTCGAACCACCAGTGAGTTCTTCTATCACTGGAATTTTTAGATTGTCCGTACCAGCCTTCCGCATCCTTTCTTTCAAAAGAATCATAAGAATAGTGGAATCCAGCGAATGGGGTGAGGACAAGTTTTTTTTCTTCATAAGAATTGAACGGGAAAAAATCCACACCGAATTCAAGGTCTGCAACATAATTTTCCAGCGCATTGTTCTGACCTTTCGAATAAGTCGTCTTCATCGCGTGATTTGAATCGTTCATCCAGTCAGAATCCTTCATGTCTCCAAAATTCTTTGGAATCGAGGCTGAAAAATCTGCTGAAAGATAAAACCTGTTCAAGGAAATGCGCGCTTCTGCCCCGTAAAGAAAAAGATTCCGCTCCCATTCAAGTTTGCTCAAAAGTCTTGCCGTTTCGCTATTGTCATAAAGATACTCACAGATTTCCCCGGAAGAAAAACCGAAATGAGGTTCCAGCGTGACATGCAGAGGATTTTCGGCAAATGAGAAAAATGAAAATAAATTTAAAAAAATCACAAAAAACTTGAAAATAGGCTTCTTCAACATTACAATTTCAGTAACCATTTTAGCGGGAATTCATTTATTATTACAGAGCTTTGCTTGTGCAAGGTAAATCCAATCCCGCAAGGAGTAATCTATGAAAATGATTAAAAAATTTGCTTTGGTTTCAGTTTTCGCTTTGGCTACGGCGGGCTTTGTTTTCGCATCCGGCAAGAAGGATGTTGAGGAAACAGCAAAAGAATCCGCAGAGGCCGTAAAAGAAACTGCAAAAGATTCAGCCGCTGCAGTAAAAGAATCTGCAAAAGAGGCTGCGGAAGGAACTGTAAAGACTGTTGAAGAAGCAGCAAAGGATACAGCAGAAACTGCTGCAGAAAAAGCTAGAAAAATTATTGATGCAAAATAATATTTGACCTCAAAAAGATTGAGAAAATGTGCAATTCATTAAAATCCTGAGTGATTAATATTTTGCATACAAAAAGAGCCGCCCACTTTCAGGCGGCTCTCTTATTTCAGATGCAAAAGCTCTACTCTTCTACAACCTCATCTTCTGCATAATCTTTAGCAAAGTTCCAGCTGCCTGAAAGAGTCTTTCCCGGCTGAACATTAGCATATTTTGCAAGATATGCCTGAGATGGTTTTGCGGTATATCCAGTTTGCGAAGTAGGAATTACAACGGAATCAAGTTTTTTAAATCCAGCCTGGCGTGGATCGCTATCATAGATATCAACCACAAAAGAACCGGCATCATCGCTTCTATGATTTCCGATATCAATACCGTAGCTTGAGTCTGCATAAACAGGATAAATATCAACCCAGAAACTCAAGGTCTTATCGTCAGCAATAGTTGCATTAATATTTGTCCATCCCTTAACCGCGATTTCAGATGTAGTTTTTGAACCAATACCAGCCTCATGAGTTGTAACTGTATTACTACCTGCACCGAAATTATCAGCGTCCAGCTTTCCTTTAGCAACATTGAAGTATTTTGAAATATAGTAACGAGGCTTACTTCCAGATGCCCCAAAACCATTAAAACCAATTACAAAGAAATTGTAAGTATCTGCCACTGACTCAGATTTTGCAGCACTACCATCAACACTCTTTGACTCTTTATAGTCCCAAATAAATCCCATAACACCGTCATGACTTGAAGTAGTCTGGTTATTAAATGTGATTTTTACAAGTTCGCCCAAATGCTTAAAGTTTGTAGAAATGTAAGCACGATAAATATCAGTTGCACTTTGATTTGTGTGATTGATAGTGTTACCGTCAATTGCATTTTCCTCATCATCTTCTTTTTTACAGCTTACAAAGCACAAAGAAGCCGCCAAGAGTGCGAATGCACCGATTTTAAGGAGTTTAGAAATTTTCATCATTTTAATCCCTCGTTTAATTTTAATAGAATTTTGGTTCGCCATACGGCAAACACCTTAAAAAAAACTTTAGCACAATCACAAAAAAAATGCAAATTCTTTTCAATTTTTTTTAAGTTTTTGGGATTTTTGCCGATAATGCTTGTTTTGGTTGCGCGGTAGGGATTGTAGCCACGCCGAAGACGGCCGGGAGCTGAACGAACGGAGTGAGTGAGTGAACGGCTGGAGCGATAGCGTAATGGCGGAAACGCCCGGCCTGCCGTAAGGCGGGCACCGCCCGAATATTATTAAAGTTCTACATCAAGCCCTGTGGCTGCGGCATCATCTGCTAGTTTTTTGCGGAATGCCTGCAATTTTTCTTTTAGCTCCGGATACTTGATTGAGAGAATCTGTACGGCAAGGTAGGCTGCGTTCTTTGAGCTGTTGATTCCGACTGTTGCAACTGGAATCTGAGGAGGCATCTGGACGATTGAAAGGAGGGCGTCCATTCCGCCGAGGCCGTTTGATTTGCCCGGATTTACGCACTCAAGCGGGACTCCAATGACAGGAAGTGTTGTTGCACCTGCGATAACGCCCGGAAGAGCCGCTGCAAGACCTGCGCCCGCAATAATGACTTCACATCCGTCTTTTTCGACCTGCTTTACCGTTTCGTGGAGCAATGCGCCCGCACGGTGAGCTGACAAAATGTAAGCCTTATAGTCAACGCCGAATTCTTTTAGGACATCGGCTGCCTTTTTCATTGTCTCTGTGTCTGATTTTGAACCGAAAAAAATCGCTACTTTCATACTAAACCTCTTGAAAAAAGAATAACATATTTTTCTTTGCTTTTTCAAGAATTCGGTTTTATACTTTAGTTATGCCGATGATTTCTAACCAGATGAATGTTTTTTGCGAGATTCACTTTATTTTCCGGGAGAATTCCATTCTTTTGCAGGGGGATTCTCTTCCCGATGAGAGCATTGTGCGCAAATGCCTGGAGATGAATGTGGCCGAAGACTGGTTCGCCGAACTTGAATACGGCTACTCTGCCCTTCTTCTCGAGGAAAACACGCCGAATCCAGCCGGTTGCACGGACATGCCTCTGCGGGAATTCTTTCATAAGATGAAGTCAATTGACAGAATCAGCGACTTTGTGAGCATCACCGACGAAAGCAAAAAAATCTCCGGTGCGGAACTGGCGGGGCTGGCGGCAAGGGCAAAGGGGCTTTTGAACTTCAAGAACGAAAAGAGATTCTGCTCAAAGTGCGGTGCCCCCCTCAAAGACGACCTTTATTTTACGGCAAGAACATGCATTCAGTGCGGAAAGCAATATTTCCCGCAGCTGGAGCCGGCCATCATCACTCTTGTTAGCAAGGGCAACGAAATTCTTCTTGCGCAGCACAGAAATCGCGGCAACGGAATGTATTCGTGCATCGCAGGCTTTGTTGAAGTCGGTGAGACCATCGAAAATGCGGTCTACCGTGAAGTCCTCGAAGAAACTGGTCTTAAGGTCAAAAATATCCGCTATGTCGGAAGCCAGTCCTGGCCGTTCCCTGATCAGCTCATGCTTGCCTTCCGTGCCGAATATGAAAGCGGAGAAATCGAAGTTCAGGAAAGCGAGCTGTCCGATGCACAGTGGTTCAAGCGTGACAAGTTGCCAAAAACTCCGGGGCCTGGAAGCGTGGCGCACAATTTGATTCACGGGGAATTCGACTAGGGCGCACCCCTTCGGGTCGCTATGTCCGCCCTTCGCTAACGCTCATTGCTACGCTGCGCTTCGCAACTTCGGGGCTACCAGCGCTTGCGCATCTCACAAAAAAAGGCTGCCATTGCAAAAACGGCAGCCTATTCTAATCACTAAGAATGCAATTTATTTCTCGAAGTGGTATTTCCAGAATACAGGAATGGCGATTGACCAGTCCTTGTCCTGCATTGCAATATTGAATTCACATCCAAGGGTATTCTTTTCGTTTGCCTCGTACTCAAGGCCGAAAGCTCCGAAGAGGATTGTTTTATTTGTGTCATTCTTAGATTTGAGGTCTGAGAGGATTTTGCCTGTTACTGAAGCTGTAAGTTTGTCTGCAAGTCCAAAGGAAAGAGAAGCGGCAGAATACAAGTCGTAAATGGCGAGTGGATCGTCATCGCTCAGATTGTATGCAATTTCAGCAGAGAGACCGAATTTCTCAAATTCAAGTATGGCATAGGCACTGAGAAGATTTTTGTAAAGAACATCAGCCTCGATATGACCAAGGCTGATTGTGTCAGCATCAGCAACAATAGTTCGGTATGCTTCTGAGTGAGCGAAACCAGCACCTACAGTAACGGTCTCTGAAGCTCCGAAGAGGGTTGGAAGATTGATGTAAGCGCCAATCTGTCTTCCGTCGCTGTCCGCAATATCCTGAACAGCAAAGCCAATCTGGAATAGCTCCTGTCCGTAGATGGCACCGATTCCAAATTCCAACTTGTCGTTTTCACCTTCATCTTTATCGCCATTGAGGTAATTCTTATCTCCCCAGTCAGAATCCATAGAGAATGGAGCCGTAACACCCAGTCGAAGGCCTTCAACTGGACGGAGAGTAAAGGTCAGGCCGTCGCTTCCGATGTTACCTGCGTTGATGTTGTCATCATAAACCGGGAGATATGAACCGTCTGAGAAAATTCCAGTATGAAGGCTCAAAGTTGCGATTTCAACAGGACGGAATTCGATGTACCAGTCCTTGAGACGGCCATCAAGATAATAATGATCATTATCGTTGTCATCAAAACGAACATCTGCCTTGATCATAGCGTCAACACGGTCAGTGAAGACTTCAAAGTACATGCGGTTTTTGATTCCCATGAAGTCAGTCACAGTCTCAGAATTGCCGTCATCATCGCGGCCATTATCATAATGATCGACGAAAGCATCTTCCTCATACAACTTGTTGTAGAAAGAGAATTTTACATCTGCACTCGCAAAGCCCAGGGCAAGAGCAAGTACAGCCATAGAAGAAAGAATCTTTTTCATATAAGACCACCTTTTTTAACTTTTGTTAGCTTTTACTAACTTTATTTAACACAAGTTAATATTTCCGCAATTTTTTGTCAACTCCCTTTCATTGATTTTTCTTGAAAATTCTGACATTTTGCATTTCTTTTCGCATCTAATGCTTTTTCTGTATTTTTTTGGAATTCATTTCATTTTTATTGTATTTTCGCTATAATCTCCGCATGTCTAAAATCTATTTTACCAGGCACGGTGAGACGGTCACAAATGTGCACAAACTTGTCTGCGGGGCAAGGGAAACCGAACTCACGGAACAGGGCCACTCTCAGGCGATTGCACTCGGAAACGATATTAAATTGAAAATGGAAAATGGAAAGTTGAAAATTGACAGAATTTACTGCTCTCCACTTTCACGGGCAAAACTCACGGCTCTCCATATTTCTGAAATCACAGGAATTCCGGTTGAAGAAGAGCCTCTACTCATAGAAAGGAATTTCGGTGATTACGAAGAGCATTCCAGGGAAGAGCCTGAATTCAGGACTGCATTAAGCACTTTTGCGATGTCGTACGGGCGGGAAGTCGGCGGCGAATCGAACATGAGGTGCGCGCAGAGAATCTACAATGTCCTCGACAAACTAATCGCACAAAGCAAGACAACCGGCGAGACATATCTTCTCGTAGCGCACAATGGACTTGCGAGGCTGGTCAATTCTTATTTTTACGACATGACAAACGAAGAATTCGGAAACTTCGGCATCACTAACTGTCAGTTGTTGGAATATGATATTTAAATTTCTCACAGAGCTTCGGAGCGCACAGAGAGTTATTTCTCTGTGACCTCTGTGTACTCTGTGAGAAATTTTCGATACAATAAAAATAAACAGGAGTTAAAAATATGAAAGGATTTGAAATCGGGCAGGAAGTTGAGACTACGGTCGTTCAGATTTCTAATGACACGGTTTTTATTGATTTAGGGCTTAAAAGCGAAGGATTCGTTGACAAGGCAGAATTTATCGACAAAGACGGAAAATGCACTGTCAGCGAGGGCGACAAAATCAAGGTTTATTTCGTCTCATCAAACAGGGACGAACTTCACTTCACCACAAGATTGAAGGGTGAGAATGCTGATACAGATGTTCTTGAATCGGCTTTCAACTCAGGCCTGCCGGTCGAAGGAAACGTCACTTCAGAAATCAAGGGCGGATTCGAGGTTAAAATCGGAACGGCACGCGCATTCTGTCCTTATTCACAGATGGGCTACAAAAACAGGCTTGAACCTGCTCAGTATGTCGGCCGCAGCATGACTTTCATCATCACTGAGTTCAAAAACGAAGGCAAGAACATCATCGTTTCAAACCGAAAAGTTGAGGAAGAAGCTGAGGTAAACAAAGTCAACTCGCTTTCAGAAAAACTCACGGTCGGTTCAGTCGTTTCCGGTGAAGTAAAATCAATCCAGAGCTACGGTGCTTTCATCGATTTGAACGGATTCCAGGCACTTCTCCCGATTTCAGAAATCTCACACGAGAGAATCAGCGATGTAGCAAGCGTTTTGAGCGTTGGTCAGAAAATCGAGGCAAAAATCATCAAGGCTGAATGGAACACTTCAAAACCGGAGAGGTCAAAAGTCTCTTTGAGCATGAAAGAGCTTGAGAAAGATCCGTGGGACGAAGTTTCTTCCATTTCAATCGGCGACAAATTCACAGGAAAAATCGCAAGAATCGCACAGTTCGGTCTTTTCGTGAACATCAAGCCGGGAATCGACGGTCTCGTTCATGTCTCCCTCCTTCGTGATGTGAACGACAAAACAAACCTCGCAAAGAAGTTCAAGGTCGGAGACACAATGGAAGTAATCGTTCAGAAAATCGAATCTGGCGAAAAGAGAATCAGCCTCGCACCGGCAGCCGCAAGCGACGAGCAGGAAGATGATGCGAGCGAATATCTCAAAAAGCAGGATAAGGCGGATGACGGGGACACTTACAACCCGTTCGCAGCTTTGTTGAAAAAATAAGACGCGGATGCACGCGGATAAACACGGATAAAAAAATAACCTGCGGGGTCAGCAACTGGAAAAGCGAGTTGCCGTGCTCCACAGGTTATTTTTGTTTCTGGCAAACAAACTATTTGATGTCAATCTCGAAAATATAAAGTCCGCCGCCCGATGAACCGCGAACGATGTATTCACCGTCTTTTGGAATCGTAACGCTTCCAGTTGTGAAGCTTGGTGAAGATGCGTTCCATGCAGGAGCTGTCAAAGAACCGATTTTCTTTGTCTGATTGTCAGCAGGACGAATTGTCAATGTGCGGGAATCATTTTTTCCGGCACTTGTAGCAACTACAGTAACGACCTCGCCTTTTTTAGCAGAGAAGATTATTCCGTCAACAACACCAGCTGTTTTAATTCGTTTTGAGTAAGCGACATCGCCGTTTTTAATCGGGCTTTTTGATTTGTCCTCAACGACAATTCCCTTATCAACAGAATATTTGAAATCACCTTTGATTGTTGCCTTGTTTTTTGCGTTCCCAACTTCGCAGTCATCAGCCTTTAAGTTACCAGCAGCAAATGCACATGCGGCCATTGCGAGCATACAAGAGATTGTCAAAAACTTTTTCATATTCTACCTCCAAGTAGTTTTGTTATGCAAAAAATAATAGCATTTCTGAAAAATAATAATCAGCTATTATTTTTTACAATTCTGATGTAAAAACTTCCGGCACAGCCTTTGGTTACACTTAGTTGCAGTTAAACTCATCCAGACCGCCCAAATCGAGGGTGCTGAACAAGTCGTCAATCGTCTCACGGCGGCGGATTTCCTTGACGGAGCCGTCTTCACGGAGCAAAAGCTCACCGCAACGGAGTTTTCCGTTGTAGTTGAAGCCCATCGCACGACCGTGAGCACCTGCATCGTGAATGATTACAAGGTCACCGATGTCGATTTTCGGAAGTTCCCGCTGAACGGCGAATTTGTCGCAGTTTTCGCAGAGTGAGCCTACTACATCGTAAACATGGTCTTTCGGGGCATTTTCTTTT
>JAEEGL012302539.1_pt1 | contig 10013 bp, 6 predicted proteins | sample 9134231 | NCBI WGS metagenome assembly JAEEGL01 (sample SAMN16246548, study PRJNA631951) | gut metagenome | biome: gut microbiome; feature: rumen; material: fiber-attached | host: Bos | place: Iran: Karaj | collected 2018-10 | reverse complement strand
TTGGTTTGCAACCTGCAGAAGCTGTTCAAGGTGATTACGATGCTACCTTAATAATACCTAGCATTTCTTTAGAGTCACCAGTTACCGAGCTGCAACTGATCAATCATGAATTAAAAACTCCGGACACAATTGTGGGTAGTTTTTCAAATCATAAGAACAAAACTCTTCTAATCGGTCATTCTACAACCGTTTTTTCTGCCTTAAAGGATATTCAACTTGAAGAAACCATTAATTACAAGGATTCTACTTATAAAGTTATTAAAACCGAAACTCTCGAGAAAAAAGATATCAATATGAAACAAATTCTTTCTGAATCCGAAGACGATACTTTGATACTGATGACTTGTGCCGGCGAGCTCCTAGACGGTGGTGATGCGACGCACCGTTTTATCGTAGAAGCAACAAAATCATCCTAAATATTTTAGTCTAATCGCAAAACCGCCACCTGGCGCCATATAAATATTTAAACTGTCGTTCTGGTCTAAAGTTTTTTGCTCTTTTACGATGCCAAATTGATTGTCACGATAATGTGCATCAGCGGAATCTCGGTAGATTTTTGTTTCGAAACTACCTTGCCCTAGAAAATCTAATTTAATGTAGACGTTCCGCGCAGTTTCATTAGTCACTCCACCGATATACCAATCGTTCGAATCAGCATCTTTTCTTGCCACCATATAATACTCACCAATTTCACCAGCTAATGGTATAGTTTTTTCAAAATTTGTCGGCACCGACTTGATGAAAGTAAATGCATCTGGAAACTTTTTTTCATAAAAGGCCGGACGATCTGCCGCCATTTGCATGCCAGAATAGATTGTAACGAAATAAGCTAACTGCCGAGCTAACGTAGTAGAAATTCTTTTGACGCTATTCTCAAGATCGAAAATCCCACTAGTATAGTCCATACCGCCCGAGAGCAATCTCGTATAAGGCAAAATACAGGCGTGAGATGGGCTAAGAGCTCCGCCTTCATATTCTTGTCCGCGCGCTCCTTCGCGCGAAAGTAAATTTGGCCACGTACGCTCTATACCGGTACCTTTAATTGGCTCATGAATATCTAGGCAAATATGCTTTTTTGCGGCTAGTTCAACTGTTTTTTGATAATGATTGACTCCAAGTTGAGAATGATGATACTCACGATGTCCATTAATCGTCATCATACTGCCAGCATAGCCTGTTTTAATATACTTTACGCCGCGTTCTGCGTAGTAATTATAAGCTTTTTCGAGCTGTGATTCATAATTGTCGACGAAACCTACCGTCTCGTGATGACCGACTATCTCAATTTGTTTTTCTCTTGCATATCTTGCTACTTCATCTAAATCAAAGTCCGGTGTGGACTTAATAAAACTATTATGAATACCATTTTCTAACCAATCACCTTCCCAACCATCATTCCAACCTTCAATGAGAAGACCAGAAATACCTAATCGCACTGCGGCATCGATATACTCTTTAGCATGCTCCGTGGTCGCTCCATGACGCTCTCCAGGTGCCCACGTCCATTCGCCAACATACATCGCCCACCAAATGCCAATAAATTTCAAAGTTTTAACAAAACTAAAATCTTGCTTCGGAGGGTCGTTTAAAGCATAAATCATGCGGTTGGTAGTTAATTCAATAGCAGAATCTGCTAGCATGATTACTCGCCATGGGGTTTGAAACGGCAAAACTACGTGTGCCTTGGTTTGATCCGCTAGTGGAGTAATCTCGGATTTTAGAATATTGTTTTCTTCTGGTTTAATAGTCATAGAACCATAGTTATAAAGTGCCGCCTCGTGGATCGACAAATAACAGCCGTTAGGCGTTTTAATGGTTAGTGGCGTATGCACTGCGCGATTTAGATCATAAACTAGCGTCTTTTCATAATTATATTCATAACGATCTGGTTCAAACGCCGGAATTTGCCAAGCAACTGCATTTAAATCAATATTAAACTCCGTCAATTCATCTTTAACCGTAATTTGGCTAAATTTAGGTTGTGGCGGAATTTCGTAGCGGAAAGCAACTCCATCATTAAATACTCTCACGCGAATCGTAAAGATTCGCTTTGATTTTTTGTTCTCAGCTAAATAAAAAGCACTTTCGTTATAATTGTTGTTGATGAAACGATCTTCGCCCCACGGCATTTCGATTGTTTCTTGGTTTTTTCGTTTTTGTTCTCTTACTAGCATCAAATCGTTTTTTAGGGGGTCTTCACCCGACAGTAAAAAACCTAAGTTAGATCTATCGACTACAATTCTTTCATCTTTTTTGACCTGATAAAAAATCTGCCCGGATTTTAAGTAGAAAAAACACTTGATTTGGCCATTTGGCGAAACAATCTCTTTTTCGGCCTCGTGCTTTACAAACCACTTAAACATAAGCATATTATACCATATTCTGTTTTTGTGCTATAATGGTGCCGTGGCAAGAAACCGTCTTCAAATCAAAAAATTGATTGTTCTTCTGTCGGTGTTTTCTTTATTCACTCTGGCTGCCTTTTTCGGGTTTCAATTCTTCACAAAAACTGGTATTTTTTTCGTTCCTGGGGTAGTTTATTATGATGAAAATTTGACTGAAGACGAAATTTCCAAATTAAAATCTATTTTTACTGAAGAAATTGTACTGAATCATGACCTTAAAATTTCTGCCTTCGAAAGTGAAACTCGCCCTGAACTTGGCGAAAATGAAGTGCTAACAGAAATTTTTGTGCCAGTTGCTGATTATTATACTGCTGAATCTGATGTTTCTGAACTAGAAGCTGATTCAGTTTCCGAAATTCCTCTTGAAGATTTAGATTTTACTAAAAAACTCTTATCTAAAAACAATAAATACTTCCTGGATGATTTTAATGCCGGTGCGACTTTTCGAGTACTTAAATTTGAGTCAGATACATTTGAAGATGAGATTAAACCTTTAATTACTGACCTTTATAAAACATTTCCTGAAAAAGACTCGGTTCTAAGTTTCGCGCAAACTGGCGTTACGGCCCTCAGCCGTGGTATGAATGCTAAACTAAGTCAAGTCGGCGATGCAAGATATTTTAGCGAGAAAATTGCTGGTTTTCTAGCTGGATTTGATTTAACACATACTTCCAACGAATCATCTTTTTCTGATAGTGCTAATAGCGAAAACATTTGTTCTGATCCAAGGTTCATTGACACTTTGACCGCTATTGGTTTAGACATTGTCGAGTTGACGGGGAACCATAATGAAGATTGCGGTGATGAAGCCGCCAAGAAGTCTATTGATATTTATAATCAAAACAATATCAAAACCGTTGGTGGTGGTAAAACGGCCGAAGAAGCCGCCCAGCCGCTTATTTTGAATGAGAAGGGCACTAACATTACTTTTCTGGCTTATAATTTATCAACTGGTGGCGCTACCTACGACACTACACCTGGCGCGAACCAATATTATGAGGAAGCTGCTGCTTCTGACATTCAAACCGCAAAAGAACGTGGTGACTTTGTAATTGTAGACGTTCAATACTATGAATGTAGTGCCTATGCTTCTGAATACGAAGACCCGACTTGTGACCGTGCGGATTCAGCTGCTGGGAATCAAATTGGTTTATTCCGCCATTTGATTGATCTTGGTGCCGATATGGTAGTGGGGACCAGCGCTCATCAGCCTCAAACCTATGAATTATATGGAAATGGTGTAATATATTATGGGCTAGGTAATTTGTTCTTTGACCAAATTTGGTGGCCAGGCACTACCAGAAGCCTTGTTTTAGCCAATTATTTCTATAACGGTAAACTATTGCAAACTAAAATCGTTCCTACTATTTATGATAGCAATATGCAAACTAAACTTTTAGATAAGGATACTACAAAATGGTTTCTTCAGAGGCTGATCAAAGTAAAGCCATAAAGCAAAATAAGTCGCACCATCATTTTGGTTTAATTGTTTCGATGATTATTCTGGGAGTATCGATTGCGTTATTTTCTTTTATTTTTTGCTTTTTGGTTGTAGACCAGTTTTACCAGGGCAATCGTTTTACTATTAGTAATGTGCAAGAGACACCAGTAGAAGAGCCAGCTGAGGAACAAAAAATTGAATATAAGGAGATCAATTTCCAGCCAGTAATTGATAATTTTGCAAAAAGCGTTGGTGGTAATAAAAGCGTCTTAGTTTATGACCTCGAACGAGAAGAGTTAGCTGGAGAATATAATATTTCTGAAAAGTATACTACCGCCTCACTTTATAAACTTTTTGTAGTATATGAAGGATATCGTCGGATTGAGAATCATGAATGGGAGCCTAATGAAAAAGCTGGTTCAACTGGCCATACTGTACTAGAATGTTTGGACCTAGCGATTAGGGAGTCTCATTCTCCATGCGCCGAAACTCTTTGGAGTAAAATTGGTCATACCGAGCTAGATAGTATTATCCTCAATGATTTTAAAATTACACACTCTAATATTTCTAATTTTATCTCTACACCTGAAGACATTCTGGAAATTTTAAAGATTTTTTATAAGCACCCTGATATTTCTGATGAAAAATTGCTAGCTAGAATGAAAGACTCATTTTTGAATCAACCAGAGACAACTTATAATTGGCGCCAAGGTTTACCTAGCGGTTTTAAGACCGCGAACGTCTATAACAAAGTTGGTTGGGATTTTAACCCCAATGGAAAATACTGGAATATTTATCACGATGCTGCAATTGTGGAATTTCCTGAAGATAACAGACATTTTATCGTTGTTGTGATGACGAATCGGGTACCATTCCAGAAAATTACTCAATTTGGAACAAGTCTTGAGAATTATTATTTAGAGAACCGTTAATAAGTACTAAAGAATTGTGACCAATAGGTTTTATAATCGGAATCTAGTTCGAAATTAAAGCCAACCGCTAGTTTAGTAAAGTCTGGATTCAAAATATTGGCGCGGTGTTTTTCGGAAGCCATCCAAAGCGCAACTACACTAGCTGGTGAAACGGCCGCATTGCCAATTGCTAAGTTTTCGCCGCTAACGCCGCCAGAATTAGGAGCTGGGCAAGCTGTCGACCACTTTGAACCATCTGGTCGAGTGTGGTCATAGAGTGTCATGGTTTCTTTTGCCCGGATATCCGCTCCCTCTTCACAAGTATAACCCCAACTGAGCTGGCCTAATTCATTCTTGGTGCGAATTTTATTAACTAAAGTAAGAACTTCGTGCTTCCATTGATCGACTGGTGGCATCAGGACTGTGACAAGGATTGAATCCTTTCTTTTGCCATCATATGTCCCTGCAGTAATTGTAGTCGTGCCTATTCCTCTGACGACTGGATATCTACAAGTTTTTTCATCATACCCTAGCCAGGTACGGGCTGAATTATAGAAGCCGGAAATAATCCCAGTATCGGACGTCTGCCAGTACATTTCGCCAAGGTCCGCTAATCCTCCGCCTACGCACAAATCAATATCTGGCGTGGCGTAAATAGTAATTGCTTTCTCATTCCAAAGTTCGCCAGAAGGGACTGGAGAGTTATCGAATTCATGGCTTGAAGTTGAAATGTAATCATCATTACCGATTGTTTGAACGTCTTTCACGGTTGCATTAGAATCGCTTACAGACTCTAGTAGTTCCAGCTCTTTCACGTCATCGTCGACAATATCAGAACGCTCATCAACTGCTCGAAATTTCAGACCACCATTTAACCAGATTGAACTCGAGATCAGTACTCCAGCAATCAAAACAGCCGCCGCATTCACCGAAAGGAGAATGGTCATCTTTTTAGAACGTAAGCGCTCTTTTTCCATTATTTATCACCTTTTTCGGTCTTAGGACCAGAAATCAATGATCTAATATACATCATCGAAGTATTCATAGCTGGCATGAGAGAGATAAAGATTAATATCAAAATGAAATTCAGAAGAATTACTTCAGCAGATGGTGTGGACCCACGGAACAGAGCCGCAAATATAACATAGAAAATAATCATGTAAATAATAGCTATTGATGCAATGATTACGATGTAAGAAAAGATTTTTAGCCAAATAGAAGAGAGGTTGAGCGAGCGAAAGCGCAAAATGGAATAATAAAACGCTATAATTGTGACAGCAAGTGCCAGTGGCCCAATCCAAATGAGCTCCCAGCGATCAAATAGTGGAAAAACAAGATTGAATATCAATGTAAGTAAGCTGGAGATGCCAAAGCTTATTGCAATCACGAGGTCGCTGCCTTTTTTCCGTTTGGAACTGGATTTGAAGTATTGTCGAAGGAAGGCTATCACAATAGCTGGCACAATCAAAGCAAAGAAGGCATTATAGGCAAAATAAAGTGGGCCAATACACAGCTTGACGCTGTTGCCAGTGTTTTGAAGTAGTATTTCTTCGTAAAGGAGGTCTGGTTTAAATAGAATTAATGCGCTAATAATTAGCCCATAAATCAGGAAGAAGAAAATCATTGGCTTACCATATTTTTGGCGCCAAGCCGTATATCCTAAAAAGGCCACATCGATCAAGATGGCACTAACGAAAGTCCAGTTGACGTGCCAGCCAATCGTGTCGATTTTTTCGGGCTTTGCAGCCATGAAAAACATAATTGAGCTCATCCAAAATGTAGCAAAAATCGCCGCCGCGAAAAACCAAAACGAGCGAATTTTGTCACCTTTTGAAGCTCCAAAAAATACGATGGCCCCGGAAAGAATCGTTAATATCGATACGGTTCCAAGTAGCATTACAATTAATTTCATAAACCTCCTTACTATAAACATTATAGCACAAATCATTTTTTAACCACTACTTTTTGATTATTTATCGTTGGTTTTTGGTATAATATATTTATGCTTGAGATTCGGAGTGTGACAAAGGTTTATCAAACCGCTGGCGTGAAGCGTGCTGTGCTTGATAAAGTTTCGATTAATTTTCGTGAAAGTGAATTCGCCTCGATTTTAGGTCCTTCTGGTTCCGGCAAAACCACACTATTAAATATCATTGGTGGTTTAGACAAGTACACTAGTGGCGACTTAATTATCAACGAAAAGTCTACCAAAAAATTTCGTGATAAAGATTGGGATGCCTATCGTAATCACAGGGTGGGTTTTGTTTTTCAGGCTTACAATCTAATTCCTCATCAAAATGTCTTGAATAATGTCAGATTGGCTTTGACTCTGTCTGGTATTTCTAAACACGAAGCTCTGCGTCGCGCCAAAAAAGCTTTAAAAGAAGTTGGCCTAAGTGAGCATATATATAAACTCCCAGCTCAGCTTTCTGGCGGTCAAATGCAACGCGTGGCAATTGCGCGGGCACTCGTGAATGACCCGGATATTCTACTCGCGGATGAACCGACTGGGGCTCTAGATTCTAGCACCTCACTTCAAGTGATGGACATTTTGAAAAAGATTTCTCAGAAAAAATTAGTTGTGATGGTTACGCATAATCCTGATTTAGCTGAAAAATACTCTACTAGAATAATTAATTTGAAGGATGGGAAGATTACGGCTGATTCGAATCCATATGACGGCAAGGTTAAGACCGATTTAAGTTTGATCGAATCAGAAAAAAAATCTAAAAAGACTAAACTTCATTTTATAACTGCTGCTGGCCTTTCTCTCAAAAATTTGCTAACCAAAAAAGCCAGAACCATTCTCGTCGCGATCGCTGGCTCAATTGGAATTATCGGCATTGCCCTCATTTCAGCGGTTTCGACTGGTTTTCAGAATTATATCGATAAAATCGAGGAAGATACACTAACTTCTTATCCTTTAGCTTTGATGAAAGAATCGGCTGATATGACTGGTATCTTGCTAAGCCTCACCGGCGAATCAAATCCAGATGCAGTAAATGATAGACTAAAAGAGAACCAAATCCTGACTTCCACACTTGGGACTGTCTCAAATAACGACCTCCCGAGTTTTAAAAAATATCTTGAAACGCATCAAGATGAGATTCAAGGTGATATTAGGCTAATGGAATATGAATACAATGTAGATCCTCAAATTTATACAGTAGATGCTACAAATAAAGTTGCAAAAATGAATCCAAGCACTCTTTTTACATCACTAGTAGGCGAATCATCTCTTCTTAGAAACTATTCTTCGATGACTTCGGTTTATCAACAGTATGAAAAAGAGAATTTGGAAAATGACACTGAACTATTAGCTGGACGCTATCCAGAAAAGTACGACGAACTAATGGTAGTGCTTTCAAATAAAGGAGAAATCTCCGAGCTTTTAACTTATTCTCTCGGATTTCACGACACTGATGAACTCAACAAAATCGTTTCAAAAATTATGAGTGGTGAAAACGTTGAGATAAAGAATAAACCTTTGGAGTTATCATACGACGATCTTTTAAACGTGGACCTAAGGCTAGTAGCTGCGACTGATACTTATAAGTTTAATAGCAAGTATGATGTTTATGAGGACATGACTAAAGATGAAAAATACATGGAAAATGTCTACGACAAATCTGAAAAGCTCAAAGTGGTTGGCGTTGCTGTTTTGAATTCCGAAATGCTCAGTGCCGGAAGTGGTGTAGCATATCTACCTTCTCTCGTCACACACATCATTGAAAAGTCTTCTACTACCGATATCGTCAAAAAACAATTAAAGAATCCTGAACTGGATATTTTCTCTAATACCAAGTTTGGCGAAGAGAAAAATGATTTTAATTTTGAGTTTTCTGATTTGGTTTCAGTAGATAATAATAAGCTAAAACAGGCTTTTGGCACGACTATTAACCAAAATGAGATTTCAGCCAAAACTAAAGAATATATCAACCAAATATCCGCTGATATTAAGGTTGATCTTTCTTCTATCAAAGATGATCTTTCCAAGAGATTCCGCAGTCTATCGAATGATCTTAAGAAAAGTATTCAGGATCAAGGAGGCGCGTTTAAAAAGTCCGAAATCGAATCAATTGTTAAAGCCTTTATTAAAAAACAAAATTTCAAGGATTTAGAAGGGAAATACTTCTTGCCAGCCGATAAGTTTGCAGATATGTATCAAGGGCTCTTAAATGGGCTTTTAAATGCATATGTTAGTGCTTATGGCCTAGCCATGCAAATGATGGGGCAGCCTTTCGACCCAGAAACCGATCCTGTAGCCATCCAAGATGAGATTTACAATCAAGTATTAGAAACCTATCTAAGCTCTACTCAGATCGATGCCGTGTTTGAAGCGGTGGCTATTCCGGTTAACGAGATCCAGATGAAACAAGCAATTTTGACCAAAGTCGGCGATTTAACTTCCTATCTTTCTAGCACGTTTTCTAAAGCCTTTAAGGTAGACCAAGATGCTATCATTGGCGCCTTCAAACTTAATTTTTCCGAAGAGGAACTCTCTCGTGTGGTGACAGCAATGTTTACCAAAAAGAAAACTACTCTGGCTACGAATTTGTCCGCTCTTGGCTATCAAGACCTTAAAGATCCGACCAGAATGTCATTCTACTTTTGGAGTTTTGATGGCAAAACGCATTTTCTAGATTTCTTAAATAGTTACAATGATCAAATGAAGACACTAGGGGATGATGAAAAGGTGATTGATTATACCGACACAACTGGGGTATTAATGTCTTCGGTCAAAACTATTGTCGATGCGGTATCTTATGTTTTGATTGCGTTTGTGTCAATTTCACTAGTAGTTTCTTCCATCATGATTGGTGTTATCACATATATTTCTGTATATGAACGCACCAAGGAAATCGGGATTCTACGTGCAATTGGTGCTTCAAAGCACAATATATCTTCTATTTTCAATGCAGAAACCTTTATTATTGGGCTACTTTCTGGCTTAATTGGTATTGGTATTTCATATCTTCTAATTCCAATTATCAATTTAGTTTTGCATCATTTTACTGGCGATATGCCACTATCAGCTACTCTTGATATTAAAACTGCGTTACTTCTAATAATTCTTTCGGTGGTCCTTACGCTAATTGCCGGAATTATACCGTCTCGTTCCGCTTCCAAAAAGGATCCGGTAGAGGCTTTGCGTAGCGAATAAATAGTGTTATAATAGACTCACACTGGGGTGTCGCCAAGTGGTAAGGCAGTGGGTTCTGGTCCCACCATTCGGGGGTTCGAATCCCTCCACCC
>JAEEGL010965354.1_pt1 | contig 10013 bp, 9 predicted proteins | sample 9134231 | NCBI WGS metagenome assembly JAEEGL01 (sample SAMN16246548, study PRJNA631951) | gut metagenome | biome: gut microbiome; feature: rumen; material: fiber-attached | host: Bos | place: Iran: Karaj | collected 2018-10 | reverse complement strand
GAGATCATGGTGGAGACCGAGCATTTCACCTGGATGATCCATTCGATCTTTGAGACGCATGTGGGCGACCGCGTGGGGCTGATGCTCACGCCGGACGATATCCACATCATGCACAAGTCCTGAGAGAGGAGGTCGCCGCGATGAAAAACCGCAGGCTGGCTTCCCTGCCGGCTTATCCCTACGTCGTGTGGATGGCGATCTTCGTCGTCGTCCCGCTGATCCTCGTCGTCTTCTACGCCTTTACCGACGACGCCGGCGCGTTCACCACCGCCAACTTCGACGAGATGGGCAGCTATACGATGGTCTTCGTGCGCTCGCTGGTGCTGGCGGCGGCGGCGACGGTCGTGTGCCTGCTGATCGGCTATCCCGCCGCCTATGTCCTCAGCCGCGAGAGCGCGAACGTGCAGCGCATCGCCCTGATGCTGCTGATGCTGCCGATGTGGATCAACTTCCTGCTGCGCACCTACGCCTGGATGTCGATCCTTGAAAACACCGGCCTGCTCAACGCGCTGTTCTCCGACATCGGCCTGATCGCGCTGGTCAACAAGGTCGGCGCGGCGGTGTCGCCGAGCTGGACGCCGATCGATCATTTCCAGATGATCAACACCCAGGGCGCGGTGATCCTCGGCATGGTGTACAACTACCTGCCGTTCATGATCATGCCGATCCACTCGGTCATCGTCAAGATCGACCGCGCGACGATCGAGGCCGCACAGGACCTCGGCGCCGACGATGTGACGGTGTTCCGCAAGATTATCCTGCCCCTCAGCCTGCCGGGCGTGCTGTCGGGCATCACGATGGTGTTCGTCCCGGCCGTCAGCACCTTCATCCTCTCCAAGCTGCTGGGCGGCGGCACGACGATGCTGCTGGGCGACCTGATCGAGCTGCAGTTCATGGGCGGCGCCTACAACCCGCACCTCGGCTCGGCGATCTCCCTCATCATGATGATCATCGTCATGGTGTGCATGGCCGTGATGAACCGCTTCGGCGACGGTGAAGATCAGGCGGTGATGTTATGATGAACCGCAAAAACGGCTTCGGCGGCCGTCTGCTGACGTTCCTGCTGTTCTTCTTCCTCTATGCGCCGATCTTCGTTCTGATCGTCTTCTCCTTCAACAGCTCCAAGAGCCGCAGCGTGTGGACCGGCTTCACGCTGGACTGGTACGTCAAGCTGCTGCACAACAACGCCATCCTGCAGGCGCTCTACACGACGCTGCTCGTTTCGGTGCTGGCGGCGATCATCTCGACGATCGCCGGGACGTTCGCCTCCATCGGCCTGTTCAACATGCGGCGGCGCACGCGCGAGGCGCTGATGCAGGTGAGCAACATCCCCGTCATCAACGCCGATATCATCACCGGCGTGTCGCTGTGCATCCTGTTCGTGTTCCTCGGGCGCCGGCTGGGCTTTGAGCTGGGCTTCGGCACGCTGCTGCTGGCCCACGTGTCGTTCAACATCCCCTATGTCATCCTGTCGGTGATGCCCAAGCTGCGGCAGCTCGACAACAACCTCTTCGAGGCGGCCCAGGACCTGGGCTGCACCTGGATGCAGGCCTTCGTCAAGGTCATCATCCCCGAGATCATGCCCGGCATCGTCAACGGCCTGCTGATGGCCTTCACGCTGTCGGTGGACGATTTCGTCATCAGCTACTTCACGGCGGGCTCGGTGGAGACACTGTCGATGCGCATCTACGCCATGACCAAGAAGCGCATCAGCCCCGAGATCAACGCCATTTCCACCATCCTGTTCGTCACGATCCTGCTGCTGCTGGTCATCATCAACGTGCGCGAGGCGCGGCAGGAGCGCGCGGCCAAAAAGCGCCAGGAAGAGTTCAAGCAGTAATCCATTTAATTTGAAGGGAGATAGAGAATTGAAAAAAATGCTTTGCCTTGCGGCCGCGCTGATGGCGGTCGTGCTGGTCCTCACCGCCTGCGGAGGGAGCTCCTCGCAGGAGGTCGTCAACGTCTACAACTGGGGCGAGAACATCGATGAGACCATCTTCAAGGACTTTGAGAAGGAAACCGGCATCAAGGTGAACTACAAGGTCTATGAGACGAACGAGCAGCTTTACGCCGTGCTCAAGCAGGGCGGCGTCAACTACGACGTCATCGTCCCCTCCGACTATATGATCTCGCGCATGATCGCCGAGGACATGCTGGAGAAGATCGATTTCTCCAACGTGCCCAACATCTCGAAGATCGACCCCAACTATCTCAACCGTGAGTTCGATCCCGATCAGGAGTACTCGGTCCCCTACACCTGGGGCGTCGTCGGCATCGTGTACAACACGACGATGGTCGACGAGCCCATAACGAGCTGGAGCGCGCTGTTCGATGAGAAATACAGCGGCCAGATCCTGCAGTTCGACAACTCGCGCGACGCCATGGCCACGGCGCTGTTCTGCCTGGGCTACGACGTGAACACCACCGACAAGGCGCAGCTCGACGAGGCGTATCAGCTCCTCGTCAAGCAGAAGCCCATCCTGCAGGGCTACGTCATGGATCAGGTGTTCGACAAGATGGAAGGCGGCGAGGCCGCGATCGGCGTCTACTACGCCGGCGACTGCCTGACGATGATGGACAATAACCCCGACCTCGACTTCTGCCTGCCGGAAGAGGGCTCCAACTTCTTCGTCGACGCCATGTGCATCCCCAAGGGCGCGGCCAACAAGAAGAACGCCGAGCTGTTCATCAACTTCATGTGCAAGACGGACATCTGCCTGCGCAACATGGAGGTCACCGGCTACGCCACCCCCTCGGCCGAAGCCTATAACGAACTGGACGAGGAGACCCGCGAGAACGAGATCCTCTTCCCCCCGCAGGAGGTGCTGGACATCTGCAAGACGTATGTCAACCTCCCCGCCGATACCCTCGAGCTCTATAACGACTACTGGACCAAACTGAAATCATAGTCGCGTGTCGACTGGAACGCGACACGCTTCGACGGCGATCCGCTGCGCTGGGATCGCCGTCGATTTTTCTCGCGCTTATCGCCTTCGGCTCCGCCTCAGTTGGTCGGCGCGAGCGCTCGCTTTGCTCGCTGTTGCGGAGTTTTTCGGCGGCACATGTCCGCCAAAAAACAGATTCATTAAGGAGCGCTCCGCGCTCGTTTACACGATACCTGACATTGCCTGAAATCAACATCGCCCCGCGAGCACCAGCTCGCGGGGCGTTATTATACCTGCTCGATATACGGTCTGAGCTCCGACCACGCCTGCTCGAGCCGGTCGAGCGACCAGGCGGCGTTGGCCGGGCTGGTGCTGGGCATCCGGCGGGCGGGCAGGTGCGTGTGCGGATACTGCCAGCGCATGTAAAGCTCGTAGGATTTGGCGCCGTTGCAGAACACGGCCTCGATCGGCGCTTTTTTGAGCAGCCCCGCGATATCGCGCGGCACGACGTTGCGGATCGAGGCGTCGGACGCGCCGACGATGTCGCACTGCTCGATCGTATCCCACAGCGCGAGGCCGCAGTCCAGGATCAGCGCCCGCCGCCCGGCGACGTCGGGCGGCGTCTCGCGCCCCGCCAGGCGCGCCAGCAGCGGCCAGAAGCGGTTCTGCGGGTGACCGTAGTAGAAGCCCGTTTCAAACGACTTGGGCGACGGCCAGGTGCCGAGGATCAGCGCGCGCGAGCGCCCGGACCACACGGGCTCGAAGCCGCTCACGCCCCGACGATCCTCTCGACCTCGGCGAAGATCACCGCGGCGACGGCGTCGGCCTCGTCGACGAGCTTCTGGCCGCGGGTGCGGAACGCGTCGGCCTTCTCCTTGTCCTTGAGGCTGCCGGTGTTGATCAGCACGTTGAGCCAGGCGCCCTTGACGCAGGCGTTGAGCTGCAGCGCCGCGACGCCGAGGTCGCTGGCCGCGTTCTGGTTGAAGCCGTTCAGCAGCCTGCGCGCGTTTTTCAGCGCCTCGAGCGCCAGCTCCATCGTGCGGAACGGCACCTCGGTCGAGGTCAGTGTCCCGGCCTGGATGGCCGCGGAGCGCGCCCTTTTCTGCTCGTCCGTCTCCTTGGGCAGCTTGAAGGCCTCGGAGATGAGGTTGAAGGCCTCGGTGTCGAGATCCACCTGCTCCTTGAGCGCCTGCACCAGCGGCAGGCCCGCGTCGATGATCTCACGGCAGGCGGACTCGCGCTCGGCGTACTTCTTTTTGCCGACGGTCAGCCCCGCCACCATCGTGACGAGGCCGGCGCCCTGGGCGCCGCCGAGGGCCGACACGCTGCCGCCGCCCGGCGCGGGGGCGTCGGAGGCGACGGTGTCGATATAGTCCCTGACGTGCATGTCGATCAGCTTCATTGCTTGACCACCTCTCCGTTTTTGACCACGACGCGCGCCAGGTTGCTGCCGAAGCGGTAGACCAGCATCTCCATGTCGGGCGCGTCCCAGATGACGAGATCGGCCTGCTTGCCCTCCTCGAGCGTGCCGAGGCAGTGTTCCCTGCCCACCGAGCAGGCGGCGTTGACCGTCACGGCCGTGAGGACCTCCTCCGGCGTCATGCGATATTTGATATAGCCCATGCTCATCGCGAGCTGGAGGTTGAGCGAGGGACAGGAGCCGGGGTTGAAGTCCGAGGCGATGGCCACGGGGATGCCCAGCTCGATCATGCGCCTTGCGGGCGCGAAGGTCTTGTTGAGGTAGAACGACGTGGCGGGCAGCAGATCGGCGATGACGCCGCCCGCAGCCATGCTGGCCATGCCGCGCTCGCCGGTGGCGATCAGATGCTCGGCCGACACGGCCCCCAGCTCGCCCGCCAGCACGGCGCCGCCGATCTCCTCGATCTCGTCGGCGTGGATGCGGGCGCGCAGGCCCAGCTTCTGCCCGGCCTCGAGCATGCGGCGGCTCTCTTCGACGTCGAAGACGCCGTCCTCGCAGAAGACGTCGACGAACTCGGCCAGACCCTCCGCCTTGACGACCGGCAGGACGTCGCTGCACAGCATGTCGATGTAGGCACCGCTCCTGCCCTTGTACTCTTCGGGGATCGCGTGCGCTCCGAGGAACGTCGAGATGAGCTCGATCCGGTGCGACTCGTTGAGGCGCCTGTTGACGCGCAGCATTTTGAGCTCGGTCTCCCTGTCGAGGCCGTAGCCGCTCTTCGACTCGGCCGTCGTCACGCCGAGGTCGAGCATCTCGTCGAGGAAGGCCTTGGTCTTGTCATAGAGCTCGTCCTCGCTCGCCGCGCGCGTCTTGCCCACGGTGTCGAGGATGCCGCCGCCGGCGCGCAGGATATCGAGATAGCCGGCGCCGCGCAGCTTGAGCGGGATCTCCGCCTGACGGTAGCCGCCGAAGACCATGTGGGTGTGGCAGTCGATGAGGCCCGGGGTGACGAGGCGGCCTCCGGCGTCGAGCACACGGTCGGCCTGCTCCCACCCGGCGGGCAGCGCGCCGCCCCAGGTGATGGCGCGGATCGCGCCGCCGTCGATCAGCACGGCGGCGTCCTTCAGCTTGACGTTCTCGCCCTGCAGCGCGCCGCCGTGCTTGAAGCTGCCGACGGGCGTCTGCAGCAGGCCGATGTTTTTGATCAGCAGCATGGCGTCACCCTACAGGATATGGTTCTCGAGCACCTGCTTGTCGCGGTCGAAGTTCTCGATCTGCAGGTAATACTCGGCGGTGTCGATCAGCGCGTTCATCGGCGTCAGGCCGATGATCTCGGTGCCGACGACCGTGACGCCCCAGCGCTTGGCCTCGGCCTTGACGAGCTCGAGCACGCGGTACAGCGGCGTCTTGTTGAAGTTGGTCATGTTGATCGACACCTGGGCGATGTTCCTGTCCTCCAGCATGACGCCGAGGGCCTTGACATAGTCGAGGCCGCCGCTCGAGGCGCGGATGATCTTGGCGATCCTGCTGGCGATCGACAGGTCGGAGGTGCTGAGGTTGATGTTGAACGCCACCAGCGGGGCGCGCGCGCCGACGGCGACGACGCCGGCCGTCGGGTGGATCGTGCGGCCGCCGAAATCGGGCTCCCAGTCCTCCTTCAGCACCTTCTCGGCCATGCCCTCGAACTGGCCCTTGCGGATCTTGGCGAGGTTGACGCGATTGGGGGCGGTGGCGGAGTCCTCATAGAAGAAGACGGGCATGTGCGCCTCATCCCAGATGCGCTGACCGACGCGTTTGGAGATCTCGACGCACTCGGCGACCGTCGTCTCCTTGACGGGGATGAACGGCACGACGTCGATCGCGCCCATGCGCGGATGCTCGCCCTGATGCTTCGTCAGGTCGATGAGCTCGGCGGCCTTGACGGCCAGCGCCACGGCGGCGTTTTCGACGCCCTCGGGGCTGCCGAGGAAGGTGATGACCGTGCGGTTATGACTGGTGTCGGGGCTGTAGTCGAGCAGCGTGACGCCCGGGGTCTGGCGCACCGTGTCGACGCAGGCCTCGATGACTTCGGTCCTTCTGCCCTCACTGATGTTGGGCACGCATTCTACGATTTTTGCCATGGCTGTTTACTCCTTGATCAGATTGTCGATCAGCTCGTCGCTGACGGTATAGGGCAGCGTGATGTGCCCGACGTCGCCGTAATTCTTATTGTAGAGCGCGGCGGTCTCCATCGCGGGCGCGTTGCGCGCCCAGCTCCTGCGGGCGATGCCGCCCATGACGTCCCACATCATGGCGGAGCGGATGACGTCGTCGATCCTGCGGCTGCCGTCGAGCACGAGGCCGAAGCCGCCGTTGATCGCCTTGCCGATGCCGACGCCGCCGCCGTTGTGCAGCGTGCACATGCTCATGCCGCGCGCGGCGTTGCCGGCGAAGCACTGCACGGCCATGTCGGCCATGACGTTGGAGCCGTCCTTGATGTTGGAGGTCTCGCGGAACGGCGAGTCGGTGCCGGAGACGTCGTGGTGGTCGCGGCCGATCATCACGGGGCCGATCTCGCCCTTGCGCACCAGCTCGTTGAACTTGAGGGCGATGTTGCGGCGGCCCTCGGCGTCCTGATAGAGGATGCGGGCCTGCGTGCCGACGACGAGGCGGTTCTTCTCGGCGTCGCGCACCCAGATATAGTTGTCGCGGTCCTGGAAGCGGCGCTCGGGGTCGATGCAGCTCATCGCGGCCTCGTCGGTCTTGTGCAGATCCTCGGGCCTGCCGGACAGGCACACCCAGCGGAACGGACCGTAGCCGTAGTCGAACAGCATCGGGCCCATGATGTCCTCGACGTAGGACGGCCAGATAAAGCCGTCTTTTTCGTCATGGCCGTTGCGGGAGATCTCTTTGACGCCGCTGTCGTAGATGGCCTTCATGAACGAGTTGCCGTAGTCGAAGAAATACGTGCCCTTGGCCGTCAGGCGCTTGATGACCTCGAAATGGCGGTGCAGCGTCTCGTCGACGCGCTGACGGAACTGCGCGCGGTCGGTGTGCAGCATCTCGGTGCGCTGCTCGAACGTCATGCCCACGGGGCAGTAGCCGCCGTTGTAGACGTTGTGGCAGGAGGTCTGGTCGCTGAGCAGGTCGATCTTGAAGCCGATCCTGTCGGCGTATTCCAGCAGGTCGACGATGTTGCCGTGATAGGCGATGGTGATGGACTCCTTCTTTTCCAGATACTCCTTCGCCGTAGAGAAGACGTCGGCCAGATCGGTCTTGACGACGTCGACCCAGCCCTGGGAGTGGCGCGTCTCGATGCGCGACATGTCGACCTCGGCGAAGATGCCGACGGCGTTGGCGATGTTGGCTGCCTTGGGCTGGGCGCCGCTCATGCCGCCGAGGCCCGAGGAGACGAAGGTGTGGCCTCTCAGGTCGCCCATCTCGTCGATGCCGAGGAACTTGCGCCCGGCGTTGAGGATGGTGTTGAACGTGCCGTGCACGATGCCCTGCGGGCCGATATACATCCAGCCGCCGGCCGTCATCTGGCCGTAGTTGGCCACGCCCAGCTCCTCGGCGACCTCCCAGTCCTCGAGGTTGTCGAACATGCCCACCATCAGCGCGTTGGTGACGATGACGCGCGGCGACTCGGGCCTCGAGGGGAACAGGCCGACGGGATGGCCGGACTCGACGACGAGCGTCTGGTCAGGCGTGAGCTGCTCGAGGTATTTCTTGATCAGGCGGTACTGCAGCCAGTTCTGGCAGACGGAGCCCGTCTCGCCGTAGGTGACGAGCTCGTAGGGATAGAGGGCGACGTCGAAGTCGAGGTTGTTGTCGATCATCACCTGAAAGGCCTTGCCCTCGGTGCATTTGCCCTTGTACTCGTCGATGGGCTTGCCGAAGATGCGGCCCTCGGGGCGGAAGCGATAGGCGTAGATGCGCCCGCGGGTGCGCAGCTCCTCGAGGAACTCGGGGGCGAGCTGCTCGTGCAGCTCTTCCGGCACGTAGCGCAGGGCGTTGCGCAGCGCCAGCTTGGTCTGCTCGGGCGTGAGGCGATAGCCGCGGTCGGGCGCGCGGCGGATGCCCTCGACGAACGCGGGATACGCCGGCAGCTCACAGTCGAGCTTGATGGTCATGGCCTTGCCGATCTCGTTGTTAGACAGCATGTTCTTCACTCTCCTATCCTTATTCTCATCTCAAAGCGCCGCACACGCGCTCGGCGGCGGCGGTGATCTCGCCGTGCTTGATCATGTCCTCGCAGGCGTTCATCAGCGGGTACATGACGACGTCCTCCTCGATGGGGGGGACTGTTTCGCGGATACGGTCATACACCGCGCGTGTCGCGGGCGCGAGCCTGTCCTCGCCGCGCAGCCACAGCGCCTGAGCCGCCGTGAACAGCTCGATGGCCAGCACCTTGCGGGCGTTGTCGAGGATCAGGGCACACTTGCGCGCGGCGTTGGTGCCCATGCTGACGTGGTCCTCCTGGTTGGCCGACGAGGGGATCGAGTCGACCGAGGCCGGGTGGGCGTAGACCTTGTTCTCCGACACCATCGAAGCCGCCGAATACTGGGCGATCATGAAGCCCGAGTGCACGCCGCCGTGCTTGGTCAGAAAGGCCGGCAGGCCGTTCGACAGCGCCGGGTTGACCATGCGCTCGATGCGGCGCTCGGAGATATCGGCGTACTCCGCCAGCGCCACGCCGAGGAAATCCATCGCCAGCGCCACGGGCTGGCCGTGGAAGTTGCCGCCGGAGATGACCTCGTCCTCGTCGGGGAAGATGATGGGGTTGTCGGTGACGGCGTTGATCTCCCTGCCGATGACGCCGCAGACGTACTCGATGGCGTCGCGGCTGGCGCCGTGCACCTGCGGGGTGCAGCGGACGGCGTAGGCGTCCTGCACCTTGTCGGGATTGAGCTCGTGCGCCAGCCCGCTGCCCTCGAGGAGCTGCCGCAGGTTGGCGGCGGCGTCGCGCTGGCCCTTGTGGCCGCGCAGATCGTGCAACTTGTGGTCAAAGGCCTTTTTGATGCCGAGCTGGGCCTCAGCCGTCATGGCGGCGGCGATGTCGGCCGTCTTCATCAGCTCGAGCGCGTCCCACAGCACATTGCAGCCCACGGCCGTCATGATCTGGGTGCCGTTGTTGAGGGCCAGGCCCTCCTTGGCGGCAAGCTCGATCACGGGGATGCCGGCTCTGTCCATGGCCTCGCGGCCGCTCATGCGCTCGCCCAGATACTCGGCCTCGCCCTCGCCCAGCATGACGAGCACGATGTGCGACAGCGGCGCCAGATCGCCGCTCGAGCCGAGCGAGCCCTTCTCCGGCACGATGGGGTGCACGCCCCTGTTGAGCATGGCCAGCATCGTCTCGATCGTGGAGAGGCGGATACCGGAATTGCCCCTTGCCAGCGCGTTGCAGCGCAGCAGCATCGCCGCGCGCACCACCTCGGTGGGCAGCGGCGCGCCCATGCCGCAGGCGTGGCTGACGATCAGGTTGCGCTGCAGCGCCGCAGTCTCCTCCTCGGGGACAAAGATGTCCGAGAACTTGCCGAAGCCGGTCGTCAGGCCGTAGATTACGGCGTGCTCGGCCAGCTTGCGGTCGACATAAGCGCGCGCCTTCTCCACGGCTGCCCTGGCCTCCTCGGTCAGCGCCGCCGGTTCCCGTGCGCGTGCGACGGCGATGACCTGCTCGAGCGTCAGGTCCCGTCCGTTGATATAGATCATGCGGGGTCTCTCCTTTC
>JAEEGL010524297.1_pt1 | contig 10013 bp, 5 predicted proteins | sample 9134231 | NCBI WGS metagenome assembly JAEEGL01 (sample SAMN16246548, study PRJNA631951) | gut metagenome | biome: gut microbiome; feature: rumen; material: fiber-attached | host: Bos | place: Iran: Karaj | collected 2018-10 | reverse complement strand
GATAATATATCTAAAATGTTAAAAAATTTAATTTTAATGTTTTTTTTTAATATATATATTTTAATTATAGAGAATAACAAAAGATCTATTAATATAACCAATATTTTTATGAAAAAAATATTAATGTTTTTATATTCAATTAAAGAATAAATTAAATAAATTCATCAAAAGATTAAAAATTAATTAAATGAACTAAACAAATAAACAAATATCCTTCATTATTTTTCATTAAGATTTTTATTAATTAATATAAAATTAATTCTATTTTCTTAGAATAAAAATTATATTTATTCACAAAATTAAAAATTTTATTATTTGTATTTAATAATATTGGATAATCTATTGAAAAAATATTAAATATTTATTGAATTATATTTATTAAAATTATTATTTGATGAAGGAATAATTATTAATTTTATTATAAAAGAAAATATCTTTTTTAACATTAAAATTAAAAATAAAAATAAAGTTAAAAATAAATATAATAAAAGATAAACTATTTTTTGTAGTTTTTATCAATTAATATTTATAAATCATAAATTATTAAATTATATATTTTCATTATATACCATTATGAAGTCCAACTATAAAAGAATTATTTAATTACATCATACATGAAATATAATTATTTTCATTTTCTTTTAATAATTTAATAGTAAAATCTTTTCAACTAATTTTTAAATATTTCCATTAAAATATCCCATTAATAATATAGAATCATTAATATTTTCAAAGCATGTTCCCATAACTTCAGTTTCAATTTTTTTTATAGTTTTTCCTGTTGAATAATTAATAAATATCAATATTTTATCACCAGAAATAATCAATCTTTGTTTTGGTAATTCTTTAATTCCATTTATGAAACAACATTGAACATCATTTATTTCTTTTATTATAGAATAATTATTTAAATCCCAGATAATTAATTTATTATCATAACTTACATAAACTAACCAATTTTTTCTAATTATAAAATAGAAATAATACTATATTTATGCTTTTCTAGAGTTTTAATTAATATTATTTTTCTCATTAATTAATTTCTAAATTTTAATAGTATTATCTCCAGAAGAAGTAGTATTTTTATTTTAAGAAATTTTAACAAATTTAGAAATCCACTTTTATGTATTTCAAATTTATAAATTTCAATTTGAATTAAATTATTTAAATCAAAAGCACTATACCATAAAGTTCCTTCATTTTCATTATTTGAAATAAGAAAAGAATTTACTTTACTAGTAATATAAAATCCATGATTTTTCTTATAAGAAATTATTTCATAATTTTTTTATTTAGAATATTTTTCCTCTTTCTTCTATTCTCACTAGAAAATAATCATTATTAAGGTCTATAATTGTATTAATTGATTATCCATTAATTGAATCTCCTTCAAATTTATATTCTTTTATTAATTTTAAAAATTCATTATTTTTTATTTTCATTTCATTTGATAAATTATTTTGACAAATGGAATTTGAATTATTATTATTATTTGGTAATGAACAGAGATAATCTCTAACTATAATAATCATATTAGTGAATATTTTAATATCATCTTCTTTATTTAATTTATCACCACTTTTTTCTTTATTACATGAAAAACCAAATCCCATTCTTTTTTTCCATACTTGATAATATACCTAATTTTTTATTTAAATCTTTAATTATATTTTTATAATTATCAGTATCAATTAATCCTATATCATCTCTATTTTCTAAAAAATATTCATCTACTTCTTTTTCTGGATTCAAATTATCTAGAGATTTAATTAATTCACCTTCATTATAAGAAATTTGCTGCATTTTTAAATATTCATTTTATTAATGTAAAATATATAATTTTATTTATTTATAAAACTATTAATATTAAAATTTTTTTTTAACAATATTATAAAAATAATATAATTTATATTAAGGATTTTAATAAAATATGAAATGATTTTTAAGATATATATCTAAATTTTTTCTAATTTATATAATCTATTTTAAAAATAATTATATAATTGCTTCTATCCTTTAATAATAATTTAATTAAATATATAATAATAAAATGAAAAATATTTTTAATTAATTTAAAATAGGTTAAATTGAGGATTTTTTTCTCCAATTAATCAGGAAAATTGAAATTATGAATATATTTTCTTTCATATTTAAATGCCATAATTATAAATGATAAAAGAAATTTATGATTATTGTAGAAATAAGGTTATTGAAAATTTTATTTAAGTAATCAATTATGAAATTTTTTTCTAATAGATTTTATGATATTATATATTTAGAAAATTAAAAAATTGTAATTATGTTTAAATTTAAAAATATTCATTTTATTATAATAATTAGAAAAATATTGTTTAATTTGATAAAGAATATATACCAAATTAATATTAAAATAATTAATTCTTGAATTCAAATTAAATAAAAATTAAAAAATTATTTATTCATGAAAAGTTGAATTTATAATATTTCTAAAATTATTATCTTCTTCATAAACAAAAGCAATATATTCATAAAAATTAGCAAAAATTTCAAAGTCTATATTTTTATTTTTAATATTATAATCATTATTATTATAATTTAAAATTTCATTATTGATATCAAAACAATCAATAAATTCAATTAATTTTTCTTCTTCATTTTTTTTTCCAGAAATAACATCAGGATGATTTTTAACATCATAATTCATCTTAATATAATTAATTGGTATAATTCCACTTTTTTGAATGTCTAAAATTTCAAAAGCATTTTCAACATAATTTAATTTATTTTCATTTAATTCTTTTTTAAATTCTCTTATAAAAGTAGAGTAATTAAAATAATTATCTTTTGAATAATAATAAAATATATCTTTATATTCATTTTCATTTAATAGTATATGTTGTCCTATTAAAATATTTTTAAAATCATTATATTTAATTCTCATTAAATTAGGACATGAAATTAAAAATTGCCTATGTAAATATAAAAGTCCTCTTATGCCTCTTATTTTTAATTTTTGTTTTATTTTATCTAAAATATAATTTATATTATTTGTATTATTATAATTTCTTTCTGATTTAACATATGGTGTTCTTGGATGATTTTTTGTACTTAAAGTATCTAAATTTTCTTCTTCATCTACTATTTCATTATTCATATTATTATTCTTAAAAGTAAATTCAAAATCATTTTTATTTAATAACATTTGTTGTTTATTTTCTTCATTTTTTGTATTATTAAATTCAAAATTCCATTCATTATTTAATAATGATGAAAAGTTATAATCATCATCAATTAAATATGAAATAAAATGATAAAATTCAAAAAATTCATCTTCTGTAAAAATATCATTTTTTATTCCTTTGAAAAAATAATGATATAATTCTAAGCAATTTTCAAAATCATTTCTATTTTCAATTTCATCACTGATGAAATAATTATTTTTTGGATTATATAAATCTTTAATTAAATTAATATTCAATTTTAATTTATTTTCATTGGCAAATGAATATAATTTATTAAAACAATCTCTTATAATTGAATCTCTAGATTGTGTAATAGATGAATCAGTAATTTTTTGAAGAAAAGAAATATAATTAATTACATCTTTGTTAGAATTAATTCCATATTCATAAAAAATATTTTCAATATCCATTAAAGGAATATTTATATTAAAATCTTTTAATACTTTTACAAAATCATATTTATTTATTGTTTTTGTATTATTATCATAATATTTAAAATGTTTTATAAAATTAAATAAACAATTTCTTCCATATTTTTTTAAATATTTTCTCAAAGTCATTAATGTTTCTTCAACTTTATTTCTTATATTATTTTCATAATTTTGAATATTGTTTTGAAAAGCTTTATTATTTCTTTTATAATTTTCAAATTGTACTTTTTTATTATTTTTATAATTATTAAAATTATATTGTTTTTCAATTGTTGGATTAACAATATTTTGTTCATCTAATTCAAATAATAATTCCCTTAATTCATTATCAGAATCAATTCCAAATCCAAAAAATTTTACAAACTGTTTAATCTCTTTTAATGATAAATTCTTATTTGTGTATGTAGAAGTAATGAATTTATAATCATCCAAAAATTTCATAAACATTTCTTTTTTATAATTATCATTAGGAGTATTAATATAAATATTTCGAATATCATTTAAAGTTATATTTTTTTTTCCATTATTAGTTATATGATTATAAAAATTATTTGATAAATCATTTCTTCTTTCATCCCAATATCTATTTAATAAACTATTTATTATTTTATAATATAAAACAAGACCATTTACAAATATTCCATTTTCTTGAAATAAATATTTCATTTCAAAAGAATTTAAATTCAAATGACATTCATTTAAAACTTTTAAAAAGTCGTCTATATTTAATTTTTTAGCATCATTATAATCAATTATTTGTATTGCTTTTATTAATTTTAATAAAGCTAAATTTCCTCCTTGTTGATTTAATTTATTATTTAATATTGAAATAAAATCAGTTAATTGATTTGTTTTATTTTGATTAGAGATATTTAATGTAAAAATATCGTGGGCAAATTTTCTATAATTAATAAAACCATCATAATCTGTATCAAAATAATTAAAAATTTTTTCTACATCATTTATATTTTTAAATATAAGTCCTAATCTTTCATTTGTTTTTATGAAATTTTGAAGATTACATAAACCATAGGATTCTAAATCATAAAAACGGAAAAATTGATAAAGTATTTGTTCATATGTTTTATTTGGTATTAATTTTAATTCAATTTTTTCTTTTAAATCTTTTATATATCTATATATTATAAATATATTTTACTTTCTTATTAATGAATCTGTCATTTTGATTCGTTAAATAAAATTATTTTAATTAAATAATTATATAATAAAATATAAACATAAATTTTTTGTAATCAAAAAATAAATAAAATAAGAAATAAATGTTTCTGAAAAATAATATTAATAAAAATTTATATTTGAAGAAATTGAAATTTTGATTTTATTAAATATTAAATTGAATTTAAATTATTTTAACTTTTTAATTAATAATTAAAAAATTGGGAAAAAACTCTTTTTGATAGTTTCATTTAAGAATATTATTGATAATAATTAAAAAATTAATTGTTATTTTTAATTAAATATTAATTTTGTACAAAATTTATAATTCAATGAAAAGTAGTTTTATTTTTTAAATTACAATTATTCATAAAGGAAGAATTACTTCCAGTAGAATTATATGAAGTACTACTAACTTTATCACTTTTAAATATAGTAATAGAGTTAGAATTACCTAAATTTTTTTTACTTGAATTTTTAGAATTATTTGTTCTAGATTTATTTTTACTTATTTTTTTAATTTCTAAACCAATTATACTATTAGAATTTTTTTCTTTTATTTTATTTTTTGATTTAATAAATTTTCCTGAATAATTATTTGTATTTACTATTATTTTTTTAATTGATGCATTATTATTATAACTATTACTTCTTTCATTTATTGATTTATTTTTAATATTTTGAAATGACATATTTTCTAAATGTTTAATAGGTTTTGAAGATGCAGAATTTTGTCTTAAATTTTTAATTGCTTTTTTTATTATATTATTCGTTTTTGATAAAGTTTGATAATTTAAAAACAGATTTGTTGCTGATTTTTGTTCATTTGGACTTTTTAAATTTAGATTATTATTTTTCTCCAATGTCGCTATATTTGAAGAATTCATTTTTTCTTTATTCATTTGATTTAATAAATTCTTTTTTATAGAGGAAAAATTTTTCATTGTTTGATTATTATTATTACAAGTATTTTTATTATAAGATTTAGTTTTTTTAAAAATTTGATGTTTTTTCTTAAACATTTCAATTTCTTTATTATTAGAACTATTATTATTCTCATTATTATCAATATTTAATTTATCAATTTTTTTTTTTAAAGTTCCTTTATTAGAATTATAATTACTTTTTTTTTCTCCAATTGCACTTTGACATCTTTTTTTAATTCCAGAATTTGACTTTTCCTTAATTTTACTATCATTACTTCCATTAACATTTAAACTAAATTTCCTAATATCCTTCTCTCTCATATATTTTTCCTCATCATTATCTAATAAAGGATAATAAGTAAAATTAACAAAAAAACTATTTAAATCATATCCTTTAATATAATATTCATATCTTTTTTGAGTATTTAACCCAATTTTTTCAATAGCATTACAATATTTACTATCAAAATTATCTCCATTAGAAGGAATAAAAGGAGCAATTAATTCTTTATTAAACAATTTATCCCAAGGAAAAAATTTAACCCAAGAATGATTTTTAACATCAAAAACATTTCCAAAACCTAATCTTTTTTCAGGTTTTCTAATTAACAATTTACTAATAAAATCTTTAGATTCTTTACTCCAATTAAAAGGAAAATCATTATTTTTAATAACAATTTCTTTAATCATCATTTTTTCCTTTATTTCAATTCTACTTTTTCCTAAATAAGGTCTTTTTCCATACATTAATTCATAACCAATAATTCCTAAAGCAAAATAATCAACTGCTTTAGTATGATTTTGACATTGAATTACTTCAGGTGACATATAACCTGGAGTTCCACTTGTTTCTTTATAATTTGAATTAGAAAATATTTTTGATATACCAAAATCTGTTATTCTAATATAACCATTTTTATCTAAAATTAAATTTTCTGGTTTTATATCTCTGTGTATAACTCTTTTATTATGAATATATTCTAAACCTAAAATTATATTACATAAAAAAAATTTTGTTTGTTGTTCTGTAAATTTTCTAGTTTTACATATCTGATATCTTAAGTCACCTCCTGATAAATAATCCATTACTAAATATAAATTATTATTATCTTGAAATGCGTAATACATATTTATTATAAATGGATGTTTTAAATGTGATAAAAGTTCTCTTTCATATTTTATTGATTTTTCACTTTTTTTATCTATTATTTTTAATTTTGACATTTCTTTTAATGCATATTCTTTTTTTGTCTTTTTTTCTATTACTTTCCATACTTTCCCAAAACCACCTCTTCCTATTATGTTTATAAATTCAAAGGAATTTCGAGATACTATTTTTTAAGGTTTTTTTTATATTTTTTTTTTCATTACCTTCTTCTCCTTTTGGTATTTTGTATTTGTTAGTTGTTAATTTTTGACCCATTATTTATTATTTAAATTTTTTATATTATAATTATATGTTTTTTAATATGTTTTTATATTTAATTATTTTATTTAATAAATTTTACTTAATAATAAAATGATTAAAAAATTAAAAAAAGAAATTTAAAAAAATAATAAAATATAAAAATGTCATCAACAGAATATGAAAATTATGGAATAAGTCCTTTTGGTAACCCAGATTTTTCAGTTAGTCCAAAATTTTTAAAAAACTTTAGAGAAATATTATTAACTTACTCATCACCAATATTTAATTATTTATCATTAATAGATTTATGTCAAGTACGTGCTTCAAGTAAAATGTTTTATGGAATAATAAGTGAATATTATGATAAAAGATTAAAAATTGAAATCCAAGATATAACAAATTTCCAAAATTTAAATAAAGAAAAAACAGCTGAATTTATGAAAAATATTGATAGTCAAATTCCAATTTCATATAAAAATTGGTTAATTTTTGATTTAAATACAGCAACAATAAGAATACAAACTTTATTAAATAGAAATATAATAACTCAATTAAGATCTATTAAAAATTTAGGTAAAATAACAGAAGATGTATATGCACCATTTTGTATTATATTTGGATATAATAAATTAAATAATCCAAAAGTTAAAAGTGATGGTTGGAAAAAAACAGCAGGAATAATATTAAATGATAGTAATTTTTTTCTTAAATCAAGTAAATTAGATTTAGAAAATTTTGATGATAATGAAATTTTAGAAGCATTTATAATATTAAATTCACCTAATTTAGAAGTAAGTAAAATTAAAAAATATTCTCCTGCATTATCATCTTTAATTGAATGGTGTCAAGCTGTTGTTAGTTATCATATTTTAATACATCCTTATACATATAGAAATGATAATTCTCAAATTGAAGTTGGAAGTGATGTTTATGAATTCGCACAAACTATGGAAGAAAAAATTAATAAGTTTTATAAATTTAAAAGATTTTTATTTAAATTAGGTTTAATTAATATTCCTTTAGGTGATTATGTTTTTAATTTACAACATTCTAGAGAAATTATTAATAATGATATTAATTATAGTAATTATTTAAATGAAAATGTTATTGGGAATATTTTATCATATATTCCTATTAATGAATCTTGTAAATATTTTTCTATTAATAAAATGTTTTTAAAAGGTTATAAACTTTCTTTAGATAAAAATTGCTTTGAAATTATGAGAGAAATATTTACTTTTAAATCACAAGCTTATAATAAATTAATAGAATTATTACCTGTTGTTTATGAAAATAATATTTTTTCTAAATATTTTTTAATGCTTGATGATATATTAAATAGTGAGTTAAAAGCAAAAGAAGAAGGAATAAATTTTGTTCCTTTTTTATCAAAAGAACAATTAAATGATATTAAAAATATGAAAATAAAATCAGATTTAGTTGAATCTGTTAGTAAAGTTTTATGTGTTTTATTAAATGAAAAACCAGAAAGAAAAATGACAGTTAAAGGTGAAATTAAAAATGAATATTTACCAAAAATAAAAACATTAGCAATAAATGGTTCTTTATTAAGAAAAATAAGGAATTTAAATAAATTAGATTTATCTAAAAAACAAATTAATGTTTTATCTGAAGAAATGATTAAATATTATTCAGTTGATAAATTAAATCAAATTAAAAGAATTAATAGAGGAATATATCAACTTTTAATTTGGGAACTTTATATTTTTGAATATTTAAAAGAATATAATCCTTTTAATTTCATTTCAATTAATTCAATTCAAAATGATAATAAATTAGAACCAGAAGAAATTGAAATGTTAAATTATTATAATGATATGTTAAATTTTTTGAAATATAATTTAAAAGCAAAATATCATTTTCATACATTAACATTTGGTTCAATGGGAAAATGTCCAAGTTATAATTTTATAATATTAAATGATGAATTAAATAAATATTTAACTAATAATGGAATTAATACAGATTTAATTTTTGATACAATGCATCCAGATCATGCAAAAATATCAACAGTTTATTTTGAAAGTAGGGATTTAATTCCATTAAATGCAAAACCAGCACTTTATGAAAGAATAATGATTGAAATTATTTCAACTACTAATAATAATAATCAAGTTAATACAAGTTCATCAACTAAAAATAATTTAGGTACAATTAGAGAAGAAAATTCAAATATTAATTATAATATTAATCCTAATAATAATAATGAAAAATTAAAAAGTCCTGCACCAAAATCTTTAAAAAATAATAATAATAATAATAATCTTTATACTGAAAATAAAACTAATCCAAATGTTAATAATAATAATATTAACAATAATATAAATAATGCTCCAAATTATATAAATGATTTACCAAATAGTATTATTATTAAAGATATTTTATTTTATTTAGATATTAATTCTTTACCAAATTTTTCTTTAATAAATAAAAAATGTAATCAATGTATTAAAACTCATATTTTTATAAGATTATTTTTCTTAAATAAAGAAAAAAAATTAATAGAAGATGAAAGAGCAGAATTAATAAATAATATAGATATAAAAAGAGATTCTTTCTTTAAAGAATTTGAAATGCAACAACCAAATAAAGAACATGCCTTTAATTTAATGAGTCAAATAACAAATGATGATATTTTAGAAATTAAAAGTTTATATAGAAAATATAATAAAACAAATGAAAAAATAATATCACCATTAGTAATATTATTAGAAGGAAAACCAAAAATAGAAATAAAACCAAATGGTTCAAAAGTAATTAATTATTTTAAACCAGCTCAAAAATTAATATTGGATAAAAATTTTGTTAAAAAAATGCAAAATTTAGAACT
>JAEEGL010286665.1_pt1 | contig 10013 bp, 4 predicted proteins | sample 9134231 | NCBI WGS metagenome assembly JAEEGL01 (sample SAMN16246548, study PRJNA631951) | gut metagenome | biome: gut microbiome; feature: rumen; material: fiber-attached | host: Bos | place: Iran: Karaj | collected 2018-10 | reverse complement strand
GCTTAACCGAGTTACTCTTAACTGGAAGAAAGGTAAGCGTACACACGTCTTTATCGACGAGTTCCATGTCGTATTCGAAAATGAGTTCTCCGCTCAGTTCTTCAACTCAGCTTGGAGACAGTTCCGTAAGAGAAACGCCTATCCTACTGCTATCACGCAGAATGTTGAGTATCTTTTGGATTCCGTGCAGGCATCAACAATGCTTTCTAACTCGGAGTTCGTAATAATGCTCAACCAGGCGGCCTCAGACAGAGCCAAGCTTGCAAAACTCCTGAATATCTCCGAGATCCAGATGCGCTATATCACTAATGCACCTGCCGGATCAGGACTTATCAAGTACGGTTCTGCCCTGGTTCCCTTCGTGAACAAGTTCAATAGGGATACAAAGCTCTATCAGCTCATGACCACAAGGCCTGGCGAAGGACAGTTCGCGAACGGCTAACTCCTGTAAGCACTTGGGATTTTCCCGAGTGCTTTTTACATGCCTGTCACGGGCAAATACCGCAAAGGAGTTAAATGAAATGCCACAAATCAGTAAAGTCGTGCGCGACAAAGATATAAAGCAGGTATCGCGCATAGATGACTTAAAGCCTGCAACAGAAAAGGCAGTTCCCAAGACTGTTCCTAAGATTACAGAAACCAAAGAAACTACCGTTAATCCGGTATTAACCGCACAGATGAATGCGGCAAGACGAGCTGGCATCGCAGCCATCAGGCATGCACGAACTGTTTCTGACAATTCCGATCAAACTGAGGATCAGGAAGCAATCGAGAAACTTGAAGCTTCTGCTCGCAACGCGACTGCAGATTCAGCTGATGCTGCTTTAGACGCCAAAGATACTCTCAAACGCCAGATCAAGAAAAAACAGCCTGACATCAAGAACACCAAGGATATTAAGGCCGGAACACGTACTATCCGTAAGGTTGATTCAAAAGTGGCTCATAAAAGTGCGACGGAAGCTTCAAAAGTGGCTATGAAAAGCGCTACCGAAGCCGCCAAGGAAGCAGCTATCGTTTCTCGGAAAGTCGCTACTGCCCGCAAGACTGAGCGTTTGGCTAAAAAATCCGCTGAGTGGGTCAAGAAGATCGTCAAAGGTATAGTAAATGCCATTAAGAAACTCTTGAGTGCAATTGGCGCAGCTTCGGTCCCTCTACTTTTGATTCTCGTTTTAGCTGGCTCTATTGCTGCGCTGGTCGCTTCTGCTTTCGGCATCTTCTTCGCTGGAGATCAGTCGGGAGAAAGTACTAGGACTCTTCGAGAAGTCGTTATGGAAATCAACTCCGAGTATTTGGGAACCATAGATAACATTGAAAAGACTGTCGCCCATGATGAAGTCACCAAAGAGGGATACAGTGCTTCCTGGCCTGATGTCCTTTCCGTCTATGCCGTATATGTCACGACAAAGACTGACGGTGCGACAGATGTGGTCCATATAACCGATGACCGTGTCAAGATTCTCAAGGATATCTTCTGGCAGATGACAACAGTCACCTATACCACAGAGACCGTTAAGGAAACCAAAAAGGTCCCGGATCTCGATGCGGACGGCAATCAGAAGAAAGATAAAGACGGCAATCTGCTCTACAAAGAAGAAACGACCACTAAGACTATTCTTCATATCAAGATAAGTCACTTATCGGCTGCAGAGGAAGCCAATAAGCTCTCCTTCAATGCAGAACAGAAGGCTCAGCTCAATGAACTCTTAGATACCAAGAATGCTTCATTATGGGCTGAAATCCTTAGAGGCGTTGGTTTAGGTTCCAATGAGTTAGTCAATCTTGCCCTTTCTCAGCTTGGGAACAAAGGTGGAGAGAAGTTCTGGCGATGGGCCGGACTCAGCAAACGCTGTGAATGGTGTGCCCTTTTCGTATCTTGGTGCGGAGATCAGACTGGGCTTAGGGCTTCGGGACAGATTCCCTACTTTTCTTTTGTCTCTGATGGTGTTTCCTTCTATAAGAACAAAGGCAAGTGGATTGACGGCTCAGAGGTCAATAGTTCCAACTGCGACAAGCTCATTCAGCCCGGTATGATCATTTTCTTTGACTGGGAGCCGGATGGAAAACCAAATCACGTTGGCATCGTTACAAAGGTCTCCGGCGGTTATATCTATACCGTTGAAGGCAATAAGAGCGATGCAGTTGCGGAAGGTTTGTATTCAGCAAATAGCAATAAGATATTTGGATTTGGAATAATAGGTTAATGAAAAAACACCCCTGAACAGTTTGTTTTAGGGGTGTAGTTTTCATAGCCATTTATTTGTATTGTTACGGCATCAATCTATATGTCCAGACAGAATCTCGACTATTCTCTCAGCTATACTCTGAGCTAACAGTGGAGGTACAGCATTTCCAATTTGCATTCCAACAGATGTTATATCACCTAAGAACCTATAACTATCAGGGAAAGACTGAATTCTGGCGGCCTCTCTCGGTGTAATTGTCCTGTTTTGAACAGGATGTGTTATACGTCCTACAGAAGGAGTATTAAGTCTGGTGGTTAATGTATATGCTGGTTTGCTATAATCCATCCTTCCATATGCTCCACTATGAACAGATTTTGTATGATATTTTTCCGGCAAATCCTTCATTGTTTGTCCTTGTTTGACAAGTTTTAATATTTCAATGACTTCAGGTTTATGATTTGCACTCATATGATTGTATACATAATCCTTATCCGAAACCATTCGCCTTTGGTATTCAGTAAGCTCAATATCTTTCAAATAAGGCGTTTGCTCGGTTCCTTGGCCAGCTTCAAGCGGTGGCAAATCACATATTGCGTCATAAACAGTAACATAGGTTTCAGGAGTATGTGTTGGTATTGGGAAAAGACTACTAGGATTAATACCTAATCTATTTCCTATAAAAATAGCCCTCTGACGCAATTGTGGAACACCATAATCAGCAGCACACAACACTTTTGAGTCTATGTTATAACCCATTTCCTTGAAGGTTTTGTATATTTCATCCTTTACAGCACCATTATTGTAATTAAGTATTCCGGGAACATTCTCTATTACAAATACCTCGGGTCTAAGGTGCTCAACCATTCGAATATACTCTTTGAAAAGAAGATTTCTGGGATCCTCTAAAAAAGACACTTTTGAGCGAATACGATTTCCTGCCATGCTAAAACCTTGGCATGGTGGTCCACCAAAAATGACATTGCAGTTGCAATGCTTTTCTTTGAAAATCCCCTCAACTTCTTCAGCAGTAATATCTCTGATATCACCGATCATCATTTTTGTTTCTGGGTGATTATATTTGTAAGTTTCCGCAATTTGAGCGTTGAACTCAATTGCGGCAATCACCTTAATCCCAGCATTTCTCACACCTTCAGACATTCCGCCTGCACCAGCAAATAAATCAAGCGCACAAATCTTCTTATCGGTCTTAATCCATTTGTGAGATTCGCCTAGCCTTGAATCAGCGTTTGTATCCTCAACATACTCAAACGATTCTTTAAGTATCTTTTCAATATTTATTACATCACCATTTGCGTCAGTATATGCATTGTTCTCAACGATTATAGGAATAATGTATTCATAGATTTCAGTTGGTGTAGCTCCATTGTTTGAATCGACAAATTCATTAATACAATCTGAAATGAATGTCTTAGCATCTGCTACTGAGACGACTTTCTGATTAACAATTGTTGAATCCTTCTTGAAATTGTACACAAAATCGCCAGTTAGTGTATTCTTCTTGTTAATGCCTTGAGTTCCGGAACTAACCGCTTGTTCTTGCATGACAATATTCTCGAGAATGAAACCTGCATTCTTACAGGCATCAAGAATCGCTTTCCAAACATTAAGATCGCGATTGTTAAAGGTAAAGGACATATAATGACCTTCCTTTAGCACGCGATATAACTCTGAATATGCTTTTTGGGCTCTTTGTGAATAATCATCATATCCTTTGCTTCTATATGGATCGATAATTATTTCATCTTCATAGTCGACACAAGAACATAACCAACTGTTCCAGAAATGACTTAGCGCTAAATAAGCTATACTTTCACCATATGGAGGATCAGTAAATATGTAATCTATACTATTGGATTCAATCATTGATAGATTACTTGCATCCGCAGTATAAAGTGTTGCTAGATCACTGTTTATGTTTTCTAATTCTCGCTTTCCCTTCAGAATTGCAGAATATCTTAAATCTAAGCATGAGAAAATATTGCGTTCAGTATGAATCTTAGGTGTCCAGAATTTGCTGATGACCCAACCAGACTTATAAGTTGCTTTTTCTTTATCCCCCGGGAGCATTCTTGATACATTTGATAGCATCGAAGTGAAACAAAACAGAAGAAGATTACGAATAGATTCCTCTTCAACAGCCATAATGAGTTGTCTTAATCTAGATAAAATGATAAGTGCACGATCAGTAAACAGCTCATCTATTCTTGTTCTTCCACTTCTCTTTACATATTGCATAATGCTATCCGTAGGATAAGAAATGCTGTTTTCACTTATCATCTTATTCTTTAGACTTGTACACTTACCATAAGTTTCTATATCAGATTTCTTTGCATCCTTAATAAATACACCATGATTAGTGCACACGCCCTTTATTCTTACAAGCTGATCATTCTCCCAAATGGCAGTTTCAATATAAGACGCACTTTCGCAATATGGACAAGCAGTCTCATATAGACCTTTGTATTCAGAAAACAAGAGATTTCTAATACGATTGTATTCGGAAGTAAAATGATTCAAATCAACATTATCTATGGTGTTTTTTACTATGAATGTTGATATTGGGTTGATATCTATTCCAATTACTTTTCTGTTCAATTTAATAGATTCAATTACAGTAACGCCACTACCCATAAAAGGTTCTAACACGGTATCACCTTCCTGTGTGAAGTTAGAAATATACGTGTTTACAACATTATGAGCTTTTCGTCCCCAGTACTTATGCATAAGATAATGTGCAGGGTGAGCTTGTGCCGATATGTTTTCAGTAATAGTTTTGTTAACTGGACTTGCGAAGGATTCCGGAACAGATTCTTCTCCGTACATTTCTTTTTTTATTCTGATGACATCGTCATATTTATACTTCCTATAACTACCTTTTCCTACTCTATGGCAGGGAAGAGTCTCATCATCACTCCATCTTCTAAGTGTAGAAACAGATATTCCAAGCAAATCAGCAGCCTCTTTGCAGTTCAAATATTCTTTGTTACTATGCATATAAAGTCGCTCAACCCTTTCAAAACATAGTAGCATAATATCACTCTTATCATTGTCATTCAATAAAAAATAATGACTATAGTAACTCTTGATGATAAAATCATTATGAGTATTTGGCGAGGTGATGTACTATGGGCATTATATTAGCGGACGATTTGATCTTAGAGTTTGAAGGCAGGGGTTTTCATTACAACAAAGACCTTCTGTATAATTATTATCTTTCTTTAATTACCAAACCGTTTGTAATTCTATCGGGAATATCTGGTTCTGGTAAATCAAAAATTGCAGAATTATTCGCCGAAATCACTAACAAAAACGCTGGAAAAAACTACGAGATGATTCCAGTTAAGCCGAATTGGAGAGATGGAAAAGGTCTGTTCGGTTATCACAACATGATTGATGATAGCTACTACATTACACCTTTAATTCGCTTGTTTCTACGCGCTCTTGCCGATTCGGAGAACCCATACTATCTCATTCTCGATGAAATGAATATAGCTAGACCAGAACACTATTTTGCTGACTACTTGAGCCTTATTGAAAGCAGAAGAACTGTAGAATCACCTCTTCCAACCAATGTTGCCGAATTGGCTAAACTCGTAAAATACGATTCAAATTTTACGCTTTCTGAGGCTATAGTATTGGCTGCTTTTGATATTAATAAGCCAAATCAAAGTTTAAAAGTAGAAGATTATAGAAACAACAGATTTTCTGAATTGTGGAAAAATCAATTTGGTGCTGGTGCAAATAATTGGACCGCACAATTTAGAAGCGAATTGAATCAGGGTAATGGAAGATTTGCCCACAGAGTATTCAGTGGCGGTAATGGTGTATATGTTATGAAAGATATGTCTTCTATGCAGCCACAAGATGCTCAACATGTTACTGCTCTTAAGACATATTATGATTCACTGAGAAACTATGAAGTAGTTCAAGACAATATTGTTTTGCATAACGAGAGTGTTTGCATTGGGGCTAACGGAACCAAATGTCAGTGTCAAACATGTCCTTATAGAAATGATCAAAAATACAAATGCGATAAGTTATACAATTCTGCTACCGAAGAGTATCTTGTACCACCAGAGATTCCGATTCCCCTTAATGTTTTCACTGTCGGTACAGTTAATGTAGATGAAACTACATTTATGTTTAGTCCCAAAGTAATGGATCGCAGTAACATAATCGAGTTTAATGAAGTTGATTTTGATGGAGCATATTCTTTAAGTGCAGCTCAAAAGAATGTACTGCAATCATCTAATAGTTTGATACAGAATGATCAATACTTCTTTGATGCTGGCATTAATTTCCCGGATATTAAAATATCAATTCCAGATTCTGGTGTAACTGATAATTTTAATGCTAAATCACCCGACGAGTTTACATTGCTTCTTGAGATTTTTTCAGCACTAAAGAGAAGGAATATGCATTTTGGTTATAGAGTAATGAATGAGATATCTCAGTACATGATAAATGCATTGGAGTATAACACTACATATTCTGATTGTGCAAAGGTTGCAATGGATAAACAAATAATGCAGAAAATTCTGCCTAAGATCTATGGTTCATTTGATGCTATTTGGAATCCTCTCGTTGCAATACTCGGAAAATTGGTTGACCCATCAAATGATTGGGCATTTGATAATGCTGATGACTTGATAAATGAAATGCAGACTATCGAACCTAGTATTAATCAGCTGACGGTAGACGGTATTACAGCTCAAAAGATATCGAATTATCCCAATTCAGTAATGAAAATCACTGCTATGCTTAATGATTTGAACACAACTGGTTTTGCCACATACTTAAAATGATGTCTACAGAAAAATGTGTCTCTGCAATAAGATGTAATGACTTAATTATATATGTTCCAAATCTTGACGAACATAAACTGGAACAGTTTATTGAAAGCAAAGATGATTATTTGCTTTCGGAAGATGGCATTGCTGATATTATTCTAGATGGAACGTCCATCACTCTATATGAGTGGAAAAAATACAGGGTTATTTCTCCTTCAAACAGCTTTATTCCGAAAGATTTTCTTGATTGTGGAGAATACATTTCAAGCAGCATTGGAACATTAAGATTCGAAAACTGCATGGGGACTGCAAAGTTTAAAGGCGTACTGTTGCAAGTCATATCTAAAAAGCTGAATGAACTAGAATATAATTGTTTGCTTGATACAGTGAATTCGTTTATTGCAAATTTATCTTTTGATTTTAATCGTTCGACAAATATGCAAGTAATTAGGAATCGCAATCAGAAAACGGATGTCGATTATCACATTTTTTTGTTGATATATCAGGCTATGCGAACGGAAAAGAGAGCCAACAATTTATTCTCAAACCTCAGCATTATAACAAGTATGCCTTTTCGTTCTTTAGAAGGTATTACAGATTATGTTGGTATAGAGGATGCTTCAGAAATCTCTGATTCTGCTATAGTTGATGTTCTTTCTGGTAATTCTGTTTTGGTTCCAACTCGCAAAAATTGCAAACTCTCACAAAAGTTCAGTAAAAATGGCATCAACATGTTGCCTAAGGATGTGTTAATTGAAGATATTACTGAAACTCTCGATAATCCAGAGAATAGATTCGTTAAATACTTCATCGTATGGATTAAAGATATTCTGTGTAAGTACATGGATATTTTCGAGCATAAAGATGACTTTCGAAACTATGAGATGTTGGCATTTGTTGAGGCCTGTATCAAGAAACTTAAAATGATTCTGCAACAGACATTCTTTGTTAATGTTGGTGAAATCAATTATATCCCTCTTAATTCTACAGTTCTTAATGGGAGGGATGGATATAGGCAGTTATTTCAATTGTTTATAAGCATAAAATCTTTGCCTGAAATTTCAGATGAAAAAGTCGAAGAAATGATTGAGAATAAATCTCTTGATGTTTTATACGAGAATTATTGTTACTTTCAATTCTCCTCCATTATTTCAAGCATTTATGGGGAAAAGCTAAACAAAAAGAAACTCCATGTAGAGAAGACTATTTTTTCTAAAACCCTTGAGAAAAAATCATATTCAAATTATTACGAGTTCTCAAGAAATGCAAGCTATCCACAGCTTAGAGTTCACTATAATATTGATTACGTTAAGGAATGTTATTCCAAGCATTTTGATCCGGATATTTCATTGGAAATCTACGATAAAAATGACGAACTAAAATACATCTATGTATTTGACGCTAAGTTTAGATCCATAAACTTAAAAGGCGGAGAACCTGAAGATAAGACGTTCAACAACGATGACATAACAAAAATGCATGCATACAAAGATGCTATTATTCTTGCCAAAGGCGCATACGTATTGTATCCCGGTTCTGAAAAAGAAATATATTTAGAGGATAAAACTAAAGCAGATCAATTAGTTGGAGTTGGCGCCTTCCCTTTCCGTCCAGGTCATGATGAAGATACTAGCGATTTATTGAATTGTTTAGCAGATTTGTTAAGCAAGGTTAATTGTTAGTCATATATATGTTCCAAGGATGAGTAGTAAAAATGCCAAAACGTAAAACTCATATACAATTCATTCTTGAATTAGAAGAAAAAAATCCGGCTATAGAGGTTTTGGAACAATACCATGGCTCAAATGTACCACTCTTAGTAAAAGACAAACGTTGTAACCATTCTCCATGGAAATGTAGACCTTTTTTGTTATTGAAAGGCACTGGATGTCCTCAATGTTCAAAAGAAAAAAGTATTGTTAAAAGGACTAGAACTAAGGACGAATACGAGACACAACTTCATACGATTAACCCCAATATCAAAATACTTCAGTATACAAACTCTTCAAGTAGAGTTGAGGCAGAATGCTTAGTGTGTGGAAAACAATGGAGTCCTTGGGCTTACGGCTTGCTGGATGGAAGAGGATGTCCCCATTGTGGCGCTGTTAATGCATCAAAAAAAAGGACTAACAATCTCAAGACAAAAACTACTAATACCTATATATCTGAATTATCAAAGATTAATCCGAATCTACAAGTATTAGGTAATTACACTACAAATAAAGCAAAGATCAAAGTCAAATGTCTTGTTTGCGGACATGAATGGAAACCTGTAGCTGCTAGTTTACTAGACGGACATGGGTGTCCTCGTTGTGCTAAATCTGGAACAAGCTTTATGGAGCAACTATTGCTTGTATGTTTTAGAACAGCTCTAGGTGAAACTGCTGTTTTATCGAGAAATCGTTCTGCTATAGGAATGGAATTAGATATTTACATACCACAGCACAAATTAGCAATGGAACCAGGCAATTGGTACCTTCATAAAAGAATAATTGAACGAGACAAACAGAAACGTGAAAAATGCAAAGAAAAAAATATACGACTTATAACAATATATGATAAATACCCGGATCCAAAAGCTCCATTTGAAGAAGACTGTTTAGTGTATAAAGAAGATCTAAACAAAGCAGATCACAGCATAATTCATGACCTTATTCACCGACTGCTATTAAATGTTGGCTTCGATAGATTCTTTTCGGAAGAAGAATGGGCTGAATTGGAGAAAAAAGCATATAGTCAAACCAAGGCTAGAAATCATGAAGATTTCGTTGATATTATGGCTAGCATTCAACCAGATGTTCGCGTGAATGGAAGATATATAAATAGTGATACGCGAATTAAAGTGGAATGCAAAAAATGCGGTTTTCAATGGTTGGGGATTCCATCAAGTCTTTTAGCCGGTGATGGTTGCAGAAAATGCGGAAGACAAATATCAGCTTCAAAAGAAAGAAAGACCCAGGAAGACTTTGTAAACCAAGTCCGTGAGACAAATCATTACGTCGAAATAATTGGTGTGTAT
>JAEEGL010224519.1_pt1 | contig 10013 bp, 8 predicted proteins | sample 9134231 | NCBI WGS metagenome assembly JAEEGL01 (sample SAMN16246548, study PRJNA631951) | gut metagenome | biome: gut microbiome; feature: rumen; material: fiber-attached | host: Bos | place: Iran: Karaj | collected 2018-10 | reverse complement strand
GGCCTGTTCAACCTGTCCCGGACGGAGGCGGCCCGGCAAATCGCCGCCGGGAATGTGAGCCTTAACTATGCCGAGACTTTGAAAACGGACCAGATCGTCCGGGAGGGCGATATTCTCTCTCTGCGGGGCAGGGGGAAGGGAAAAATCAACAGCACGGGCGGCACGTCCCGCAAAGGGCGGCTGTTCGTGTACGCGGAAGTCTATAAGTGAGGAATGAACGTGAGAGCATACGAGAGATTCCTGCGGTATGTGCAGGTACACACAGCCAGCGCCGAGGGCGCCGACACGACGCCGACCACGCGGCGGCAGTTTGACCTGAGCCGGATGCTGGCTGCGGAAATGCGGCAGATGGGATTCGCGGAGGTCTATGAGGACGAGCACGCCTATGTCTATGGGGCGCTGCCGGCAAGCGCGGGCTGCGAGGCTGCGCCCGGTCTGGGGCTGATTGCACACCTTGACACCGTCCCGGATTTCAGCGGGGAAAACGTGCGGCCGCAGCTGCATGAAAACTATGACGGCGGCGATGTTCCGCTGGGCGACAGCGGACGGGTGCTGTCCGCAGAGCAGTTTCCTCATCTGAGCGGGCTGAAGGGCCATACGCTGATCACCACCGACGGCACCACGGTCCTGGGCGCGGACGACAAGGCTGGCGTGGCGGAGATTCTGACCGCCTGCGAGCGCATCTTGACGGATAAGCTGCCCCACGGGCGGATTGCCGTGTGCTTCACCCCGGACGAGGAGGTAGGCCACGGCGCGGCGCTGCTGGACCTGGAGCGCCTGGGCGCGGAGTTCGCCTTTACGGTGGACGGGGGAGAGCTGGATGAGATCAACTACGAGACCTTCAACGCCGCGGAGGCCTGCTGGGAGATCCGGGGCTTCAACATCCATCCTGGCAGCGCCAAGGGCAAGATGATCAATGCCGGCCTTGTCGCGATGGAGATTAACGCCATGCTGCCGGCGGGAGAGATCCCCGCGCGGACGGAGGGCAGGGAGGGCTTTTTCCACCTGACCGGGATGCAGGGCAGTGTGGAGCGGGCGAGCCTGAACTACATTGTCCGGGATCACAGCGCCTCCCATTTTGCGGCGCGGCTGGAAACCCTGCGGCATGCCGAAAGGTGCATCAATGAAAAGTACGGCGACGGGACGGCGGCTCTGGAAATCCGGCAGCAGTATCGGAATATGGCGGAGAAGCTGGCAGAGCGCATGGACATTGTGGAGCTTGCCCGGGAGGCCATTCGGAGGGTCGGGCTCGTACCGAGAGATGTGCCCGTCCGGGGCGGAACCGACGGCGCACAGCTGTCCTTCCGCGGGCTGCCCTGTCCCAATATCGGCACCGGCGGCTTCTGCTGCCACGGCCCATATGAGCATATTTCCGCGGAGGATATGGACAGGGCGGTTGACATCATCGTGAATATTGCGGCCGGAGTTGTCGCATAATGGGGGGTGCTCGCATGGATAAAAAACTGGGCGCGAGAAAATGGCTTACGCTGATTCTGGTGGGCCTGTTCGGCCAGTTCGCCTGGACCATTGAGAACATGTACTTCAACGTTTTCCTGTATAACACGATCTCAACGGATCCCGGCTATATTGCGGCCATGGTGGGCTGGTCTGCGGCGGCGGCCACGCTGACCACCCTGCTTATGGGCGCTTTGTCGGATCGGGTGGGAAGACGCAAGCCCTTCATTGCCTTCGGCTACATCCTCTGGGGCTTTTCGACCGCCGCTTTCGGCTACATCACGCCGGAAAATGCCGCCCGTGTCTTTCCGGGCGCCAACGGCGCGGCGGCGGCCGCCATGCTGGTGGTTGTACTGGACTGCGTGATGACCTTCTTCGGCAGCACGGCCAACGACGCCGCTTTCAATGCCTACGTAACAGACGTCACCACGCCTGCCAACCGGGGCCGGGCGGAGAGCGTGCTGGCAATTCTGCCGCTGATCTCCATGCTTATCATCTTCGGCCTGTTTGACGGCCTGACGCAGCAGGGGAGATGGCGGACTTTCTTCAACATCTTCGGCCTTGCGGTCACGGCGGTAGGTCTGATCTCCCTGCTCCTTGTGAAGGATGAGCCCGGCCTCCGGCCCCGGCGGGACGGCGGACTGCAAAACCTGCTCTACGGCCTGCGGCCCTCGGTGCTGCGGGAAAATCCGGAGCTGTATTTGTCCTTCGCGGCCTTCTGTATCTTCTCCGTGGCGGTGCAGGTGTTCTTCCCCTTTTTGATCATTTACCTGCAGAACTACCTGGGGATTGACAACTACGCAATCGTACTGGGGGTGGTGCTGATCGTGGCTTCCGCGGTGAGCGTGCTCTCCGGACGGTTCATTGACCGCTTCGGAAAGCTGGCGTTCACGGTTCCGGCCGCCGGAATCATGCTGCTGGGCCTGCTGGGCATGTTCTTTGTGCGCGGCAGCGTCCCGGTGATTCTGGCGGGCACGGTGATGATGAGCGGCTACATGATGCTGACCGCCGCGCTCAGCGCCAACATCCGGGACTGGACGCCGGAGGGCAAGGTGGGGCACTTCCAGGGGATCCGCATGATCTTCGCGGTGCTTCTGCCCATGATCATCGGACCCGCCATCGGCGCTGCGGTGATCCGGGGCAGCGACAGCACCTATGTGGAACTGGGCCAGGTAAAGACGGTTCCCACGCCGGGCATTTTCCTGGCGGCGGCAGCGGTGCTGCTGCTGGCGGCCGTTCCGGTGCTGGCGCTGCGGAAAAGGGAAGTGCGGCAAAACAGCGCGGAAGAAACGCAAAACGGGAACGATGCCTGACGGGGGAAGCATCGAATAGTTTACATAATTTAGTATACATAATTTTTTGCCGATTCCGATTTATTAAGACTTGTCGTATAAAACCGACAGATAAGTTAACATAATATTCATTAACACCCAAAGCTATCCAAAAGACGCCCTCCGCAGGAAGGGCCCTTTGAGACGGCCGGAATCGGCCCGGGACATGAAACAGGCGTGACCGCTGTGGTCACGCCTGTTTTGAATACTATGGCCCGGCATCCGGCGCCCGGCAGCTCTGCGGGCATTGGACGCCTTTTTCGACCGGCTTCAGCTGCCGGATGTTTTTTGCTTCGGGAAACGCATTACCCCAGCCAAACCTTGTCACGGGTGATGTCCTTGAGAGAAGCGGCGCCGCACATGGTCATGGTGGACTTGAGTTCGCCCACGATTTTGTCCATGTACACGCGGAAGCCCTCTTCCCCGGCGCCGTAGATGGCGGTGAGGATGGGGCGTCCGATGAGCACGCCGTCAGCACCCAGCGCCAGCGCGCGGAACACGTCTACGCCGGAGCGGATGCCGCCGTCCACGAGGATGGTGATCTGCCCCTTGACGGCTTCGGCGATGGCGGGCAGAACTTCCGCCGTGGAGGGGACGCCGCCCTGTACGCGGCCGCCGTGGTTGGAGACAACGATGGCGCCGGCGCCGGCCTCCACCGCTTTGCGCGCGCCGGCGGGGGTCATGATGCCTTTAATGATAAAGGGCATGTCCGCATGGCCGATGATTTCCTTCATTTCTTCCACAGATTTGCTGCCCGCGTTGGGATTCATGGCCTTGAGGAAGGGGAGACCGGCGCCGTCCACGTCCATGGCGACGGCAAAGGTCTTGCTGGCGTTGACCACATCCAGCTTTTCAAAGACGAACTCCTTGTTCCAGGGCTTGATGGTGGGGCAGCCCATACCGCCGGCCTTGCCCATGTCCACAACGGAGGCCTTCATGATCTCCGGATCCACCCCGTCGCCGGTGAGGGCCATGATGCCATACTCGGCCGCCGCCTTGACCAGAATGGCATTGTACGCCTGGTCGTTGTATTTGTCGCCGTAATGCATCGGCAGCCCGCCCAGAGGCGCGGCAAAGATGGGGGCGGAGAAGGTGTGGCCGAACATGGTGAAGGAGATATCCGGCTCCGTGTTGGGGCAGAGCGTGTCCATGTTGACACAGATTTCCTGCCACTTGTCAAAGTTGCGTGCGGCGGTGTTGCCGGGGACCTTGCTGCCGGGGCCGGGCATGGCGTTGCCGCAGGCGCGGCCGTTGCAGATAGGGCAGGCCTTGCAGTAGGGGCCGATGCACTGCCGTGCCGCGGCGAGAACTTCATTGTAATTCATTTTGCTCTTCTCCTTTACGGTTTTATATATGTTTTGTATTTGGATTATATATCGGCTGGGGAATTCTGCCGTTGGAAAGCAATTTGGGAAAGTCGATATGAGCCGAACAGGGCCCCCTCAAGAGCAAGCGTCGGCTTACTGCGGCCCCCGGGTACATCCCTGCGGGGAGCCATGGAAGCCCAGCTTGCACATTTACACCGTCATCCCGTCATACAGCAGCGGCATGAAGACACCGCCAATGACGCTGCGGGCGCGGAAGCGCTGGTGGACGGCGGTTTCGGTGTAGTACCAGTCTGAAAAAGGCTCCCGATCCGGGGTTTCCCGCAGCATCCTTGCTACCGGTGCGATCAACGCGCCGCGCCGCTCGCCGGCGAAGGCGGCGCACCACAGAATCCAATCCGCCTTTGTGTAGTGCTTCCGGGAATCCAGCGGTACGCCAAATGCGTCCTGCACCTGCTCATACCACGCCGCCTCCCGCTCGTAAAACGCGTCCGGAAACAGGCCGAGGCCGAAGATGCGGTCCCAGACCGCGTTGTACTTCAGCGACCAGCTGTCCGCCAGGTCGAAGGCCAGCCGCGTCCTGCCCTCGGCCTCGGCGCGGGACAGAATGCTCTGCGCCATGGTCCGGGCGCGGTCCATGTACGTGCCGCTCTCGTCCGGGCGGCCCAGACTTTCCAGCACCAGCGCATAGGACGCCACACCCAGAGTCGCCTTGATCGCAAGGTTCACATTGTGGGCCAGATGCCCCGCAAAATCGTCGGTGCAGAGCTGGTTGCCGGGATCCTCGCCCCAGCGCAGCAGGTAGCTTACCCATCTGGTCAGCGCCGGCATGTGGGGCTCGATGAAGTCCGAACCATCCAAGCCCGTTACGGCGGCGGCCATAATCAGCATATTGCCGCATTCCTCCACGGGCATCTGGCGGTCAAAGCTGTAGATCTCCGTGCTTTCAGGCATCTGGTAATACGGCGGGTACACCACCGGCAGCTGGCAGCGGTCCTTTGAGGCGTAGATCTGGCCGGTGGCGTAGGGGTAGCGGCCCACGTCGTGGGGGGCAAAGTCGTATTTCCATACCGGCAGCGCCGCGAACTTGAAGATTGGCCGCATCATGCCCCGGACATACTCGGGGTTATAGAGCAAAAACAGCGGCACGCTTGGGTAGCTCACGTCCACGGTGCCGATGCAGCCGTTGGAGTTGTTCTCCTTGGAGAGGAAAACCATATCGCCGTTCTCATCGGCGATGAGCTTATGTGCCGCGATAGCCTGCCGGTAGCCTAAGACGCAGATCAGGGCGTAGTCCTCGCCGCCGCAGGCCCTGGCCCGGGCCTCCAGAGAGGCGTCTTCCAGATCACAGCGGGTAAGCAGACTGTCGTGCTCCCGCCAGGCATCCTGCAGGCAGGAGAGCATGGTCTTGCCGTCCCTTGCCCACCAGGCCTTGGTCATGGTGCCGAAGTAGTTGATGGCAACGGTGTCGTCGTAGCCCAGGAGGAAGAAGCCCCGCTTCTCCTCGGACGCGGCGCGCAGAGTGGAGCGCTCAGCATCTTCGCCGGCTGGAACAAAGGCCGCACCGGATCCCGCCAGGTAGAGATAGCCCCAGTCGATGGTGATCAGGTCGCCGGAGTGGCCCAGTGGTCGCTGATCCTTGGCACCCATCCAGGCGACGCCGAACTGGGCAGTTTCCAAAACACCGCCGAACATCCCGGCGGGCTCGTCGGCGATATGGCAGTGGGCCTCGTCGGCGATGAATGCAATTTTCGTCGTCAGCTCAGACTCGATCTCCCAGTCGATATACGCCACGGGCCGAGACACGAGTTCCGGCTCACTCAGGATAAGCGGGCAGGTGAAACGCAGCCTCAGCTTTACTCCTGGCGCCTGGAAGCGGTACACGGTGGATGTGGCGCTGACCTCACAGCCGATTTGCTCCATGGCGGGCAGGTGGGAGACGCCCATGAATCTGTAGGTCATTTCTCCCACCGTCAGGATCCCGTCCAGGGGCTGGGCACGGTCAGTCCAGTGGCGTACGGGCGCGTCAGTGAGTCGGTCGGCCTTGCACCAGAGAGAGAAATAGGGATCGAAGGTGATAAGCGGAACGGCAGCCGCGCGGGTGATATTCATGGCTGGCTCCTTTCGGCTGAAGATGGGAATGACGCATACGCCAGAGGGGCGCTTCCCGCCTGCTCTGGAGTCCCTAAGACTTTTTTTCTGTCACTTTCAGTAAATACCATTATCATCCAGCTGCGGCTCGCTGTCAAGTCCCGTGCCGTCAAAAGCGGGAATGCTGTCCCTGCCGGCCGATTCCGGCTCCTGCCAGTAGCCGTCCTGGACACCGCGGCGCTGCAGATATGAGCAGAGGGATTCGTTGGTCTCGCGGCTGATGGGAGTCTGCAGCTCCGGAAAGCGTTCCAGCCCCGGCATGGGCGTATACTGGCTCATCAGGGAAAACAGCACGCCGGAGGCGGGAAACTCTTCAGCCACAAAGTCAATGACGTCCATGGCCCCCAGCTCCTGACCCGGCAGAATCAGATGCCGGATCAGAACGCCCGACTGCAGGATTCCGTTCTCGTCCAGCACATAGGGGCCGCGCTGGCGATACATCTCCCGGATTGCCGCGGCTACGGTCTGCGGATAGTCTGCCGCCGCAGAATAACGGCGCGCCGGCTCCGCCTTCCAGTATTTCATATCCGGCATATAGATCTGCACCAATCCCTCCAGCATCCGCAGGGTTTCCACACGCTCGTATCCGGAGCTGTTCCATACCACAGGAATCCCCAGGTCAAGTCCGTCCAGCGCCGCAGCAATCGCGCGGGCGAAATGGGTCGGCGTGACCAGGTCGATGTTGTGCACGCCCTGATCCCGCAGCCGGAGCATGAGATCCCGCAGCTGCTGTACCGTGAGGGCTCTGCCGCCGCTGCCGCGGCTGATTTCCCGGTTCTGGCAGAAAACGCAGCGGAGGCTGCAGCCTGTAAAGAAAATGGCGCCGGCACCCCGCGTGCCGCTGATGCAGGGCTCCTCGCCGAAGTGGGGTGCGGCGCGGATGACCCGGGGCAGGGCGGGGCTTGCGCAGAAGCCGCCGGACAGGTGATCGCTCCGGCGGGCGCCGCAGGCGCGCGGGCAGTCGCTGCAGATATAGTCCATTGAGAGACCTCACTTACTCAGAGAATGACAAGAATTTGGCATATACAAAATGACAAGAAAGTGCGCTTTTACAGGGCTGATTATAGCCCGGATTTGTCTAATATGCAAGAATTCGTTAAAAACGGAAAAAAGTGCATGATTTTTTCGTTTTTTGTGCTAAAATGTTTGAGAACTGGAGAAAGTAATAACGTTTTCGGCGCACGGGGAAAGGATCGGGAGGTGTCGGCGTGGTTGATATTGTTCTGGTGGAACCGGAAATCCCGCACAATACCGGCGCGATTGCCCGCACCTGCGCCGTCACTGGGGCAAGGCTGCATCTGATCCGGCCGCTGGGCTTTGACATTTCCGACAAAGCGGTCAAACGCTGCGGCCTGGACTACTGGCATCTTGTGGATCTGACGGTGTATGACAACCTGGACGCCTATTTTCTCCAAAATGGGGACGCCAATCTCTATCTGGCGACAACCAAAGCGCCGCGCGCCTATCACGAGGCGGACTTTTCCGGCGATGTGGCGCTGATGTTCGGCAAGGAGACGGCGGGCCTGCCCCGGTGGCTGCGGGAAAAATACCGTGACCGCTGCATCCGTATTCCCATGCGGAGTGAGGCGCGCAGCCTGAACCTGTCCAATTCTGCGGCGATCCTGTGCTATGAGGCGCTGCGCCAGCAAGGCTTTCCCGGCCTGCTGGAGGCGGGCTCCATGGCGGATGAATGTTAGGGTATTAAAAATTTGTTATAGTCAGGAGGATACAGTATGAATTACAACAAGAAAACCATTTATGATGTGGACGTCAAGGGGAAAAAGGTTTTGCTCCGCTGCGATTTCAACGTCCCCCAGAATAAGGAGACGGGGGAGATCACCAGCGATAAGCGCATTGTCGCTGCGATTCCCACCATCCGCTATCTGCTTGACAACGGCGCTGCCGTGATTGCCTGCTCCCATCTGGGCAAGCCCAAAGGGGAGTGGAAGACCAAGCTGACGCTGGCTCCCGTGGCCCGGCGCCTGTCTGAACTGCTGGGGCAGGAAGTGATCTTCGCTGCGGATATCATCGGCGAGGATGCACAGGCCAAGGCCGCGGCGCTCCAGCCCGGCCAGATCCTCCTGCTGGAGAACCTGCGCTTTGACATCCGCGAGGAAAAGAACGGGGCGGACTTTGCCAAGGCGCTGGCTGACATGGCGGAGATCTTTGTGTCTGACGCCTTCGGCACCGTGCACAGAGCGCACGCCTCCACTGCCGGCGTGGCCGCCTACCTTCCGGCCTATTCCGGCCTGCTGGTGGATAAGGAGCTGTCCATTATGGGCAAGGCTCTGGACGATCCCAAGCGTCCCTTTGTGGCGGTCTTGGGCGGGGCCAAGGTTTCCGATAAGATCAACGTGATCAACAATCTTCTGGAAAAGGCTGATACCATCATCATCGGCGGCGGCATGGCGTATACCTTTATGAAGGCGCAGGGCTTCGGCATCGGCAAGTCTCTGCTGGAGGCCGACCGCCTGGATTACGCGAAGGATATGATCGCCAAAGCCGAGGCCAAGGGCGTCAATTTCCTCCTGCCGGTTGACAATCTCTGCGCTGCGGAGTTCTCCGCAAATGCCGAGCCCGTACTGGTGGAGGGCGACATTCCCGAGGATCTGATGGGCATGGATATCGGTCCCAAGACGGCGGAGCTCTTTGCCGAAGCGGTCAAGGGCGCCGGCACCATCGTATGGAACGGGCCCATGGGCGTGTTCGAGTTTGACAGCTTTGCCGGCGGTACCAAGGCCATGGCCAAGGCGCTGGCGGAGTCCGGCGCGGTCACTATCGTGGGCGGCGGCGACTCGGCCTCCGCAGTGGAAAAGCTGGGCTTTGCCGACAGGATTACCCATATTTCCACCGGCGGCGGTGCCTCTCTGGAGTTCCTGGAAGGCAGAGAGCTGCCGGGCGTGGCCTGCCTGCTGGACAAGTGATTTCCCGATAACGATCCAAAGGAGAGAGAACGATGAACAGAAAGTATCGCAAGACCGTTATTGCCGGCAACTGGAAGATGAATATGCTGGCCTCTTCGGTCAAGCCTTTTATGGAAGAACTGAAACAGAATATGCCCAAAGCCCGCAGCTGCGACGTGGCGCTCTGCGCCCCTGCGGTCATGGTTCCTGCCGTGATCAAGGCCGGCAAGGAGTGCAAGGTCGCCGCCGGCGTCCAGGATGTGTCCAGGTATGAAAAGGGCGCGTACACCGGCGAGGTGTCTGCCGAACAGCTGGCCGATGTGGGCGTCAAGTACTGCATCGTGGGGCACTCCGAGCGCCGCCAGTACCATGGGGAGGACGACATGCTGGTCAATGCCAAGGCCAAAGCGCTGCTGGGGAAGGGGATCATGCCCATCATCTGCGTGGGAGAAAGCCTGGAGCAGCGTGAGATGGATCTGACCATGGAGTATGTCACCTATCAGGTGAAGGCCGCGCTGAGCGGCATCAGCGCCAGTCAGCTGCGCCGCTGCGTCATTGCCTATGAGCCGATTTGGGCCATCGGAACCGGGAAGACGGCCACGGCCGAGCAGGCGCAGGAGGTCTGCGAGGGGATCCGTGCGGTGATCCGCAAGATTTACGGCGCCCGTCCCGCCCGCGCCGTCAGCATTCTCTACGGCGGCAGCATGAACGCCAAAAATGCGGCCGAGCTGCTGGCCCAGCCCGACATCGACGGGGGCCTGATCGGCGGCGCCTCCCTGAAGCCGGCGGATTTTGCGGCCATCATCGCCGCCGCGGCACAGGAGTAAATCCTGCATGAAAAAAGCGGT
>JAEEGL010136983.1_pt1 | contig 10013 bp, 8 predicted proteins | sample 9134231 | NCBI WGS metagenome assembly JAEEGL01 (sample SAMN16246548, study PRJNA631951) | gut metagenome | biome: gut microbiome; feature: rumen; material: fiber-attached | host: Bos | place: Iran: Karaj | collected 2018-10 | reverse complement strand
TCTGGGCTCCCTGGTGCGGCCCCTGCCGCGCCGTCGGCCCCATCGTCGACGAGGTTGCCGGCGAGTTCGCCGGCCGCGTGCGCGTCTTCAAAATGAACGTTGACGAGAATCCGGCCACGCCGACCAAGTTCGGCATCCGCGCCATCCCGACGCTCATCGTCTTCAAGAACGGCGAAGCCGTCGAGCAGCGCACTGGCGCCCTTCCCAAGGACCAGATCGTCCAGCTGCTCGAGTCCAAGGCCCTCGCCTAGAGGTCTGGCATGGACACCTTCGACGCGGCCGTCGTCGGCGCCGGGCCTGCAGGCATCACGGCGGCCCTCTACCTTGTCCGCTCAGGACGCTCGGTCATCCTCTTCGAGAAGCTGACGCCCGGCGGCCAGGTCCTCCTGACCGACGCCATGGAGAACTATCCCGGCTTCCCCAAGGGCATCAAGGGCTGGGAGCTTGCCGACGCCTTCAGCGCCCATCTGGACGGCCTCGCCGTGACGCGCTCTACGGCGGACGTGACTGCCGTGGCCGGCACGGCCGGCGCCTTCGAGCTGGCGACCTCCGCCGGCCCCGTGGGCGCGAAAACCGTCGTCGTCGCCAGCGGCGCCAGGCACCGCCAGCTCGGGCTGGAGGGCGAGGACAGGCTGCGCGGCCGCGGCGTGTCCTACTGCGCCATCTGCGACGGCAACTTCTTCCGCGGCCAGCCCGTCGCCGTGGTCGGCGGCGGCAACTCCGCCCTCGAGGAGTCGCTCTACCTCGCGAAGATCGTCTCCAAGCTGTACCTTGTCCACAGGCGCGACGAATTCAGGGGCGCCGGGGTCTACCAGGACCGCATTCGGCAGTGTCCCAACGTGGAGCTGGTTCTCTCCAGCACCGTCGAGTCCCTCAACGGCGATCCGGATTTGACCTCCGTCACCGTCAAGAGCCGCAAGGACGGCGCGACGAGGGAGCTGGCCGTCAACGGCCTCTTCGTCTTCGTCGGCACCCTGCCCAACGCCGAGTTCGTCCCCGATGCCTGCGGGAAGGACGATCGCGGCTTCCTGGTCACGGACGTCGAAATGCGCACTTCGGTCCCCGGCATCTTTGCCGCCGGCGACGTGCGATCCAAACTCTGCCGCCAGGTGGTCACGGCCGCCGGCGACGGCGCAACCGCCGCCCAGGCGGCCAACCTGCTGCTGGAAGAGCTTCATGGCTAGACAATTCCTTCGCACTCTGGTTCTGATGGCGATGCTGGCCGGCCTGTCCGGCTGCGGCATCATCGACATGATCTACCTGCCGCCTGCCGAAGACACGGCCCAGGAAATCTTCGAAGCCGCCAACGACGCCATGGCCGACAAGAACTACGTCCGCGCCGTCGAGCTCTACAACAAGCTCCGCGACGCCTACCCCTTCAGCCCGTACACCGTCGACGCCGAGCTCTCCCTGGCCGACGCCTACTATCTGGACGAGGAGTACCTGACCGCCGGCGAGACCTACAAGGACTTCGAGTCCCTGCATCCCCGCCATCCGGCCATTCCCTACGTGCTCTACCAGACGGGCATGTCGCTCATGAACCAGTTCGTTTCCATAGACCGTCCCACCACGGTGCTCGAGGAAGCCATCTCCTACTTCCAGCGCCTGCTGCAGCAGTATCCCGACTCGCAGTACGCCAAGGCTGCCAGGGAGAACATCCTCAAGTGCCGCAAGAACATGGCTGAGCACGAGCTCTACATAGGCGACATGTTCTGGCACATGGGCAAGTACGGCCCGGCATGGAAGCGCTACACCTACATCGTCGAGCACTACAAGGACGTGCCTGAGGTCGCGGAGCTCGCGGCCGGCAAGGCCACGGCCTCCTACCACGAATACAGCCTGCAGGAGAACAAGTCGCGCCGCGAAAAGCGCGAAGGCTCCTGGAAGGACTGGTTCAAGTGGCTCTAGCACGGGCTTCGGCCCGCGCCTGACGCAAGCCTTTGCAGGGGGGATCCTCGGGATCCCCCCTTTTGCGCTTCTGCAAGGCTGCCCCCTTCATTCACGCCGGCTTTTCCCGGACGCCGAGGCGTCGCCTGATGCGGGACAGGTCTGAACACCCCAAGGATCTGGCTCCATGTCCGAACTTTCCCAATCTGCTGGCCAGGCCGGCACAGCTGCCGTCACTTCCTTCGATCCCGCCAAGGCCGACAGGATGAAGCGCCGCGCTGCTGCCCTGAGCCTTGCGGCCGCCGCATTCCTCACGGCCTTCAAGCTCGCCGTCGGCCTCTACACCAACAGCTTGGCCATACTCTCCGAAGCCCTGCATAGCGGGCTCGACCTCGTGGCCGCGGCCATGACCTGGTACGCCGTCTCCCTCGCCTCCAGACCAGCTGACAGCGGGCATCCCTACGGCCACGGCAAGGCCGAAAACCTCTCCGCCCTGGCCGAAACCGTCCTGCTCTTCGCCGTGTGCATCTACGTGGGCTGGGAGGGCATGCACCGCCTCATGGACGGCGGAGAGCCCGTCCTGCCCTCGCTCTGGGGCGTCGGCGTCATGGCCGTCTCCATGCTCGTGGACGTGAACCGCGTCCGCGCCCTCAGAAAGGCGGCCAAGGCTGCCAGAAGCCAGGCCCTCGAGGCCGACGCCCTCCACTTTGCCACCGACATCTTCGCCTCAGGCGTGGTCTTTCTGGGCGTGCTGGCCGTCTGGCTCGGCGATCGGCTGCACGCGCCTGCGCACATCCGCCAGATCATCGGCCAGGCCGACACCGTGGCGGCGCTCCTTGTTGCGCTCCTCATCTTCAAGGCCAGCCTCGAGATGGCCAGAAGCGCAGCCGGCATCCTCATGGACGCCGGCTCCGCCGAGACCCAGACCGCCGTCGAGGAGGCCGTCAGGGCTATTCCCGGCGTCGCGGAACTCAGCCGCCTGCGCATGCGCACCTCGGGCCCCCGCGCCTTCTTCGACATGAATCTCGGCGTGGCGCCGGCCTTGCGCGTGAGCGAAGGCCACCGCATTGCCCACGAGGCTGCCGAGGCCGTCAAGCGCCTCGTGCCCGGCGCGGACGTCGTCGTCCACGTTGATCCCTGTACTGGGCAGGGCGAGCCCGCGTCGCCTCTGGAATCCTGCCGCGCCCTTGCCCTCAGGCAGGGGCTCTCGGCCCACGACTTCCGCATCTTCCAGACCGGCTGCCAACGTCCGCGCATCGAGGCCGTGCTCGAGTTCGACGGCCATATCGCCTACGCGCGGGCCATGGAGCGCGTCCGTGCCTACGAGGGCGCCGTGTCCCGCCTGCATCCGGACATCGAGCTGGTCACCCACGTGGAGCCGGCGGTCCAGGCTCTGGCGGCAAGCGAGCTCGCCCCCGGGGAAAGCTCGCTTGCCGATGCCTGCCGGGAGCAGGTGGCGCGGGCAGTGGCCCGCCATCCCCTCTGCGGCCGGCCGCACGGCATCGCGGTCCTCATGGAGCCCGGCCTTGGCCTTGCCTTGAGCTTCCACTGCACCATGGGCGGCGTGCTCACCGTGTGCCAGGTGCACGACGAAACCGTGCGCCTGGAGCAGGAGCTCCGGGAGGTTCTGCCTGTGCTGGCCAGAGTCACTGTCCACGTGGACTGCGCCGAGGACCTGCGTGCAGGCAGGCATGACGGCCTGGCGGAGCAGGGCGGGGCAGGGGAGCCGGCCCCGCAGGCCTAGCTTGCCGTGCCGCCGGCGTCTGGGGACTGGCCTGCGCAGCCATCCCCGCCGGCACCGGCCGCAACCTTGGCGGCTGCGCTGGCGGCCTGCCCCTCGTCGGGCAGCTCCACGTCCATCTCCCGGCACACGGCCTGCCACAGGGCCTTCATGCCGAACCTGGAGGCCGACGAGGTGACGATGGGCGCCACCCCGAGAATCTGCTTCCATTCGGCGCGGCGCGCGCCTATCTCGCGCTGCTTGCACTTGTCGGCCTTGGTGAGCACGGGGATCACCCGCAGGCCTATGCTCTTGGCGTACTCGGCCAGCTGCACGTCGATCTTCTGCGGGGCAAGGCGCCCGTCGACAAGCAGGACGAGGCAGACGAGCTCGCGGCATTCCTTGAGGTAGCGCTCGAGCAGGGAGGCCCACTTGCGGCGCTCCTCGTGGCTAGCGCGGGCGTAGCCGTAGCCCGGCAGATCGACAAGGTAGAAGCCCCAGGGCTTGACGGCGTAGTAGTTGACCGAGCGGGTCTTGCCGGGCGTCGAGCTCACCTTGGCGAGGGTCCGGCGCCGGGCCATGGCGTTGATGAGCGAGGACTTGCCGACGTTGGAGCGTCCTGCCAGCGCTATCTGGCGCCAGTCCCGGCTGAGCAGCTGGTCTATGGTGTAGGCGGTGGCCTCAAGGACGAGTTCCGGTTCCTGCATCGGGCTATCTCCTTGGCCGGCGGGCGGAGCGCCAGACCTTGTTTATCTTGACACGGCAAGCCGTTTCGTTAAACTTTTTGACTCGATTTGTCACGAGCCCCCCCGACGAGACACTACACCCTTTTTGGAGGACTTCATACATGTATTCCACCACCGACTTCCGCAAGGGCCTCAAGATTGAGGTCGAAGGCACGCCCTACGAAATCGTGGACTTCCAGCACTTCAAGCCCGGCAAAGGCGGCGCCATGGTGCGCACGAAGCTGCGCAACATCCTCACCGGCCGCATGCAGGACATCACCTTCCGCTCCGGCGACAAGGTCGGCCGTCCCGACCTCGAAACCCGCGACATGCAGTTCCTCTACAAGGAAGGCGACGACCTCATCTTCATGGACATGACCAGCTACGAGCAGCTGCCCATGCCGGCCTCCTCCACTGCGGGCAAGTCCGACTTCCTCAAGGACGGCCAGGAATGCCGCGTGCTGCTCTACCAGGGCAAGCCCCTCGACATCGACATCCCCACCTCCATCGTGCTTGAGGTGACCGAGACCGAGCCCGGCGTCAAGGGCGACACGGTCAGCAACGTGACCAAGCCCGCCACCCTCGAGTCCGGCGCCGTCATCCAGGTGCCGATCTTCGTGAACGTGGGCGACCGCGTCAAGGTCAACACCACTACCAAGGAATACCTGGGCCGCGAATAATGCTGCGCGACGGGAGCTCGTCTGAATCGTCCTGGTTCGGGAAGGAGATCTTCGGCCTCTTCCTGCTCTTCGGGGCGCTTTTGCTCTTGCTCAGCCTGGTAACCTTCGACCCGGCCGATCCGAGCATCAACCACTCCGTGAGCGGAGGCGGCCAGCCTGCCAACAAGGCTGGCCTCTTCGGCGCCTACGCCTCGGGCTTCCTCAACGACCTCTTCGGTTCAGCCTCCCTGCTCCTGCCCTTCGCCATCGGCGGGGTGGGGGCGTCCTTTCTTTCCCGCAGCTTCACCATGACCTGGTGGCGGTGGTGCGGCTTCGCGCTGCTGTCGCTTTGCATCCTGACCACAAGCGCCGCCTGGAACATCGGTCTCGGCGATCTTTCAGGCGGAGGCCTTGTGGGGGGCTTCCTCGCCCACACATCCTCCCTCTTCCTCTCCTCCTTCGGCGCGGTCCTGCTCTGGCTCTTCTGCTTCTTCGTCGGCCTGCAGCTCTTCTTCAACCTCTCCTGGAAGAAGCTCTGCCAGGAGGCCGGCGAGATCATCAGCGACTACGCCCAGCGCAAGCGCGAGCTGCGCGAGGCAGCGGAGGCGGGCCAGGCCGGTCCCGACGTTGCCGGCGGCGGAGGCGGCTCCGGCCCTTTCGGGAAGGCGGCGCGGCTGCTGGGGGGGATGGCGTCGCTGGCGGGCTTCCTGCTCCAGCGGCTTGGCGGAAAGAGAGCCGTTTCCGCCCCCATGCCGGACATCGACAGCGCTCTGCCTTCTACCGGCTCAGGCTCCCCGGAGCCCAGGAAAAAGCGGAAGAGTCCCAAGAAGCCCCGCAAGGCGACGCGCCTGGATCAGGACAAGGACACTCCCTTCGCCAGCCTTGAAGACTCGCTGGTGCCGGCAGACAGCCCCTTCGGCGCCATGTACGCCAAGGCCCATGGCCTGGAGCGCGTGGCCGAGCCGGCAGACGGCTACGCTTCGGATCTGGACATAGAGCCCGCATCCTACGGTGCCGATCAGCCCCAGGGCGCTGTGCCGGACAACATCTTTGACGACCAGGACGAGCCGGAACCCGATCCCAGGCCGGCAGCGGCCGTCAAGGAAGAAGTCGTGCCCTGGCCTGTCGACGACGAGAACGGCGACCTGCCGGGCCTGCAAGGCGGCGCCTCTGCCACGCTTCCCGCCAGGGACGAGATCCAGCGGCCCCAGGCGCGCCTCTCTGCAGAAGAGAAGGAGGACGACGACGGCACGCCGGACTTCCTGCGCCGGCCTGAGGACGACGGGGCCGAGCCTGCGCCGTCCCGCCGCAGCGACGCTCCGGCGCCGGCGGCTGAAATGGTACGTCCTGCCGGGCCTGCAGCGGCGGCCATGCCTGCCACTCCTGCCAGTTCTGCCAGTTCTGCCCGTCCTGCCAGCCCGGCTAGTCTGGGCCGTCCTGCGCCTGCGCCCAAGCCGGCAGCCGGGCCTGCCAGGACCCTCAAGCTTCCTCCCTTGGAGCTGCTGGAAAAGCCTGCGCCTGCGCCCGCCCGCTCTGCCGAGAACATCGAGGAGCGGGGCGCAGCCCTCATGCAGTGCCTCAAGGACTTCAACATCCGCGCCGAACTCGTCGAGGCCACCCCAGGCCCCGTGGTCACCACCTACATGCTCAGGCCCGACCGCGGCGTCTCCGTGCGCGTCTTCAGCCGCCACGCCGACGACATCGCCCTTTCCCTCAAGGCTGTTTCGGTCTTTGTCCAGGCCCCCGTGCCCGGCACCGACACCGTCGGCATCGTCCTGCCCAACCAGAACCGCGAGATCGTGAACTTCCGCGACATCGCCCAGTCCAGGCTCTGGCTGCAGGACTCCTCGAACATGGCGCTTCCGCTCATCATAGGCAAGGACCCCACGGGCAAGCCCTTCGTGGCGGATCTGGCCAAGATGCCCCACCTGCTCGTGGCCGGCGCCACGGGCCAGGGCAAGTCCGTCTGCCTCAACGCCATGCTCTCGAGCCTCATCCTGCGCAAGCTCCCCACCGAGCTCAAGCTCGTGCTGGTGGACCCCAAGCGCGTGGAGATGGGCATCTACGAGGATGAAAGCCACCTCATCCACCCCGTGGTCAAGGAGGTGGAGGACGCCAGGAACGCCCTCCAGTGGGCCGTGCACGAGATGACCGAGCGCTACACCCGCATGTCGCGCCTCGGCGTCAGGAACATCATCGGCTACAACGAGAAGCTGAAGCTTCTGGGCGATACGCTCCCGCCGGACCTGGCCGACCTCGAGCCCATGCCCTACATCGTCATCGTCATCGACGAGCTCGCCGACCTCATGATGCAGTGCCGCAAGGAAGTGGAGCCCAGCATCATCCGCCTGGCCCAGCTCGCCCGCGCCGCCGGCATCCACCTCATCATTGCCACCCAGCGCCCCAGCGTGGACGTGGTCACCGGTCTCATCAAGGCCAACTTCCCCTGCCGCATCTGCTTCAAGGTCTCCCAGCGCCAGGACTCCATGACCACGCTGAACGCCCCGGGCGCCGAAAAGCTGCTCGGCAACGGCGACATGTTCTACATGCCCAACGGCGGCAGCCTCCAGCGCCTCCACGGTCCCTTCCTCAAGGACGCCGAGGTGCAGGAGCTCGTCAGCTTCTGGAAGCGCCAGTACAAGCCCCAGTACGAGGTGGACTTCTCCGCCTGGGGAGCCGACGACGGCGCCGCGCCCCAGGGCGGCTTCGGCGCTTCCGGCTCCGGCGGCGCCGATGCCATCAATGCCGACAGCGATCCCCTCTACCGCGAGATCCTCGACTTCGTCTTCCAGAACGGCACGGCGTCCACCTCGCTGCTCCAGCGGCGCTTCCGCATCGGCTTCAACAAGGCTGCCCGCTACATGGACCAGCTCGACAAGGACAACCTCCTCGGTCCCTCGCCCGGTGCCGGCAAGCCCAGGCCTGTCGTCAACCATCTCTAGCTGGCTGCAGCCTGCCACGCCGCGCGGCGCGCCGTCCCGCAGGGCAGGGTGACGTTCTTCCCGGGACAATGAGCCTGCGGGACCGTTCGCTCCCTTGCAGTGTTCCCCTGAGATCCCTTTGTTTCTGCGGACAGCTGCGTGCCAGCCGCTGTACAGCCGCCAGTTCTGCGTTATATTGCTGTCTGGGACTGCCTCGCCAAGCCGGCCCATGGGGCCGTAGCGTCCCTTCCACGTTGCTGCCTGTGCCGGCATTTTCCGGCGGTTGATGCAAAACAAAGGATGTCAGCCATGCCTTACCCTTCTGCCCTGAAGCTTGCTTCCCTTCGTCTGCCTCCCGCCGGCCTGCTCGGCGCCGGCCTTTCCGCCCCAATCCTCCGTGCCAGAGAGCTTCCTCTCGTGTTTGGCACGGGGTCGCACGGGCACCTCTTCGCCAGAGATCTGATCGCCATGCCCCATTTCCTGTTTGCCGGCGGCCAGAACGAAAAGAAAGCCTTCCTGCAGGCCCTGGTTGCGAGCCTGCTTGCCAACAGGGCGCCGTCGGAGTTCAAGCTTGCGCTCGTCGACTCCGCGGCCTCCGACTTTGCCGAATTTGCGGGCCTGCCGCATCTGGCCAGTCCCATTGCCAAGAGCCAGAGCGAGGCGCTTTCCGCCCTTGAGGCAGCAGTCGCCGAGATGGACCGCCGCTACAGCCTCATTGCCAAGGTGAAAGGCCGGAACATTGTCTGGTACAACGCGCACCTGGGCGAACTGAAACATCAGGATGCCTCGCTTGAGGCTCTGTCGCGCCTGGTCGTCTTCGTGAGCGACCTGTCCAGGCTCGACAAGCAGTCCGTCGACATCCTCGTCCGCCTCGCCCAGCTAGGCGCTCCCTGCGGCATCCACTGCATCGTCGGCACCACCAGCGCGGTGCCCAGCGTTGTCAGCAATGTCATCCTGGGCAACTTCCCCTGTCGCGCCTGCATGAAAGTCGGGACGGCCGAGGAGTCGGTCAACATGCTCGGACTGGCTGGCGCCGAGCAGATTCCCAATCCCGGCGAGATGCTCTTCCTCCCCAGGCCCGTTGCCCAAGGGGGCGAGATCCTGCGCGTGCAGGGCGCCTTCCCCAGCGAATTCGCGCTTCAGTCCCTGTGTGCCTGGTGGAAAGCGCACGCTTCTGCCTAACCATGCCAAGGATCGGCGTTCGCAGTGCGAATGTACCCATGACTGCGGACGCCGCGACTGTTTCCCGCTTTCCCTCTCCGAGGATGCTATCCATGCGCAAACTGCTTTTCACCCTTGGCTGCTTCCTGCTTCTCGCCGCTGCGTCGCCGGCCATGGCTGCCGGCGACCTGGCCCAGACCATCAAAGACTGCTACGCAGCCATCGACACCTTCCAGGCCGACTTTACCCAGTATCTCACGCGCAGCGAAAACGGCAAGAAGGAGAAGCGCCAGGGGGTCATGCGCTTCAAGCGACCCCTGCTGATCTCTTGGAAGACCCAGTCCCCCAGCCCGGAGACGCTGCTTGTCACGAACTCCGAGATCTGGGACTACTTCCCCGACGAGAAAGTTGCCTACCGCTATGCCAGAAGTCTGGTCGAAGACTCCCGCACCCTCATCCAGGTGCTGACGGGGCAAGCTCTCCTCTCCAAGGACTTCGACGTCAAAGAGCAGGGAATGGAGGGCAAGCTCAAAATTTTGCGCCTCTATCCCAAGGAGCCCGTCCCCCAGATGACCGAAGCCGTCATCTACGTTGATCCTGATCGGGGCTACATCCTGCGCGCCGTCATCATCGACTTCTACGGCAACACCAACGACGTGCGCTTTACGTCGTTCACGCCCAACGCCAGCCTGTCGTCTTCGGACTTCAAGTTCAAGGCGCCTAAGGGCTGCGAAGTCGAGGACCGCACCAAGGACAGCGCTGACGGTCGATCGCCTTTTAATTAACAGCGCGAATTTAATGAAAAAGAGGCCGCCACTCCCTAGGAGATGGCGGCCTTTCCGTTTTTTTGCGATCTGCTTCGAGGGCGGGGCGGGTCAGCTGTGCAGGCTGACGGCGCAGTCCTTCCTGCAGAAGGCTATGCCGTAGCAGAGCACGCTTT
>JAEEGL010026063.1_pt1 | contig 10013 bp, 9 predicted proteins | sample 9134231 | NCBI WGS metagenome assembly JAEEGL01 (sample SAMN16246548, study PRJNA631951) | gut metagenome | biome: gut microbiome; feature: rumen; material: fiber-attached | host: Bos | place: Iran: Karaj | collected 2018-10 | reverse complement strand
GGAAAAGGTCCAGTGGAAAGGAAAAAGGGGCGACCTCTCCAGTCTTGAAATAACTCCAGGCGAAAAAAAGGATGCGCTGTCAAAGGATTTCACATCAAACGCGGTCCACTACCTGATGGACAACGACACGGTGGTGAAGTGCCTCGAGAACGCCGTAATGTATTTCCAGAATGATAGGGACAACCGTGCCAAGGTGGAAATCAACAGAATACTCAACAGCAACGCAACTGTATCGATAAAATCAAAGGCATCCGTTGTGGAGAGCTATCTTTTTCAGGGTGAGCATGAGCCGAGGATTGACAGGCTTGACGATAAGGACAACTTTTCGTACACCGATGTTGAGGAGGACCACATACTCTACAACGGATGCTATGTCGCATGGACCGGAACAATAGCCAACCCGGAGGAACTTGACGACGGCTCATGGAAGTGCGTTCTCTTTGTCGGCTACCACAAGGGAATCCATGTCGAGGGAACTGTTGACGTGGTTTTCCGCCCGCAGTACCGTTCCCCAATCAACCCGGAGCGTCCAATAAAGATTCTGGGTGTCGTAATGGAGAAAAACGGAAAGATTATGCTTGACGGAAGAAGCGTGTATCAGCCGGTCAAGGGGAAATTTGATTGATTTTCCATTGATTTTTGATTGATTTTTCCATAAATTTTTGTAAAATTGAAAAAAAATTTGTCAATTTGATTACGAAACTGAATTTTCATGGAACATATATAAGTAGGGGCTGCTTCTATGCTTATGGGAATCTTTCCAAATTGATAGATGACTGATAGAAATGCACCAAAAAAAATTGCCCCGCAAAAAATGGAGGAAAAAATTATGGCAAAACAGACCGAAGAAAGCGCACCGTCAAATCTGGAAGAAAAGAACAAGGCACTGGAGACTGTCCGACTGCAGATAGAAAAACAGTTCGGAAGCGGCTCCCTGATGAAGCTCGGAACAAAAACGGACACCACGTCGGTGGATGTGATTCCGTCCGGCTCCATTCTTCTTGACGAGGCTCTTGGTGTCGGAGGATATCCGCGTGGAAGAATCATCGAGATGTACGGACCCGAAAGTTCCGGAAAAACGACACTCGCCCTTCATGCGGTCGCTGAGGCCCAGAAACTTGGTGGAATCGCGGCTTTCATCGATGCGGAACATGCGCTTGACCCTGTTTACGCAAAAAATCTGGGCGTGAACATAGACGAGCTTTGGGTTTCACAGCCGGACACTGGAGAGCAGGCTCTGGAGATTTGCGAAAACCTTGTGCGTTCAGGCGCTGTGGATATAATTGTTATCGACTCGGTTGCGGCCCTTGTTCCCCAGAAGGAAATCGACGGCGAGATGGGCGACTCCGTTATGGGTGTCCAGGCACGTCTTATGAGCCAGGCACTCAGAAAGCTTACCGCAATCGTTGGAAAGAGCCGCTGCACAATCATCTTCATCAACCAGATTCGCATGAAGATTGGTGTCATGTTCGGAAATCCTGAGACGACAACCGGTGGAAACGCGCTCAAATTCTATTCGTCCATGCGCCTTGAAATCAGGAGGATTGAGACCATCGACGGAAAGGGGGACGAGGAGGCTCTTGGAAACCGTGTCCGCGTGAAGGTCGTAAAGAACAAGGTTGCCCCTCCATTCAGAAAGGTCGAGCTGGACATCTATTTTGGAAAGGGAGTCTCTGCTTCTGCTTCCATTTTGGATTCGGCGGTCAAGCATGGAATCATAGACAAGAAGGGAGCCTGGTACACACGTGGCGACGAAAAGGTTGGACAGGGGAAGGAAAATGCCGTCGCGTTCATAGAAAACAATCCCGACTACAAGATAGAGCTTGAGCATCTGATTCGTGAAAAGATTTTCCCGGGCCAGGTCCTCAGAACAAAGGAGGGAGAGGTTGTCACCGACGAACAGATTCGCGAGTACGAAAGACAGATGAGGGCAAAGGGCGTTGGAACCGGCTCAATTCCGTCCGACGAAAAGCCTGCGAATGTTGCTGATGCCGTGAACGCTGCAGGTTCCGCACCTCTTGCTCCGGCCACTCCAAAAACACCGGCTGCCGAGACAAAAAAGACAACCAGGTCCACGACAAAGGCTGCGTCCCTTGCTGCTTCCGCTGCATCCGACAAGCCTGTTCCCGAGGAACTTTTTTAGGTCGCAACCATGGAAAAAATTCTTCTGGGGCTTGGCTCCAACACTTCTTTCAGGGGGCTTGGTCCCTGTGGAATTCTTTCCGGGGCCTGCAGGGAGCTTGGTTCTTTTGTTCAGGAAATGGAGCTGTCTTCGGTCTACAGGACATCCGCAATGTATGTCACGGACCAGGACGACTTCTACAATATGGTGGTGTCCGGTTTTTTTGATGGAGAGCCACGTGAACTTCTGGACAGGATTCATGGAGTTGAGAATCTGTTTGGAAGGGACCGCTCCAGGGAAATACGTTTTGGACCAAGGCCGCTTGACATTGACATAGAGCTTTTTGGCGAACGGAAGATTTTGGAGCCGGATTTGGTTGTCCCGCACGAGAGGATGACGGAGAGGGCTTTCGTTTTGGTTCCGTATATTGAGATTCTTCGTAAAAATGCCGATTCTGAGAGGAACGGTCTGTCTTTTTACGAAAACTGTCTTTCAAATCTTTCCGACCAGCGGATTGAAAAATGGATGGACAGCGTGGATTTTATAAAAAAGATGGAACAGTAAAAATACTGAACCTCTAAAAACTTCAGTTTTTAGAGATGCCCAATATTTTTGGTGGGGAATATTTTATGGATGAAACAGCTTTGACGCATGAAACGGAATCCGTGGGGGAAAAACGGAAGTTCACTGCAGGAGAATTCGAGGGTCCCCTTGATTTGCTCTGGTGCCTGATAAGGGAAAACAAAATCAATATATACGACATCCCGATTGCGGAGATAACCGACCAGTTCCTTGACTATCTTGATTACGCGGTGGAGCTGGACCTTCAGGACCTGAGCGATTTCTACATCTGGGCGGCCAAACTTGCGCACATAAAGAGCCGTATGCTTCTGCCGGTCGAAGTGTCCTATGACGACGACGAGAGCATGGAGGATCCACGTGACGAACTTGTTGAGCAGCTTATCGAATACCAGAGATTCAAGAAACTTTCCATTCTGATGGAGGAGCAGGAGGAACAGAGCGAATGGAGCTTTGAGCGCAAAAAGATTGAGCGTTTCCTTCCGTTCACCGACGACGCGGACCAGTGGCAGAAAATGGATGCGTGGAGTCTCCTTCAGGACATGCAGAAGACTTTCAGGAACCTCACCAATGTGAACCCGGACGAAAGAATTCTGAACATGAACGAGGAAGTCACGACCAACGAAAAAATTGCCCTGATGAACGAGCTTCTCGACAGAAACGGTGAATGTATGTTTACTGATTTAATCACCAGGCATGGCAGCGAGCTGGACGTTATATGTGCGTTCATGGCGTTGCTTGAGGCCGTGAAAAATCATTTGGCGGAGATTTATCAAAACAGAATGTTTGGAGACATAAAGATATGCAGGAAGATGCAGGCGGCGTAGAAAATGTTGCCGTAGGATCCGTGGAATCGGAGACATCAGAAAAACAGAACGTGGCGGAGAATGTTGCGCCCAAAAAAAAGTCCCGCCCAAAGAAAAAGGCCCAGATTCCGACTGTTGAGGCAATAGTTTCGCAGGAGGATGGTTCGGCTGTGGATGGGGATGTGCCTGTTGACGGTCGGACTGCTGTTGAAGAGCAGGCTGCTGTTGAAACGCAGACAACTGTTGAAGCGCAGGCAAGTGCTGAAGAGCAGAAGGCTGTTGAAGAGCAGACGGACGAGGAAAATCTGGAGCAGTCGGAGCTTGAGCGCATTGAATCAAAGCGTGCGGAACTGAACCTTGACAGCGAGACGGCCCTCCTTGAGACAGTCCTTTTTCTTGAAAGCGAGCCACAGTCACCGGAGTCCCTTTCAAAGATAACGCATCTGGATTTGGACACAATCAACAGGTGCGTGGAGCGTCTGAAGGAAAAATATTCCGACATGGATTCAGGCATAGAGCTGTCCCAGATTGTTGGCGGATGGATTCTCACTCCAAAAAAGGAATGTTTTGATTTTGTCAAGGAAAGATACGGAAAGAGAAACGAGGGACGCTTGAGCAAGGCCGCCATCGAGACCCTTTCGATAATCGCCTACAGCCAGCCAATCACCAGGGCGGAGATTGAAAGCATCCGGCATGTGAGCGCGGACAATATGATGAGGATTCTTCTTGACAGAAAGTTTATCAAGGAGGTCGGCAAAAAGGACATCCCCGGAAAGCCGGTCATGTATGGAACGACAAATGAATTCCTTGAATTCTTCCACCTGCAGAGCATAGCGGATTTGCCGCAGCTTGATGAAAAGGAAAGCGAGAGGTTTGAACTTGCCCGATAGTCAGAATACAAAGCCAAAGGACAGCTGGAGATTGCAGCACTACATGGCACTGTGCGGTGTTGCAAGTCGCAGGGCTTCGGAAAATATAATTCAGGAAGGTCGCGTTACAGTCAACGGAAATGTTGCATCCGAGCTTGGAACCAAGGTGACTCTTTCGGACACAGTGTGCGTTGACGGAAAGGAAATCTTTTTGGAGGAGACTCGGCGCTATGTGCTTCTGAACAAACCGACCGGATATGTGTGTTCCCTGTCAGACGAAAAGGGAAGGCCTGTTGCCGCGGATTTGCTAAAGGAGACCTATCCTGAAAGACTGTACAATGTTGGCAGGCTCGACATGTTTTCCAGCGGGCTTATAATTTTTACGAACGACGGCCAGTTTGCCAAGACACTTTCGCATCCGTCCGCGGAGCTTGAAAAGGAATATATCGTAGATACAAGTCTTCCGCTCCCACGTGGTCTTGCGGAGGATTTCATGTCCGGCATAAGGATTGACGGTATTTTCTACCGCTGCAAGGATGCCGTGGAACTTAACTCGCACAGGATGAGGATTGTGCTGATTGAGGGAAAGAACCGCGAAATCCGTCGGGTGTTCGAGAGCCGCGAAATCGGAATCAAAAGGCTTATGCGGGTGAGGATTGGAAACGTCGGTGTTTCGGGGCTCCAGTTTGGGGAGTTCAGGGACCTGACCACATCCGAAGTCAGCTCGCTATTAAAGCTGTGTAAAAAAAATCTGGACGTTGACAGCAGAGAGGAAAAAACATGGTAGTTGCAATCGATGGACCGGCCGGGACTGGAAAAAGTACGGTGGCAAAAAAGGTCTCCGAGGATTTGGGACTTGTCTTTTTGAACAGCGGAAGTTTCTACAGGGCTTTGACACTTGCGCTTCTTGATGCGGGGGTGGACATTGACGACACTGAATCCGTGATGGATTTTGCGAAAAAGCAGACCCTGGATTATGTTGATTCCCACCTGATTCTCAATGGCGTGGATGTGGACGACAGGCTTCATCAGGACAGGGTTGACGCAAATGTGTCCAAGGTCTCTTCCATCGTGGATTTGCGCCATCTGGTGAACGACAGGATGCGAGAGATTGTCAAGTCCATGAGCATAATCTGCGAGGGGCGTGACATGACGACCGTCGTTTTCCCTGATGCCGAACACAAGTTCTATCTGGATGCCAGCATTGACGTTCAGGCCCAGAGACGCTTCGACCAGGGAGTTAGCGGGCTTTCTCTGAAGGAAATCAAGGCGGCAATCATAAAAAGGGACGAGATGGACAGAAACAAAGCTGAAGGTTCTTTAAAAAAAGCACCAGATGCGCTCTATATTGACACTTCAGACTTGACCATAAGTCAGGTTTGTGCAATAATTGAACAAAATATTAATGCTTAAGGGTTATAGCTATGGAACAGAAGGAAGTGGAACTGAATGAAGCACAGGACTCCGGCAACATTCATGCACAATTGACGGCATCTCTTGATAAAATGGGGTCGGTCGAGGCTGGTGAAAATGTTACAGGAACAATCGCGGCAGTAACGAATGATACAGTCTATGTAAGCATCGAAGGTCTTGGAAGGGACGGCGAGCTTCGTCTTTCAGAATTTGGTCACGATACACCGAAAGTCGGTGACAGGATTACCGTTTATCTGAAGAACTCAGCGGGACGCAACGGTCTGCCTGAGATTTCAAAGATGATTGCAGATGAAAAGCGTCTCTGGGACGAATTTAATGTAGCATATAAGGACAAGACCCCTGTTGAGGGTGTAATCGAGTCAACCCAGAAGGGTGGCTATAAAGTTGATCTTGGTGGTGGAATCTCTGCGTTCCTCCCAATCAGCCAGGCCGACAGCCAGAAGGTTGAGAAGGAAGAAAAACTGATTGGTGTCAGGAGCAAGTTCTATATTGAGCGTCTGATGGCCAACAAGAAGAAGAATGTGGTCGTCAACCGCCGCAAGTATCTTGAAGAGCAGATTGACATCAACCGCAACAAGTTCTTTGACGAGGTCAAGATTGGAGACACAGTAAAGGGAACCGTAAAGTCGTTCACAAGTTTTGGCGCATTCATCGACCTTGGTGGATTCGATGGACTTCTCCACATCAACGACATGAGCTGGGGCCACGTCACACGTCCAAAGGATTTTGTAAAGAAGGGGCAGGAAATCGAACTTAAGGTTATCCGCCTTGATCCGGAGGGAAAGAGAATCAACCTTTCTCTCAAGCATTTCTCCGAAGATCCATGGGTACACTTTGAAGAAAAGTACCATGTCAACGACATCGTTAAGGGAAAGGTGACAAAGCTCTGTGATTTTGGTGCTTTCATCGAACTGGAAGAGGGAATCGAGGGTCTTACCCACATTTCCGAATTCAGCTGGACAAAGAAAATCAACAAGCCATCCGACATGGTTAAGGAAGGCGATGAAGTTGAGTGCATGATTCTTGGCTACGACATCCAGGCCGGAAGAGTTTCTCTTGGACTTAAGCAGGTGACTGACAATCCTTGGGACTCAATCGGTGACAAGTATCCTGTTGGAACAAGGGTCAACGGAAAGGTTGTCAAGATTACAAACAGCGGTGCGTTCATCCAGCTTGAGGAGGGAATCGACGCATTCCTTTCTGGCGAGGATCTTTCCTGGACAAAGAAGGTCAAGCATCCGGGCAGCGAAATCAAGGTCGATCAGGATCTTGAGGTCATTGTCATCGAGTGCGACGTTGAGAACCACAGAATCCGCGTTGGCGTAAAGCAGCTTACCGACAATCCTTGGAAGGCCTTCGCAGCTGACTACAAGGTTGGAAGCACACTTGAGGGTGAGGTTTCCAGCATCCAGGATTTCGGAATCTTCGTAAAGGCTCCAAATGGAATCGAGGGACTTGTCAACAAGGCAAATCTCAGCGAGGACAGGGAGACTCCATTCGAGGAGGCTGTCAAGAAGTACAATGTCGGTGACAAGATTAACGTCTACGTGGTCTCAATCGATGTTGAAAGAGAAAAGGTTGCCTTCTCTGTCAAGGAGTACAAAAAGGCACAGGCAAGGGCTGAGATTTCCCAGTACATGGCCAACAGCGGTGACGATGATGGTGCATACACAATTGGGGACAGCCTCAAGAACCTTGGAAAATAAGACCGTTTGACTCAATGGACGATGGAAAGTTTGTTTCGTTGCAAAGTCTTAAGTCGTTCATTGATTTGAACAACAAAATTAACTATAATTTTGACGATGTAAACGCCACGCTTGTTTCTGTTTTGGAGCAGGTGATGGCGTTTATTCGTTGTGGCTCATGTTCCATTTTAATCAGCCGTGGATGCTCAAAAAATCTTCTTGCATCGCTTGGACCGGGCGGCAGCCAGATAAAGTCTGTCGAAATCAACGAGGGAAGCATAGCGTCGTGGGTCATGGAGCATGGACAGTCGGTTTTAATCAACAGTCCATCCACCGACAAAAGATTTTTTTCCGGCGCAAATCCAAAATCACTACCGAGAAATCTGCTTGCGTCCCCCGTGCGTTTCAATGAGGACTGCATTGGAATAATAGAAGTCTTCAACAGCTCCGAACATGAGGATTTTGACAATGACGACATCGCAATTCTGGAGTTGCTTGGTGTGTATGCCGGAACGACCCTCCAAAGACAGTTTTTATCCCAGCAAAAAGATGGTCTACTTTCGATGTGCGAAAATCCATCGCAGGGGGAGCCGTTTTTGATTGGCAAAAGCCCCATAATCAAGGAGATAGAGCGGACCGTGGACGAGATTGCCGGAACCGACACATCCGTTTTGATTTCGGGCGAAAGCGGTTCGGGAAAATCCGTTTTTGCAATGCGCCTGCATCTGAAAAGTGCGAGAAGGGACCGTCCCTTTGTGCGTGTGAACTGTGCATTTGGTGCGGAATCTTCCGTTGATTTGCGCAATGTCGCCGGGGGAACAGTTTTTCTTGACGAGGTTGGAAGGCTTCCCCTTGAGGACCAGGACCAGATTCTGAGACTCTTGCGCGACGGAACATTTGGTTCTCCGGGTGGCATACGTGTGGTCGCGTCAACGAAGGTCAATCTGGAGACTCTGGTTCAGCGGGGCGTTTTCCGGGAGGATTTGTGCTACCGGCTGAACGTTCTTCCATTGAACATACCCCCGCTAAGGAAGCACTCGGAGGACATAATCCCTCTTGCGGAATTCTTTTTGGAAAAATACAGACGGGTCCATAAAAAAAGTGTCGAAGGATTCACAAGCGGAGCGTTGTCCTTTATGGAAAACTATTCCTGGCCCGGAAATGTGGCGGAGCTTAAGAATGTTGTCGAGAGGGCCTGCATGTTGTCGGTCTCCAAACTGATTACCGTGGAGGATTTTTCGGGTCCAAATCCAAAGGCCCGTGCGGATGTCGGTTCGTCTGTGGCCGCAAGAATTGAGTCCGCTCCGAATCAAAATGACAGAAGCCTTAGGACCGCTGTTGGTGAGTTCAAGAGGGAGTACGTCACAAAAATACTTGCCGAGGAAAACTGGAATCAGAGCGCCGCCGCAAGGACTCTGGATGTCCAGCGGACTTATGTTTCAAAGTTGATTGCAGACCTTGGAATCACCAGGGACGGACGCTAGATGCCCGACTGAAAATTGACAAAAAATCATCAAGATTCGGTCGCGGGGTTTTGACAAAAAAATCAATTTCCTATATAATCTTTTGACCTAGGGGAGTCTTGAAAAATTGTTTTCAATTGGCGACCCAATTGTTTTTGGAGAAAAAAATGGCTAACGTTCTTACATTGGAAAAGAAAAAAGAAATCACCAGCGCGGAGAAAAAGGTCAACGGATTTATGACCCGCAACAGGAAGCCCATCTTGATTGTGGCAATTGTGCTTATTCTTGCCGCCATCGGAATCTGCGTATATGTAGGAATTATGGACTCACAGCGCAAGGCCGGAATCGCCGCGGTTGATGAGATTGAATACAAGTATACGAATGGCTTTGACGCTCTCACCGAAGAGGAAATTGTTGCAAGGCAGAACGAGGCCTTGGATTCGCTTTCTTCCTACACAGATAAAAAGGGGGTCGTTGGAGTTCGTGCCAACATGCTTGCCGCCGACATCTCCTTTGCAAAGAAGGACTATCTTGGAAGCAAGGACTACTGGATTGCTGCCGCCGAAGCCGACACAAAGGCATACACAAGCCCCATCTGCTACTACAACGCGGGTGTCTGCTATGAGGAGAGCGGGGACAGCCAGACTGCCGCCACATATTACCAGAAGGCCGTTGACAACGACAGTTTCCTGATGGAGCCAAGATCCGTGATGGGAATTGCTCGTGCAAAGGAAGCCTCCGGTGATTATGCAGGAGCCGCGGAGTTATATCAGAAGATGGTTGACGATTTCAGTTCCGACGAGTGGACTGATTTGGCAAAGACCCGCCTGATTCAGCTCCAGATTGAAGGAAAAATCAGCAAATAAAATCTGCAAGGGATGCCATGAACATAAGGTCGAAAAAAAATCTACCAGTATTTTTATGCTTCGTGGCAATCCTCCTTGTCGCTGCCGTTTCGGGGTGTGGTCTTGACAATTATTACTATCTTGACATGCCACGCTCGGACGGCCATACAGCGTCGTTATCGGACGACATGCTAGAAAGCTATTTTTCAT
>JAEEGL016816597.1_pt1 | contig 10014 bp, 9 predicted proteins | sample 9134231 | NCBI WGS metagenome assembly JAEEGL01 (sample SAMN16246548, study PRJNA631951) | gut metagenome | biome: gut microbiome; feature: rumen; material: fiber-attached | host: Bos | place: Iran: Karaj | collected 2018-10 | reverse complement strand
GAAGATGCTACTGATTTGTTATATTCTGGAAAAGAAGGAAAATATAATGCTATTATTAGAGTAATTGAAGAACGCCATAAACTAGGACAACCAATTCTAGTAGGTACAATTGCCATTGAAACAAGTGAATTAATTAGTAAAATGCTAACCAAAAAACGTATCCCTCACGAAGTATTAAATGCTAAGAATCATGCTCGTGAAGCTGAAATAATTGCTCATGCTGGTGAACTTGGTGCTGTAACAATCGCTACCAATATGGCTGGTCGTGGAACCGATATAAAATTAGGACCTGGTGTAAAAGAATTAGGAGGCCTTTGTGTAATTGGTAGTGAAAGACATGAATCACGTCGTATTGATAATCAGCTTCGTGGACGTGCAGGACGTCAAGGAGACCCAGGACATTCTCAATTCTTTGTTTCATTTGAAGACGATTTAATGAGAAGATTTGGTACTGATAGTATCAAAAGATTACTTGCCACTATTGGTGTTAAGGGAGATCAATCTATTAGATCTAGAACATTAACAAGAAGTATTGAAACAGCTCAAAAGAAAGTAGAAGGTAATAACTACGACATTCGTAAATCTCTTCTTGATTATGATAATGTAATGAATGAACAAAGAGAGATTATTTATTCAAGAAGAAATGAAATTCTTGATCAAGAAAGTATCCATGATAGAGTTCTTGAATCATTTAGAAATACTGTATCAGTATTAGTTCAAGGACACATTGAACCAGAAGGATATTTAACTGATAATGATAAATCAGAAATTATTGAGTACTTTAATACTAATTTTATTAAATCTGGTAAACCACTTAAGGTAAGTAAGATTGAATCAATGAGTGAACAAGAAGTAATTGATTATTTATCAGATGAAGTAATTAAAGATTATGATAAGAAAATGGATGGTAATCCATATATTAATGATTTTGAAAAAGCCATTACATTAAGAGTAATAGATGATCTTTGGGTGGATCACATGAATACTATGGAACACTTAAAAGAAGGAATCGGACTTCGTGGTTATGGTCAAGTAAATCCTGTTCAAGCTTATACAATGGAAGGTTTTGAACTATTTGATGAATTCATGAATAGAATTGATAACAATGTTGCTATTTTACTTCTTAAAGCTGAAGTAAGACAAAACATTGAAAGAAAACAAACTCTTGAAGGCAGTGCCAATGACGGAAAAGAAAAAGTTAAAAAAGCACCTAAAAGAGTAAATAAAGTTGGAAGAAATGATCCATGTCCATGTGGCAGTGGACGCAAATATAAGCAGTGTTGTGGAAAATAAGCTCGTAAAGCTTTGTAAATAAAGGGCTTACGAGCTTTTTGCTACTTACAATTTTTAGGTAATTTTGTATCAAAAAAGGCGTTTAGATAAGTTTTAGATAAGTTTTTTTGTATATGATTATATAAAATAACTTGATAAGTAGAAAATGTGATATAATATTATTAGGAGGAATTAATATGAATGATGGAATTAATTCTGGTGTAGATAATCAACCAAATAAGATTGAAGAAGTAGATATGAATATGCCTTGTGTATCATTAGATGGTAAGGTGTGGACAAATCTTAATGATGCAATACAATATAATGAAACATATTATAATAGCATCACAAATGAATTAAAAACTACTGACTCTGATAAAGATAATATAATAGATAATGTACAAAATGTTGATACAGGTGTTAGCGAATTGAATCATATTTATGATAAACAATTGAACTCTAACATATCTGATGAAACAACTATTAAGCCATTTAAATCATTAGATGGTAAAGAGTGGGGAAATATTGATCAAGCAATGGAGTATAATAAATTATATTTTGAAAAAATGAAAATTAGAGACAATTTAATTATTGATGAAGAAAAACATGGATTTGGTTCAAGATAGATTTTTAAAATTATTTTAATATACTGAAAATATATTGGTTATTTTTAGGTAAGTTTTTAGATAAGTTGTTGAATAAAGACTTACAATTATTGAGTAAAAAATTATAAACTTGAAACAAAAAATACCAAAATAAAAGGGAAAAATTACCTGGTTGTTTTAATATTTTACCATGCGGTAGTGGTAAAAAATACAAGCAATGTTGTGGAAAATAAAAAGATTCGTAAAACCAGTATTTATAGGTTTTACGTTTTTTTATATTGATTTTAAAAATAGCATCTATGTTATAATTAGTATAGGAGTAAAAGTATGATTAATAAATAAAAATTAGGTGCAGAATTAACAAATATTAATGAACAATAATATTATTGGATAAAAAAATAATTATTAATTTATTTAAAAGAAATTACTAAATTAAAGAAGGTGTGATTATGTTTGGAGCAATTATAGGAGATATAGCTGGTTCATCATATGAGATAAATAATATCAAGACAAAAAGATTTAAATTTATGAATAAAAAGAATTCTACATTTACTGATGATACTGTTATGACAATTGCTGTAGGTAAAGCCATCCTTGATTGTAATGGGGAATACTCAAATTTAAATAATTTACTTATTGAAAATATGGTATCAATTGGAAGAAACCATTCACAATGTGGATTTGGTGGTAATTTTTTTAAGTGGATAATACGAGATGACCATACTCCTTATAATAGCTATGGAAATGGTAGTGCAATGAGGGTAAGTGCATGTGGTATAGTTGGAAACTCCATTGAAGAAGTGAAAATGCTTTCTAAATATGTAACTCAAGTATCACATAATCATCCAGAATCATTTAAAGCTGCAGAGGCAATCTCTTTAGCTATATATTATGCTAGAAATGGTAAAAACAAAGAGTTTATAAAAAAATTTATAACAGATAATTACTACAATATAGATTTTAGATTAGATGATATAAGAGATTCATATAAGTTTGATGTTTCCTGTCAAGGAAGTGTTCCGCAAGCATTTGAAGCATTTTTTGAGTCAAAATCATATGTGGATGCAATCAGAAATGCTATTTCAATAGGTGGAGATAGTGATACCATTGCTGCTATAACAGGTAGTATTGCAGGTGCATATTATGGTATTCCCATAAGGTTAATAAAAAAAGCCTACACATTTTTTAATGAAAAGTATGATAGTGATCTTCTTGAACCACTATATGAATTTGAAAAAAAATATCCAACTAAAATAAAAATATTTTAATAGTTATTTTAACAATAACTATTATGATATAATATAATTGAGGTGATATAGATGCTTACAACAGAAAAATTCACATGGACTGAATATTTAGAAATAGACGAGGAAACTGGGGAAACAAGACTTAAAGAGGGAACCCCTAAAAAAATATGTAAAGAATACAAAAAGTATATGAAAAAAACTAAAAAAGCAAGAAAAAAAAGTAGACCTAAAATAAAGTAGATTTTATAAAAAAGGATTATTTAACTTTCCAATTAAATTATTTTATTGATTATGAAAACTCTATATGTTAATATAGATTTCACCCAAAAAAGTCAAAGAGGATTATTTATGGAAAATGAGCCATTTATTAACAAGGATTTGGAAAATGTGGAACTTGATGGAGTTGAAATTCCACTAAAAGATATTATTTCTGATAAAGAAACAATGATATTTCTAATTAAAAGGGATAATAGGCCTGATTTTTATTATCTTTGTTCTGATAAACTAAAAAAAGATTATGATTTTGTGATATTTCTTTTAAATCATATTAAAAATGTAACTCTAGATGACAATGGAAAAATAAGAGATATGTCTTTTATTAAAGTTGTTAATAGTAAAAATGTATCAGCAAATGTACAAATAGAAGAAGAGAAAAAATTTATTAGTAGCACTAGAGATGTTGATAAACTTTTACTAACAATTATTTCTAATTACATGAACGAAGAAAATGAAGATAAGACAAAAAAACGTGTGTTTTCAGTAGCCGCTGAATCAATAACAGTTCTTGATGATAGTTATAAATTACATACATATTGCAATAATATTTGTAGGTTAGAATTAGTATTAGCTTTACAAAGAATGGAAGACTTTAAACTTAGAGCTCAAGAATATGGTAAATCAATAGGTTTAGGTTTTTATTATGTTAGAAGTTGTTATAATCACTATAATAATTTACTTGAAGTATTTGCAAAAGCTTTTATTGAAAAAATATTTTCTAAAGATAGAATATGTTTAGAAGAAGAATTACATAAAGAGTTTTATTCTCCAGAGCATTTAGAAAAGTATGGAATAAATACATATTTACTTCATTATATATTAAGATGTGATGTATATCTTTATGCATACTTAGAATCAAGAAAATATTTGTTATATGATAAATACAAAGAAATAGAAGGTTATATTAAAAACTGGGATAACTATGTTAATAGAGAAAAAAAGAAAAGATATCAACTTGTTTTTGAAAAGGTAAGAGAATATATTAATGACGGTTATTATGAAAGATCTTATTTAAGTGAACTTGATATAATGGCATATATTGTTAATGAACTTGAATTACCAAAAGGGATTTTCTCTTTTGATAAATCAGGATATATATTAACGAGAGAGGTTTTAAATAATATAAATTATGATTTTATTGGTAATATAATAAAAAACAGTAAAGGTTTTGCAGATAGAAGAATGTATGAAGATATCAAAAAGATATTTATTGAAACTTTAGATTGTGGTTTTAAAACTGATAATAAGTTTACTAACCCAACATTTAATAGTGCTAGAAATGATTTATATTCTGAACAAGAACCAACAACAAAATGTAGGATCCTTACTCCTGATTTTAAAAATAAAAAATTTGATAAATAGTATAAGTATAGAATTATAAATTCTATACTTTTTTATTTAAAAATATGGTATCATTTAAGTGAAGGGTGGTTTTTATTATGGTTGAGTTTAAAAAAGAAAAAAACTATGTAGGCATTGATAGGGTAATTATTTCATCTGATGGAGATGAATTTGAATTATCTTTAGAAGAAAATGGTGATTTATATATTGGCTTTTGTATACCAAATGAAGATAAGTTACCATCAGAAAAAACTTTTAAGATAACAAGTGATAATCCATTACTTTATTACGCTGTTGATAATTTATTTGATTCTTTTAAAGATACAAGTGCTCTTGAAGAATGCTTAAAAAAATATGGAAATGAAACTTTAGCTAAATTAATACGCAGAGATAATCCATATTATGATGACAAAATTGTGTGGTATTCTGATGATTTTTCAATTGATACAGCGAGTAAATTAACTATAACGAAGAATAATGATGAATTTTATTTTACATTCTCTAGAAGTAAATCAAAAAACGAAGTTAATACATATTTTGTATGTATTTCGAATACTATAAGTAGATATCATGCTTTTAAAATACCATTTATGAATTTTTATAAGAATTTATTAGTTTATGAAAAATCTGATGTATTAAACAAAAACTCAATCCAAAGGATAAATAAAAAAGGTAAGTGATAATATGTATGACATTATTATTGTAGGAGCTGGACCTGCAGGACTAACATCTGCACTTTATGCACTAAGAGCTGGGAAAAAAGTACTTGTTCTTGATGCGAAAGCATACGGTGGGAAAATAATTAATGCAAACAAAATAGAAAATTACCCAGGTATAGAAAATATAAGTGGTTATGAATTTGCAACTAACTTATTTAATCAAGTAAAAAAATATGGTTGTGAAATTAGATATGAAACAGTAGTTCATATTGATGAAAATAAAGAAGTAACAACTAATAAAGATAAATACAACGCTAAAGCAATAATCTTAGCAACTGGATCATTTAATCGCAAACTTAATATAGAAGGTGAAACAAGTCTTTCCGGAAAAGGAGTTTCATACTGCGCAACATGTGATGGTAATTTTTATAAAGATAAGATTGTTGCAGTAATTGGTTCAGGAGAATCAGCAATTGAAGATGCTATATATTTATCAGGAATTGTTAATAAAGTTTATTTAATTAACAAAAATAGTTTATTTAAAACTTTGTCTAATAAAGTGGATACTTTAAATGAATATAAAAACATTGAAACTATATATAATTGTGATATAAAGAAAATTAATGGAAGCGATTTTGTAGAATCAATAGATATTATTATTGATGGAAATGAAGAAAAAACAATTGATATAAATGGAGTATTTATAGCTATTGGTGAAGAACCAAAAAATGAAATATTCAAAAATATTGTTGATTTAGATGAAAAGGGTTACATTATAAGTAGTGATGGAGTTCACACAAAAACACCTGGAATATATGTTGCTGGTGATACTAGAGTAAAAGAACTAAGACAATTAACAACAGCCGTATCAGATGGCTCTATTGCAGCAACTGTTGCAATAAAAGAGTTATAAATGTAAGGGAGGTATTGCTATGGGGTTTGTACCGATTATGACTAACGATGATGAAATTCTATCCGCAATATTAACTGTTTCAACTAACTGTAGAACGTATATTACTGTTGATGAAGCTATTAAACAAGGAGTTGAATACACTGAAGATGACGTTAATATTGGAACTTTAAGGGGAGTTAAATATAGTACTTTAGAAGATAATATGTATTATATGTCTAGCAAAATTGAGGAAATTCAAACAGCTTGGATCACTCTTGGTTTTAAAGATGGTGAATTTGTACCAGAAAGAAGACTTAATCAAATATATTTAGATTACGTTAATAAAAAAGCAAATGAAAAGAAAAGAATAAGATAAAAATACTAATTTAATTAGTATTTTTTATTTTATTTAAATTGTTTGTTATAATATGTAATAGGTGATTAGTTATGAACATAGATTTAGTTAATGAACTAAATATACTTTTAGAAAAAATTATCCAAACAGGGAGGTCTCTTTGACATTTCTAACAAAGAATTAGAAATAGAAAAACTTGAAGAAGAGATGTCACAAGATGATTTTTGGCAAAATCAAAGCAATGCTAATAATGTTTGCAAAAGATTAAGTGATATTAAAGAGGAAGTCAAAGAATATAATTCATTAAAAGAAGACATTGAAATGCTTTTAGAATTATGTAAAGACGGTATTAACAATGAACTAGAACAAGAGTGTAATGTTCTTAAAACTCGTGTTGATAAATACTCAAAAAAAGTATATTTATCAGGAAAATATGATGACTTAAATTGTTATTTAGAGATACATCCAGGAGCTGGAGGAACAGAAAGCTGTGACTGGTCGAGTATGCTTCGAGATATGTATATTAATTACTTTGATAAAAAGGGTTACACTTATGAAATAATATCTGAACAAAAAGGTGATGAAGCAGGTATTAAAAGTGTCGTTATATATATTAAGGGTCACTACGCTTATGGATATTTAAAAAACGAACAAGGTGTTCATAGATTGGTTAGAATATCACCGTTTGATTCAAATAAAAGAAGGCATACTTCTTTTGCATCAGTAAGTGTTACACCTGAATTTAATGAAGATATCAACATTGAAATTAAAGATGATGATTTAAAAATTGATGTATATCACTCAAGTGGTGCTGGAGGTCAGTCAGTAAATACATCAAATAGTGCAGTTAGAATTACTCATATTCCATCTAAAATAGTAGTTACATGTCAAACTGAAAGAAGTCAACTTTTAAATAAAGACAAAGCTATGAATCTTTTAAAAAATAAACTTTACCAGATAGAAATAGATAAAAATAAAGAATTAATAAATGAAGTTAAAGATTCTAGTGATATAAATTTTGGAAGTCAAATAAGAAGTTATGTACTAGAACCATACAAGATGGTAAAGGATCATCGAACAAATTATGAATCTTCATCTCCAGATAAAGTATTTGCAGGAGATCTAGATGGATTTATCGAAAGTATGCTTGAAAAATAGTGCTAAATAATATAGAATACAACTTGCATTGGTGATATAAATGAAAGAAGAAAAAGAATATTTATCTAAATTATTAAAAGATAAAACTGTAATTATTTCATGTAGCGGTGGACCAGACTCCATGGCTCTTCTTTCATTGGTTAATAGCATTAAAGATGAATATAATATTAAGGTAGTAGTTGCACATGTGAATCATAAAGTAAGAGAAGAATCTGATGAAGAAGCATTAATGGTTGAAACATATGCAGAAGAAAATCATGATATATTTGAAATTTTTGAGATTAAAAATTATCATGACAAAGTCAATTTTCATGAAGATGCAAGAAAGATACGATACAATTTTCTAAAAGGATTAAAGGATAAATATAATGCTGATTATTTATTAACTGCCCATCATGGTGATGACTTAATAGAAACAATTCTTATGCGAATTACCAGAGGTAGTTCTTTAAAAGGATATGTAGGTTTTAGAAGAATTAGTGATTGGGAAGAAATAAAAATTGTTAGACCTTTAATTAGAAGAACAAAAAAGTATTTAGAAGAATATAATAAAGAACATAATGTTCCATATAGAATCGATAAAACTAATTTTTCTTTAGAGTACACTAGAAATAGATATCGAAACAATATTCTTCCACTTTTAAAAGAAGAGGATGAAAATGTTCATTTAAAATATTTAAAGTTCTCAAATGAATTAAATAAATACTATGAATATGTTAGAAAAGATATGCTTAAAGAAAAAGAAAATATTCTTGATAAAAATGGATTAATAATTGTTTCTAAGTATAGAAAACTAGATTCTCTTTTAAAAGAAATGATTATAAGTGATTTAATAATGGAAGTTCAGTTAAAAGATTACCTACCTTTAAATGATGTTTTATTTACAGATATGTTAAATGTACTTGAAAGTGAAAAGAGCAATGTAATTATTAATTTACCAAATAACTATGTGTTTGGTAAGGAATATGACAGAATCTTATTTAAAAAGAACGAAGAAGCAAGCAAATCTATAGATTATATTTATGATGGAAGATATGAAGATGATAGTTTTGAAATAAGTTCTTCATCCTCATATGAATCAAGTAATTATTCAATTGCTTTAGATTCAAATGAATTAAAAATGCCATTAAAAATAAGATCAAGAAAAGATGGAGATTTTATTGAAATTTTAAATTTAAACGGTAGAAAAAAAATAAATGATATTTTCATCGATATGAAAATTCCAAAATCAAAACGAGATAATTATCCAATTTTAACCGATTCAAATAACGTTATCATTTGGATTCCAGGGTTAAAAAAATCAAAGTTTGCTAAAGCAAAAGATGAAAAGTATGATATAATATTAACTTGTAAGGAGAAAAATAATGAAAGCAAAAAGTAATAAAGGAATAATTAAAAATTTATATCCATATTTAATAATTGTTTTAATTTTCTTCGGTGTTATGTATTTTTTAAATTATGGTAATACTGAAGTACATAAATTAACTAGTGGACAATTAATTAAAGAGATTAATACATCTAATGTTACTTCAATAAAAATCACACCAAAAAGTAGTGAAAGTATATATATAATTGAAGGTAAACTAAATGGTTATGAAAAAGGTGAAAGTTTTAAATCTAAAGTTCTAGAGGAAGACTTACCTATAGTAACAGATTATGCAAATCAATTAGGAAAAAAATATAAAACAGAAAGTGATCCTGGATCAAGCAATATATTATATATAGTAGTTAATATACTACCAATAGTAATAATTGTTGCTTCTGCATATTTCTTGTTTGGAAAACTTGCAAGTACAAATAAAAACTCTGTTGATTTTGGTAAATCAAGAGCAAAACTTAATGATGGAAACTTCCAAGTTAAGTTTAAAGATGTTGCTGGTTTAAAAGAAGAAAAAGAAGAAGTAGAAGAACTTATTGATTTTTTAAGAAATCCAAAGAGATTCCAAAAACTTGGAGCTAGAATTCCTAAAGGAGTTCTACTTGTAGGTCCTCCAGGAACAGGTAAAACTTTACTTGCTAAAGCTGTTGCTGGTGAAGCTAACGTACCATTTTACTATATAAGTGGTTCTGATTTCGTTGAATTATTCGTTGGTGTAGGTGCATCACGTGTTAGAGACATGTTTAAAGAAGCAAAAAGAAATGCACCATGCTTAATCTTTATCGATGAAATTGATGCTGTTGGTCGTCAAAGAGGTACAGGACTTGGTGG
>JAEEGL016610390.1_pt1 | contig 10014 bp, 7 predicted proteins | sample 9134231 | NCBI WGS metagenome assembly JAEEGL01 (sample SAMN16246548, study PRJNA631951) | gut metagenome | biome: gut microbiome; feature: rumen; material: fiber-attached | host: Bos | place: Iran: Karaj | collected 2018-10 | reverse complement strand
GGTTTTTGATAATATTCGCGCTTTCTAGCTTCTTGAAGAGTTCCACTTCTAACAACATCTCTTTTGAAACGTCTTAAAGCATCATCAATTTTTTCGTTTTCACGAACAACTGTTTTAGGCATTTTCTGCCCTCCTTCCAAAATCTAATTCCTTAATTATTATACACAAGTTTTATAGCGTTGTAAAGAGTTTTTATATAATTTTTCCTATGCATTCTGGAAAATTGGTTTCTATGAGCTTAATTTTAAGCATTTTACCTATATTTTCCTCATTTCCAAGCGCTTTTACTTTGATATAATTATTAGTATGTCCAACTAAATATCCATCAATATATTCTTCAGGAATAAAGTCTATTTCCTTGTTTAAAAATAAGTCATTATACTTTTTAGCAAGCTCTAAATTTATTAGATTTATCCTATTATATCTAGACTTCATTATTAAACCATTTATTTCATTATATTTCTCACATTTAGTTCCACTTCTTTTAGAAAAAGGAAATATATGCATGAATGAGAAATTAATTTTCTTAACATTATCAAGTGTTTCATTAAATAATTCATCAGTTTCGATAGGATAACCTATTATAATATCAGTTGTAATAGATATATCAGGAATAATAGATCTTATTTTTTCTATTTTTCCTATATATTCTTCAATAGTATAATGTCTATTCATATCCTTTAAGACTGTATTAGAGCATGATTGAACAGGTAAATGTAAGTGATGACACATCTTTTTATTATCTCTAATTAGATATAATAATTCATCATCTATTTGATTAATTTCAATACTTGATATTCTTAGTCTCTCTAAGCCTTCTACTTCATCTAAAATTCTTTTAACAAGCTTAGTAAATGGGCAATTTATATCTACACCATATCCACCTGTATGAATACCTGATAGAACTATTTCTTTATAGCCTTTACTAACTATTTCTTTTGACTCATTTATAACATCAAGAGGAGCCTTACTACGCATTCTACCTCTTGCATAAGGAATAATACAATAGCTACAGAAATTATTGCATCCATCTTGAATTTTTAAGAATGCTCTAGTACGTTCAAATTCTGTGGATTTAATTTTTTCATATTCTTTAATTTCTTTACTTGGTGTAATTAATTTTTTCTTTTCTTTTGTTTTAATAAATTCCATTACTAAATCAAATAATTCATTTCTTTTATCAGTACCAAGTACTATATCAGCGCCTATTTCAAAGCACTTATCACTATTAAGTTGTGAATAGCATCCCATTACAGCAACAATAGCTTCTTTATTTTTTCTTTTACAGCTTCTAATATATTTTCTACTTTTAACATCACTTTGATTAGTGACACTACAAGTATTAATAACATAGATATCCGCACAATCACTAAAATCAACAACATTAAAACCATTTTGTTTAAAGATAAATTCAATAGCAGCTAGCTCATAGCTATTAACCTTACAGCCTAAATTATAAAAAGCTACATTCATTCTTTTAAAGCTCCTATAGCTGATAAACAGTATAGTCCTGCTGTCTCAGTTCTTAAGATTCTCTTGCCTAAAGAAACAGGAATAAATCCCTTACTTATAAGATAATTTGCTTCTTTAGTAGAAAAGCCTCCTTCAGGTCCTATAGCTATAATTATGTTATCGTTATCTTTAATGTCATTAATGATTTCTAAAAATTTTTTGTTGTTGTTTGTTGATTCAACTTCATAAGCAAAAATTAATTTATCATATTTAGAAAAATCAACTTCATCTAAAGATAGAATATCATTAATTTTTGGTATGTAGTTTCTTCTTGATTGCTTTGCTGCTTCCTTAGCAATCAAATTTAGCCTATTTAGCTTTGCTTCTTTTTTGTTCTTTTCTATTTTTACAATAGTTCTTTCTGTTATAACAGGTATTATTTCATAAACACCAAGCTCAGTTGAGTGTTTAATAATACTTTCTAATTTATCACCTTTTGGATAGCTTTGAAGTAGGGTAACCTTGAATTTGAATTCTGTATCAAAATAAAAGCAATCTAATATTTCAAAATTAATAGTATCCTTATTAATATTAGTTATTTTTGCTTTGTAAGTAATATCATTACAAGATAATTCTACCTCTTCACCTACTTTAGCCCTATTTACTACCGCTAGATGGTGATAATTATCATTATCAATTATTAAATTGTCAATGTTTTCTTTACTAACGAAGTATCTAGGCATCTAAATCAAATCCTTTAACATTTTAATTTTATTTTCTATTTCTTCTTTTTTTACTTTATCAGTTATATTATCAACTATTTTTAAATAGTCATTTAATTCTTTTTTGTGTTTATTTAAAAATGTTTCACTTCTTTTTTTTAGAAGTATTGGACCAAACATTAGTTCTTTTTCACTATATTGTTCAATTCCTTTTTCTAAAACTATTATTTCATAATAATGGTTTTTATCATAAATAATATCTTCATCAACTATCTTAAAACTCTTTGTTGCATATGCTCTTAACATGTCATAATCACAATTAGGACTTAAGATTAATCGTTTAAGGCTTTTGGCATTACTAAGCGTTTTTTCTAAGATATCTATTATTAGCTCAGAACCCATTCCAGATATTACTATACAATCACTATTAGTTTCAGGTATACCATCATAAATAATAGTTTCGATATTAACATTATTCTTTATAAAATTCTCTTTTGCTTTAATAAGAGGCTTATAGTTTATATCTGATGCAATGGCTGATTTAACAAAGCCTTGTTTTAGCGCATAAATAGGAAGCAATCCATGATCACTTCCTACATCAAGCAAATTATTATAGCCATTACTAAATTTAGCAATTTCTTTTAATCTTTTAGAAATCATTGTTTATTAATGAATCCTTCAAGTTTTTTCCTCTTATTTTGTAATTTATATAAAGCTTTCTTTTCGATTTGTCTTACACGCTCTCTTGTGACTTGGAATTTATCTCCAACCTCTTCAAGTGTATAAATCTTTCCATCATCAAGACCAAAACGTAATCTTAGTACCATTTCTTCTCTTGGTGATAAAGTTTTAAGTAAGGCATCTATTTCTTTTTTTAACATTTCATTTGAAGTGTATTCATATGGGCTAATACCATTTGGATCACTAACAAAGTCAGCTAGTGATGAATCATCTTCTTCACCAACTGGTTTTTCTAGGGAAATTGGTTCTTGAGCAATCTTTTGAATCATTTGAATCTTTTCAGGGCTCATCTTCATTCTTTCAGCAAGCTCTTCTACATTTGGTTCTCTTGATAATTCTTGAACTAACTTTCTTTGTTCTCTAAGAAGCTTATTAATAGTTTCAACCATATGTACAGGAATTCTTATTGTTCTAGCTTGGTCAGCTACAGCACGAGTTATAGCTTGTCTCACCCACCATGTAGCATATGTAGAGAACTTATAACCTTTATCTGGTTCAAATTTATCAACAGCCTTCATTAAACCCATATTACCTTCTTGGATTAAATCTAAGAATGGTAGGTTTCTACCTGTATATCTTTTAGCTATAGATACTACAAGTCTTAGGTTAGAATCTACTAATTTGTTTTTAGCATATAGGGCATCATCAACTAGCTTTCTATATTTAGCTTCTTCTTTATCAGTTAAATCAATTTCACAGTTTTCAAAAGCTGTGATTTTTTCTTGTGCTTCTCTACCCTTAACAACAATGTTAGCTAATTCCATTTCCTCTTCAGGTCCTAATAGAGGAATGTTTCCTATATCTTTTAAATACATTCTAACTGGGTCATCAGTTCTAACACTGTTGACGATAGAATCAATGTTGATTAATTCAACTTCTTCAATTTCAACATTTCCTGGGAAGTCAGCTGGTTCATCTTCTTCAGCTTCTTCTTCATCAAATTCTTCTTCATCAAGCATTAAAGCTATTTCTTCATCAGAATAGATTTTTACCCCATCATCTTCAAAGAAGGCTTCAATATCATTGATATCTAAGTCATCGTCCATTAATTCTTCGACTTCTTTTCTAGAAACATAACCCTTTTCTTTATTATTTTCTAATAATTCTTTTAGTTTTTTGTTTAGTTCCATAGGCTCCTCCATAACTTAATTAATTTTTCTAGGACTCTTTTTTATTGTAGTTGCGGTAATCGCAACCTTTTCTCTTTTTAGCGTAAGCATTTTATCAGCATATTCAAATTCGCTTATTTCATTTTTCTTAAGCATCTCTTTATATTTATCAATACCACACTGAAGAATGAATAAATTAAATTTCCTATAACAATCATCTAATTCCATTCTCCTTTTATCTTTACTAGCAATTAAGACATTTCTTAATTTGTCATCATATAACATCTTTAATTCAGGAGACAATTTAGTGTTATAGAATTTATCTATATCCATCTGTCTATATTCATTAAAATAATCAGAGATCTTGCTTATAAAGTCTATATAGTTATTAAAATAACCATCTTCAATATCCAAATTATTTTCTTTATAGATTAATGATATTAAAGGTATTTGAAAGGAATTAGGAATCTTTTCAGTTTGAAGCGCACTTATTTTTTCTAGCGCTTGATCTATTCTATAGAATTCCTCTCTATCCGATAGCATATGTTTTATGACTATATGATAAGTTTCTAAAATACCATTAATACAATCATCAGCTTCTTTTTTTACTGATTCAATTTGTATAATATTTTTATTTTTTCTCTTATTTAAATATTCATTAAAGTTGGCATCTATAGTTTTTCTATCTATGCTCACATCATTAGATAATAGGTTTAATAACTTTTCTTTAATTAAAGCATTTTTAACACTTATAACTAAATCATAAATAGACTGTGAAAAGCTTTGTTCACCAACTAATGTTGTTAAAACATTTTTACCCTTTAAATAGTTATAGATGAAGGTATAAGAATCAATTAATCCTTTTTCAAAGATATCCATAAATTGTTCTTTACCATATTCTTTAATGTATTCATCTGGGTCTAAGTTGTCACTTAGAACTACAGAATAAGCATTAATTTTATTATCTAGTAAAAGCTTAATTGATCTATATGTGGCGTTTTGACCAGCCTCATCACCATCAAGGCATAATATAACATCGCATTTTAAGCTTTTTATCTTTTCTATATGCTCTTTTGTTAAGGCTGTACCCATAAGACATACACATTCTTTTAGGCCTACCTTATAAGCCGCAATAACATCCATGAAGCCTTCCATAATAATTATTCTTCTATTTTTTCTAATAGCATCAAGGGCATTATATAAATTATATATAACACACCCTTTTTTAAATAGTTCATTATCTAAGCTGTTAAAGTATTTACTATCGTTAGATTCATAATAAATTCTTCCACTAAAGCCAACATAATTATTTTCCTCATCAGTTATAGGAAACATAATTCTATTTGTGAAAGTATCATGTATGTTATCTAGGTTAGAAATAACACCTGCATTAAGCATATCATTATCTGTATAGCCTTGATCCTTTAAGGATAGATATAAAGTACTTTTACCTGATGGAGCTAGACCTATTTTAAAGGTCTTAATAATATCATCATCTATACCTCTATTACGAAGATATTTCAATGCTTCAGCACCAGGAAGAGAGTTTAATAAATAGTGATTATAAAAGTTCGCTGCATATTTTGTGATTTGAAATAAACCTTTTTTAGTAGCTACTTTTTTACTTTCTTTACTGGCATATTTAATTCCATATCTATCACAAAGTCTTTGTAAGGCTTCATTAAAAGATATTTTAGCAAGCTTTTCTAATATTGTTATGGCATTACCACCAGTGTGGCATACCATACATTTACATATTTTTTTAGTTGGGGATACATAGAATGAGGGATTGTTATCGTTATGAAATGGGCATAGGCCTTTATAGCTTGTACCTGCTTTTTCAAGCTTAACAAAATCACTAACGACTTCTACTATATCAGCTTTTTCTAAGACTTCACTTATAACATCATTAGTGCTCATATTTAACCCCCTTTTCTTTAGAATTAGAATGATAATTTATCTCTAAAGTATTCAACTAATTCACTAATTTTAACATTTTCTTGAGCCATTGTATCTCTGTTTCTAACAGTTACAATATCTTCATTAAGTGTGTTTTCATCAATAGTAACACAGTAAGGTGTACCAATAGCATCCATTCTTCTATAACGTTTACCGATATTAGCAGCATCATCATAAATTGTCATGTATTCTTTACTTAATAATTTATATACTTCCATAGCTTTCTCTGAATGGAATTTCTTCATTAGAGGGAATACAGCAATTTTATATGGTGCAAGGAATGGATTTAAATGTAAGACTTCACGTTCTTCACCATTTTCAAGAGTTTCTTTATCATAACTAGAAAATAACACAGTTAAGAATAATCTTTCTACACCTACAGATGGTTCTACTACATATGGAATATATCTTGAGTTATCATCAGGGTCTACATAATCTAGCTTTTCACCAGAATGATTTTGGTGTTGAGTTAAATCGTAGTCTGTACGGCTTGCGATACCCCAAAGTTCACCGAAGCCCCAAGGAAATCTATATTCGATATCTGTTGTTCCATTAGAGTAGAATGCTAATTCTTCTTTAGCATGATCTCTAAGTTGTAAATCAGCTTCATTGATTCCTAGATCCTTTAAGAAATCTAAGCAATACTTTCTCCAGTAATTGAACCAATCTAGTTCAGTTCCTGGTTTGCAGAAGAATTCTAGTTCCATTTGTTCGAATTCTCTAACTCTAAAGATGAAGTTACCTGGAGTAATTTCATTTCTAAATGATTTACCTACTTGGCAAATACCAAATGGTACTTTTCTTCTACTTGTTCTTTGTACGTTTTTAAATTGTACGAAAATACCTTGTGCTGTTTCTGGTCTTAAATATACAGTATTTTTTTCAGCACTTGCTGGATCATCAATAACTCCTTGTGTTGTTTTAAACATAAGGTTGAATTTTCTAATATCTGTATAATTTAGTTTTCCACAGTTAGGACATACAATGTTGTTATCGTAAATAAATTTTACTAATTTTTCATTTGGCCAGTTATCACCAGTTTCTTTTCCATTAGTAAAATCTTCAATTAGTTTGTCTGCTCTATATCTTGTATTACAGCTTTTGCAGTCGATTAGTGGATCACTAAATCCTCCAACGTGACCTGAAGCAACCCAAACTTCTTTATTCATTAAGATGGCAGAATCTAATCCAACATTATATGGATTTTCTTGAACGAATCTTTTCCACCATGCTTTTTTAATATTATTTTTTAGTTCAACACCTAGAGGTCCAAAATCCCATGCATTGGCTAAACCTCCATATATTTCACTACCTTGATAAACAAATCCTTGTTGTTTACAATACGCTACTAATTGTTCCATGTTTATCTTCATAATTTTACCTCCAAATTTTTATTTATAATCTTAAATAGATTAAAATAAAGCTTAACATTAATATTATAACACAATAATTATTATTGTCTAGTTTTTTTAAAAAAGTCAAAAAAAAAGCTTTACCTTAGTGGTAAAGCAATTCTTTTTAAGCTTAATTAGTTAAAACGATATACATCGATTGTAACTGTTTTATCTTCACAAGCAGTGAATGTATGATTTGGAAGTTCAGTACCTTCAACAGTCTTTTCAACTGTATCCCAGCTTTGAGCCTTACAAACCTTAAATTCAACTACTGCACCTTTTGCAAATTTGATTCCAGTTGAAGCGTAGATTCCAGACTTATTCTTCTTTAAAGCTTTAGCCTTAGTTACATCCCAATTACCTAATTCTTTAGTATTACCTACTAAATAAATAGTTTCATCAGCTGTAGCTCCCTCTAGATTAATTTCAAATTTTACAGTTACTTTATCTTCAGCTTTAGCAGTAATAGTTGTCTTCTTGCATGTAGCCATAATTAATCATCTCCTTCATGTTAAATATATAATATTTTTTATATTTATTCAATAAAATTGCTAATGAAAATCGTTTTCACGACTTGATGAAAATGGTTTCATATTAGATTTTCTCTAATATTACGCCATTTTTATAATCCATAACGATTTTATCGTTAGGTTTAATCTCTTCTTTAATTATTGCTTTAGCAACAACTGTTTCAATATTTTTTTGGATAAATCTCTTTATTGGACGAGCACCAAATTCAAAGCTATAGGCGCTACTACAAATATAATCCTTTAAATCATTTGTAAATTCAATATGAATCTTATTATCCATTAAACGCTTTTCAAGTTCAGATAATAGTTTAGTTACAATCTTTACCGCTACTTCTTTAGATAGTGGATTAAACATAACAATCTCATCAATTCTGTTTAAAAATTCTGGTTTAAATGTCTTATGTAATAGTTCAGTTACATATTCTTTATTGCCATTTAATAACTCTTCAGAACCAAGATTAGATGTCATAATAATGATTGTATTTTTAAAGTCTACTGTTCTACCTTGAGAATCAGTTATTCTACCATCATCAAGTATTTGAAGTAATAAATTGAATACTTCACTATCAGCTTTTTCAATTTCATCAAATAAAACTATAGAATAAGGATTACGTCTAACGGCTTCAGTTAATTGACCACCTTCATCATAACCTACATATCCTGGAGGTGCACCTATAAGTCTAGATGAGCTAAATTTTTCCATATATTCAGACATATCAATTCTTACCATATGAGTTTCACTATCAAATAAAGCTTCTGCAAGACTTCTAGCTACTTCCGTTTTACCTACGCCAGTAGGACCTAAAAATAGGAATGAACCAATAGGTCTATTTTGATCTTTAATACCTGCACGTTGACGAATAATACAATCACTTACTAAACCAATTGCTTCATCTTGGCCAATTACACGTTTTTTAAGTGTTTCAGCTAAAGTTAGGAGCTTTTCTCTATCACCTTTTAGAAGTTTAGCTACAGGAATTCTAGTCCATTTAGAAATTACTTGGCATACCATTTCTTCAGTGACTTCTTCTTTTAAAATGTCATTATCATCATTAGTTTTAAGCTTCTTTTCTAGTTCAGGAATAATAGAATATTGTATTTCACCTACTCTACTATAATTTCCACTAGCTAAGGCATTATCAAGTTCATTTTTATATTTTTCTATTTCAACTTTTGCATTCTTTCTTTCTTCAATAGATGCTTTTTCTTTATTCCATTTATCTCTTAAAGTTTTTTCTTCTTCTTTGTATTTATCTAAATCATTTTCTATTGTTTTTAGACGTTCTTTAGATAATTCATCAGTTTCTTTCTTTAAGACAGAACGCTCAATTTCAAGTTGAGTAATCTTACGTTCTAGTTCATCTATTTCTGTAGGAACAGAGTCTAGTTGAATACGTATTGATGCACAAGCTTCATCAATTAAGTCAATAGCTTTATCAGGTAGGAATCTATCAGTGATATATCTATTTGATAGAGTTGCGGCAGCAACAATAGCATTATCAGTGATTTTTACACCATGATAACTTTCAAATCTTTCCTTTAAACCACGAAGAATACTAATAGTATCTTCTACTGTTGGTTCAGCTACATAAACCTTTTGAAAACGTCTTTCTAACGCCATATCTGTTTCTATATACTTACGATATTCTTTTAGAGTTGTTGCACCTATACAATGTAGTTCACCACGTGCTAGCATTGGCTTTAGCATATTAGATGCATCAAGAGCACCATCACTTCTACCAGCACCAACAATTAAGTGAATTTCATCAATAAACATGATGATTTCCCCTTCAGATTCTTTTACCTTGTTAAGTACAGCCTTTAGACGCTCTTCAAATTCACCACGGTATTTAGCACCAGCAACTAGAGCACCCATATCTAGTTCATAAATCTTTTTATTTTGTAGTCCAATAGGAACATCGTTTTTAATAATACGACGAGCAAGACCTTCAATAATAGCTGTTTTACCAACACCTGGTTCACCAATTAATACTGGATTATTTTTTGTCTTACGAGATAGAATCTTAATAATATTACGTATTTCTTCATCACGTCCTATTACTGGGTCGATTTTACCTTTTTCGACTTCTTCATTTATGATACGACC
>JAEEGL016273609.1_pt1 | contig 10014 bp, 9 predicted proteins | sample 9134231 | NCBI WGS metagenome assembly JAEEGL01 (sample SAMN16246548, study PRJNA631951) | gut metagenome | biome: gut microbiome; feature: rumen; material: fiber-attached | host: Bos | place: Iran: Karaj | collected 2018-10 | reverse complement strand
TGGTACTCAAGCCTCGACTCGTCGGCATCGAGATGAAATAAAGGCCCTCTAGCACATCGTCCAAAGACCCAGGCGCATTCTCTATGCCGCAAACAAGGATTGCGCGGTGGGTTGGGGATACTTTTGTCTCGAGGGCCAAAGTGCATTATACGACACGGCGGCGGCGGAATGCAAGCCGGACGAAGAAGCGCTTGCATCGCGGACGGCATGACGGCAAGCCGAGGGGAGCGGGTGTGCCGTGAGTGAGGAGCGAGGTTTTGCAGGCGTAGGAGGCGCTTTGCACGCAACCAGAGATTGACGCCGAGGCACGGCTGGCTGAAGACGGCTCATTGTCTTCTGCGAGAAGCGCAAAACCGAGCGACGAGACCGAACGGCAGCACCCGGCACCGAGGCTATGCCGCTTCTTGGCACTTGTTAAATGCAATTCCGGCAGATCAAATGCAACCCCTTGAGACTACGTTGCATTTAACCTTGCCATAGTTGCATTTACTCTGTCCGGCGACCTAAAAAGAGGAGGCGCGCATTTGCGCGCCCCCTCACTGAACCCTACCGTGCAATGCCTGTCTGGCCGTGTTGAGGTGGAGATGTGGAGATGAGTCGGCTGGCTGGCCAAGCCCGCCTTGCTGCCGAGACCACAGCCGCTCGCCCCGCGGCAGAATCGCCGCGCGGATCAACGCGTCGACCTCCTTCAGTTCCGCGACTGCGGCTTCGGCACTTGGACAGACTCCCGTGTTGATCTCCGTCTGGTTTTCGCAGAAGTCGCGGACGATGCGCGGATGGTCGGGCGGAAACGGGTGCGGCGTCTGCGCCATGCGTCCCGCCTCCGTCACGCGCAGCGACTCGCGCTCCAGTCCGAAGTTCCCCTCGAACGCATAAGGCCGCAATTCTTGAAGTCGTATGTCAAACATATTGAAAACGCCACCATTATACCGAATCTCGCGTCCATAAAGGTAATAGGAAATCAGCATCTTCCACCATAGCCCTTGGCTATAGCACGCCCGTAGAACGCGGATTCTATCTTTCTCAAGTTTATACAAACTGGCAGAACCGGAAATGTGGTATAATACAGGTATGAAACAACGTACACAAAGGCGCTCATGAGATTCAAGGTTTTCATATCCAGCGTACAACGTGAATTTGCCGCAGAGCGGCAGATTCTCGCGGAGTATATTCGTAAAGACGCGCTTTTGGGAAAGTTCTTCGACGTGTTCCTTTTTGAGGAAGAACCCGCTTGCGATGTCGAGGCTCGTGACCTGTATCTGCCGGAGGTTGAGAGGTCGGATGTTTACCTCGGTATTCTGGGTGCGCAATTCGGCAATGCAGACGCAGATGGCGTTTCGCCGACTGAGCGCGAGTACGACTTGGCCACGGCCAAGGGGAAAGAGCGTCTTGTATTCGTCAAGAAGTGTGAACGCGATCCGCGAGAGGAACGGTTCGTACAGAAGGTGCAGTCTGACGTCGTTCGCAAGTCGTTCGAGACGGCGGAAGAATTGCAGCTGGCCGTGTACGCGGCACTTGTTCGCTTGCTGGAGAATAAGGGATATATTCGTGTCGCGCCATTTGACTTGGCCGTCGATACGGAGCTCACGCTTGCCGATGTAGATGAAGCGAAGGTGAATGACTATCTTGCGCGGGCTAGGGAGGCCAAGAAGATTTCGATTCCGAAGGATGCAGATGCGACATGGCTGTTGACGAAGCTCGGTATGCTTGCCTCGGACGGGCGGCTCACCAACGCGGGTGTTCTGTTCTTTGCGCGGCATCCTCAACAGGCAATCGACATCTCGGTAGTCAAATGCCTTCAGTATTGGGGAACGCATGTCGAGCGACCGATTCCGTCCTATCAGACATACGAGGACGGCATCATCGGCATGATAGAGTCGGCATTGGCCTTTGTCATGGGTCGCATTGACAGGACAATCGGCGTCCCCGATGAGCGCGGACTTGCTGCGGCACAGGATGAGTTGCCTCGGATGGCTGTGCGCGAGGCGATTGTCAACGCCGTCTGCCATCGTGATTACGAGTCAAACGGAGCGGTTCAGGTGATGCTTTTCCGTGATCGGCTTGAGATAATGAATCCGGGAACGCTCCCACGCGGCTGGACGGCGGCAACCTTGTTGACAACGCACGAGTCCATTGCCCGCAACAAGGTTATTGCCAAGGCATTGGATTGGGCGGGCTATGTCGAGCGTTCCGGTCATGGTACCGAGTTCATCATCGAAAAATGCGAGGCTCAAGGTCTTGCTACTCCGCAATACAAGCCGGATGCCGCAATTTTCCATACGATAATCTGGCGGAAGAAGGAAGTGGCACATCAAGTGGGTGGAGTCATGGGTGGAGTCGGGGCCCAGTCAGGGACAAGTCAGGGACAAGTCGAGGGGACAAGTCAGGGACAAGTCATGTCGCTTTTTGTAAGAATAACGTCAATTCTTGCAGACAAGGTGCTTAGTAGCGGGGATATAACAGCTGCGCTGGGTAAAGAATACTATTCGGGTCACTTGCGTAGAATTATCAAAATGTTGTTGTCCGACGGCATCATTGAATACACCATTCCCGAAAAACCGCGCAGTCGCCTGCAGAAGTACCGATTGACCGAAAAAGGTCGCCAGATGCTGGTGCAGAAAGGTGAAACCAGCAACACCAGAATGGGAGGAAAAGAATTATGAATATGACCACTGATGAACTCCAACGGTTAGAGTCGCTGGTGCTAAATGCCGAGTGTGATAAGGAGACGGCACTACAGCTCGCCATTGACTCGACCAAACTGCTTGCAGTCACGAAGGAGAATCTTGACGATTACAAGGGACACGAATTCTTTAAGCATTGTATGCACGTGTTTTGTGGTGAACAAGATTCGATAGATGAGGTCGATGAAAACAGTTTGACCACTGTACAGCGAATGGCCTTCGCTTACTTGATGAAACTCAAGGAGCAAAACTTGATTGACGAGCAAGATATTGCTTCAGGAATACAAAAAGAGAAGGACGAGACTGTAGACATTGCCGCGAAAGCAATATTGGCCATGGGAAACCCCTTGGCGTTGGGAGCAACTTTGGTTTCGGGCATGTCTAAAGAAGAGGCACAGCAGAAATTGGATCAGATTATCGAACGTATTGGCAACAACGCTGATGATTGCAACAATGATCCAAGAGCGATATTGAAGCGCCTACGTGAACTCCACGATCAACTTGGCGATCAGATTGGCGAAATCGAAGATGACCCCGAAGACGCCGCAAGTGGGTTGGAGAAGATCTACACCGAAATGGAAACGCAACTGGACGCGCTTGAAGAGGCACTTGGAGAAGAATCTTAATGAAGCAAGGCACTAAAAAATCTCGATCAGGGAAAGATCCGGAACGGTCTCGTGCCGTTGCGGTATTTTTTGCCATTGTGTTTATCGAAAGGAGTCCATAAGCACATGGCTGGTGAGTTCAGCATAGCATCATTCAACCTTCACAATTTCAATTATGATGTGCGGGTTGGCGGTACTGGTGCCGATTCTCAATTTAAGAAGGCGAAATGCGAGCATGTCTCCGAGATTATACGAGATGGTGGCTACGATGTTATTGCCCTACAGGAAGTCCAAACACCAGAAACGGTCGCATCGCTTGTGGGAGAATTGAACAAAGGAAATCCCAATGGACGATATGCATTTGTACATTGCCACGATTTCTACGAGACAATTTCCAATGGGCGATTCAAGTCTCCAGGGAGGGAAAAACGAGGTGAATTAGCTTTCATTTACGATTCAGAATCTGTAGCACTATTCAAAGATTGCGCAGTGTATCAGAGGCTGAATGACAGGATGTGGCTTGCTCTTGATTATTTTATCTCCGGCGCGACAGCGTTACTTGCGACATCACTTGGAGTGGGTGCGTTTGTCGGTGATGATGATGAAGAAGATGATGACAACGATCCGAGAAGAGAACATGACAATAATAAACGCAACAAGTCCAATCAAAAACCAAGTGGATTGAAGACGGTCGGCGCGCTTGGAGTTGCGGGTGCAGGTTATGCAGCTCATAAATTACTTGAAAGTCAGCTAAAGCGTATGCGTCCGCCTTTTGTTGCATTCTTTTGCAAGAAAACGGGCGGCAAAACTGATGAAAGTCGACAACTGCGTGTGATCAACGTCCACTCGCAGTTTGGGCGAACCGATGCTGATCGATTTTCCACGCCGTCTCAGATAAGAACAAAGGAAGCAGAGTTTGTATTGCGCGAGGCATTCCAGATTGTCAAATCTGAGCAGACCGAGAACTCATCTCTGACATTGACGATGGCCGCCGGAGACTTCAATCGTTCAGCCAAAAGCCTACAGGCAATCGCTGCAGCAATTAATGCAATGCCAATGCGCAGTGATAAAATGCAGATTGGTGTGACGAAAAATGCAAACGAGCCTGATGCGCACCTCACAACGATTGCCGTTTCTAACAAGGATGAAGTTAAGAACGGCAAAGCGCGGGAATACAAGTATTCTCATGATTATGACCATTTCGCATTTGATATGGATGTATGGTCACCAAGCGATGCAAAACGTGCGTTTGGGCTTGAACATGAGAAGTTCTTTGTGCTTGAGGGCAAAGAACGTCGTGCCTTATCCGATCATCTCCCGGTTGTGATAAAAACAGTAAAGTTTTAGAAAGGAAATTATGAAACTCAAATTCCGCACCCCTTGGTTCCTATACAAGAATGAGAATCCGACAGAGAACGATTCTCATTCTGTCGATCCATCGTCTGTCAATCCATTTGAGCGGAAGAAACTGAAAGCCGCTTGCGCTCTAAATATGTGCATGGTGTCGCTTTCGCAGATTGTTGATTATCAGAACCTCGAAATCCTGAAAATGGAGTACGATTCGATCCTGAACAATCTCAATCTTGAGAATGTAGTTAAGGACGAGTCGTTGCTCAAGGCACTTCAAGCCATTATGGATGCCTGCCACTTCTACATTCTACATGCCAGAGACAAAGAGATTCTGAAAAAGGAACAACAGGCACGTTTGAAACGCGCACTTGGCAATGCGCTGGGAGGCGGGAATGTAATAGCAATCTTTGGAAGTGGAGATCCTTGGGCTATTGCGGCAGGCGCGGCCGCAATGATTGGCGTGGCGGCTGTCAACTACAAATCGCAACGGGACAAAGCCAAACTCGAAAACGAAATCGACGAGTGGCAATTGGAAAGAAGCGCTCTCGAACAACTCCACAATTTACGCAGAACACTTTTCGAGACGGCGTGGCATTTCGCCGAGAAATACAATTATCCAGATTCCTATAGGCTAACGGAGAAGCAGATTTCCGTCTTCAACGATATTATTCGGAACCCAGACCCACAGACGCGATATGAAAGTCTGTGGTTGATTCGTGAGAACTTCAAAGCATACCCGATGTTCTGGTACTACCTTGGCCGGGCTGCGCTTGAAACATCAGATGCGTTCCGCCCTGACGCAAAGGACGGGGAGAGAAAGCGTGAGATTGCTTATGGCGTGGGCGACAGTATGCTTCAAGAAGCGTATCGTAAGAAAGCGATTGATGCGTATGAGACTTTTAAGAAATGCCACCTCGGTAATGAACTGATGCGTGAGGACGTTGTAGCGGCTTCAGCATATCTTGACCACGCGCAGCTATGTGATCCTACGTCTCCTATAGGATTGCAGCAGATACTTGAAGATGCGAATTGCGCCCATAGACTCGCGCCTATGGACGAAGAAGTGTCGCAATCCTGCGCATTTAGATATTTGCAGCTCTTTGAGTCCTCACACTTGTTAAAGGAGCTGCGCAGTGATGACGGAAGGCGTCTGGTAAGCGACGAAGATATCGCTTCCATTTCGACTACTGCCGTAGAGTGCTTGCGGTTCCTTTTGGATCGCGATTTCAATCCCGAAGTGAATGGACGCGCTCTGAGTAGGTTGTATAAGTTGACTGACAATAAGTCGGAATATCTTGTTGTCAAGTCGATGGTTTCGCGCCGTTGCCCGCTTGTGTATCAACGCCTCTTCCCTTGGGATACAGAGAGTTTCATGGCGGATTGGGAACGCTACTTGAATGGAGCCGGGATTAAAAAAACAGCGTTCAATCTTTTTTACGGCTCTAAATGGATGATGTACAAGGATTTCTTCTGCGCACTCTACGGCGCTAAGATGTCCAGAAGTTATGAACCTCTTAAAGTTTTTAGAGAAACGCTCAAAGGAAAATTTGGCGACAAATGGGAATGCAATATTAGTAATCCTCAAATTCCCCACGAAGATAATACAACGGAGAAAATAAAATATGCTTATGATATGGTTCTTGACATCTCGAATGCTGTTCAAAATCCTGTATGGGCGATTGTGAAAACGATATGGGATAGCAAGAAAGAAAAGGATGTGCGCAATGCGGACAAGTCTCTTGAAGGGTTGATGCTGAATCTATTGGACGATTCTTATGAAAGAGTCGCGTGGAAACTGTTTTTAGGTACGCGAGCGGCAGAATATGCCCCAAATGAATTTGAGAAGCGGGAGAAGGAGTTGACGGACAGATTGATTTCTGACGCAAAATCAGACGCGGAGCGTTTTGTTGAGCAATTCAAGAAGGATCAAGAGTCAAAACCTCTATCTTTTAGCTACGAAGGCATAAAAAACGCTGGGTGCAGCGCTACAGAGCCAGAGACGTTTACTGAACTGTCAACTCTTGAGTGGAAAGCCGAGCGGTTGCGGCAGGAGATCCAAGAACTGCTTGGAGGGGATAGCCGGTTTTGGTATCCTGACCCTAAATTTCATGAAAGCATCTTGCGTAACCAGTCTGAATTGACAGCGGATGCGATTGTTGGTACCCAAGATGTCCGGGCAGAATCATATAGGCATATTGCCGCTTGTTATGCAGGACAGAAGAAGGCAATAGAATCGATTACGGACGAGGAAGTTGACAACCTTAAGAAAATGGGCATCAAACCCTAACATGCCCAGGCAGTACAAGGAGATGGAAGATGACAACAACAAGCAACGCAGGTGTTTCGTTTGCAGTTGATGGTAAGGCTGTAACTGAAAGCGAACTTAGACTCATTGTCACAGGATCGCTTGAAAAAATCGACAAGTTGACCGTTGACTTGTCATCTGTTGAGCAAACCATTGAAAAAGCCTTGAATGATGCCAAGGCTTTATCTGGGGATAAACCTGAAGGCTATACCGGGAACAAGGAGTCCGTTAAAGACTTGGCCCCCGTTGAACGGCGCCGCGTTTGGTCTTTGGGCATAAAGGTCATAGATGATGAACAGTCCTTCGGAAAGTTGAAGTCGATGTTAAAGTCAACGGCGGAAGTCCTCAAGGACGTTGCAGGGGCACAGTATGACGCCGACAAGATACTGTCTGACATCTTGAAATATCAGCGTGACCTTGCGAATGAGATGAAGTTCCTTTACGGCCTTGCCGCTGTTAATGCGCATCAGTGCGATTGGGTTGCACAATCGATAACTCTTCGTCTCCAAAAGGCGGGGCGCGGGGAATTGAATGAAGCTGAGAAAGAATGTCTTAACAATGTCCTGCAGGACATAAAGACTAAACGAGAGTTTTTCGCACTGAACACTGTTGGCGAAGCTCATGAAAAGGCTCTGGAGGAGCAGAGGAAGAAAGACGTTGAACACGATGCTGAACTGGAGCGACAGCGAGGAAAAGATGATGAGCATGACAGTGAGTTGGAGCGTCAACGCAAGAAGGACGATGAGCACGACCGTATCCTCAAAGACCTTTCCGAGCGAGTGACACGACTTGAGAGATTTCCACTTTGGTTGAAGCTCATGCTTCTCATAAATGTTGTCCTTTCTATTATCGCGATTTTCGTTTCGTTGAACAAATGATCAACGGGACGGTAATGACTGTTAAAAGCGTAAGGATGTAGGCGGCTTAATAGTGAGAGTAGAAACATAAGAGTGGCGATGGAGAAAACTGAAACAATAAAATGTAGCGAAGTCTTGCCAGCACTTAATTCGGCCTTTGCTGTCATTGGAAACTTCAATCTCGGCATTCCATATATTCGTATGGAGTTTGATGTACAATTAGGCCAAATACTTCGTCGCGAATCCAGAGTGAAGGACATAGAACGGAATTATTGTTCAACATTTCTGCATGAATATGTACACTTCTTGCAATCTGTTCTTTTTAAATCGTGCCAGTTGCAAGCACTTGTGTGGCAGAATCTGATCTATGATATACATACAACTGCTCTCCTTAAGAAGAGTAAAGGGAAGAAAACATTATTGCCTTTGATCTTTTCTGAATATTTAGTCGCTTTGATGAAGCAGAAGAATAAGGTTTATAATCATACGGAGGATGTGTGTCTCGAAGATGGGGAATGTAGAAAATTCGGGCTGGTGGATGTTGTCGAGGGAATTGCTCGTATTCTCGAGGAACGATATCTTTGTGAACAAATAAGCAAAACTCAACCGCCTTATACAACTATTCGTGATGTAAATCTACAAATCTTTGGAGAGCAAGATAAGTTATCTGATTCTGAACTATTGGATGTCGCTGAGGTCGCTCTGTCTCGCGAATATCCCGACATGGTGTTTTTGCGATTGTGTACGGAAATCAAAAAGGCAAAAATTCATCGAAATCGTGTCTTTGCGCCTCAGTGTTAATACCCACGCGGTGAAACGGGACAGCGAATTTAGCATCCACATTACAGCGTGGCGAAGTCCACGTAGAGGAAGCGGTAGTCGTTGGGGTTGTAGACGTACTCCTTGCCGTGCGGGGCGCCTTCGCGGACGATTTCGCCGTCCTTTGCCGCGACAAGGCGCGTGAGCGGAAGCGGCTTCCAGCCGTCGCCGGAAAGCGGTTGCGTCGAGAAAACGAGCTCTCCTTCGGCCTGGCGGACATGCAGCGAGCCGCGGAAGTTCGTGTGCGCGTAGAGTATTTCCCCGTCGTAGACGAGGAGGTTCAGCTTGTTGCCGCCGGCAAGCTCCCAAATCAGGTCGTCCAGCACGTCGAACCGCTCCTTCTCGTCGAGCGCGCGCCCGAGACGTATCTGCCGCTCGTTCACTAGATCGACGAGCCGGAGAAGGATGCGCTCAGAGTCCGTCGAGCCGAACTGCAGCCCCATGTAGCGGTTGAGCTTCGCGCCGTTGAAGATCGTGCCGTTGTGCTCCAGCGTCCAGATGCGCCCGCAGTTGTCTGTGGCGGTAAACGGATGGCTATTGCGGCATTCGAGGTGTCCGACAGTAGCAAGGCGTACGTGCGCGAGAAGAACGCTCTCCTCGATTGGCTCAGCAAGGCGCTTTCTGAGGTATTCGCTCTCCGTCGCCTTAATTGCCTCCTTCTCGATGTCCGGGGCTCCGGCGTCGTTGAACGTCGCGAGGCCCCATCCATGCGGATGGCGTTCGGCGTGGGAGTAGAATTCGCGGAGAATGTCGTTCGCCCGGACTCTCCGCTTTGCTGATATTCCGAGCATTTCACACATGGCACGCCTCCATCCACGCATAGCGCTTTTCAGGATAATACACTTTCCCCGCCTCGAACGCGAGAATCGCCCGCGCCTCGGTGAATCCGGCGAAGAACTCCTCCATCCGCTCGACGAGCTCGCCGACTGGCGTCCAGTCGAAGTCTAGCCGCGCCGCCGCCTTGAAGTGGCCGACGCACTCCGCCTGCTTTTCGGCGGACAGCGTCTCGCGCGGCTGCGCGGCGCACCAAAGGAAGAACAGCCGCACGAACTCGACGTCGTGCGCGTCGACAAGTCCGCCGACGAGCGGATTCAGGTCCACGCACCGCACCTCGATGTGGTCGATGCCGTTTTCGACGAGCGTCTGTAGCCGGTTCTGTCCGCGCGGCTTGAGGCGGATCGGATAGTAGAGCTCGCTCGGCGCGACGAGCTGTCCTTCATGCACGTACCGCGCGATGCTCTTCGCGTAGTCCCTCACGCTCGAAAAGTCGAGGATGGGGATGAACTTGTTCCAGTAGCCGCGCTCCGAGCACCTGACGCTCGAATAGTCTCCGCGCGGACTCGCCGCAGTGAGAGCGACAATCGCCCAGCCCCACTTGATGCACTGCGACGCGA
>JAEEGL015473762.1_pt1 | contig 10014 bp, 5 predicted proteins | sample 9134231 | NCBI WGS metagenome assembly JAEEGL01 (sample SAMN16246548, study PRJNA631951) | gut metagenome | biome: gut microbiome; feature: rumen; material: fiber-attached | host: Bos | place: Iran: Karaj | collected 2018-10 | reverse complement strand
TCTACCTGACTGAGTTCTGCCTGGAGAGCTGTCAGTCTGTCCTTTGAAAGCTTGTCTTCTTCTTTCTTAAGTGCCGTTTCCTCAATCTGAAGCTGAGTTTTCCTTCTGTTAAGTTCGTCAAGCTCCGCAGGCATCGAGTCTTTCTCGGTCTTTACAAGCGCACAGGCTTCGTCAACAAGGTCTATCGCCTTATCCGGAAGGAATCTGTCGGATATGTATCTGTTGGAAAGTACCGCGGCGCTTACAAGTGCATTATCGAGAATATCAACATGATGATAATTCTCGTATCTTTCGCACAATCCTCTTAATATCGAGATCGTTTCCTCAACTGAAGGCTCATCAACGAGCACAGGCTGGAATCTTCGCTCAAGTGCGGGATCCTTTTCAATATAAGCCCTGTATTCATCAAGTGTCGTAGCACCTATACAGTGTAGTTCTCCTCTGGCCAACATGGGTTTTAACATGTTGCTCGCATCAAGTGCACCGTCTGTCTTGCCGGCTCCCACTATCGTATGAAGCTCATCTATAAAGAGGATTATCTCACCGTCAGAGTTCTTTACATCACCAAGGACAGCCTTCAGGCGCTCTTCAAACTCACCCCTGTATTTGGCGCCCGCTACCAGCGCACCTATATCAAGCGAAAATATCTTCTTATTCTTAAGGCTTTCGGGAACATCCTCGTTTGCTATTCTCCTAGCAAGACCTTCAACAACAGCTGTTTTCCCGACACCGGGTTCACCGATAAGTACCGGATTGTTCTTGGTCTTACGGGAAAGTATCCTTATAACATTCCTTATCTCCTCATCACGTCCGATGACAGGTTCAAGTTTCTGTTCTTTAGCCTTTCCTACAAGCTCGGTTCCGTATTTTTCAAGCACATCATAGGTAGCTTCGGGATTGTCGGATGTTACTCTCTGATTTCCCCTGACACTTGAAAGTGCCATAAGGAAGCTCTCTTTCGTGATACCGTATGTTGCAAACAGTTCTTTTATTGCTCTGTTCGGATACTTGATCATAGCAAGGAACAGATGCTCAACGGATACGTATTCATCGGACATTGCCTTCGCTTCAGGCTCTGCGCTTATAAGAACCTTATTAAGATCCTGGCCGATATACGGCTGTCCGCCCTGAACCTTGACTCTCTTTTGGATAGCCTCCTCTGCTCTTTTAAGGAATTCATCCGGGTTAATACCCATTTTCTCAATAAGACTGAGTATCAGGCTGTTATCAAGAGTAAGCAGAGAATAAAGAAGATGTTCCTCCTCAATCTCCTGGTTGCCGTACTCCAGTGCGATCTTATCGAGATTCTGTACAGCTATCGTAGACTGCTGTGTGAATCTGTCTATATTCATACTCCTGCCCTCCTTTGCGGTATAGTTCTGTATAACCTGCGTTTTTTATCTGATGATTAAATAATCCATCCGAAAACGACTATTTTCATATGTCAGCATGATAGTACTACTCGTTATTAGCACTGTCAATCGTTGAGTGCTAATCTTTTTATAAATTTTTCGTAAATTTGGATCCGATCCCGCTGTTTTTTACTGTGATATCGTTTCAAAACCCGTTTGGGGACAACTGTTAAATCCTGATTTAGCGTTTTTGTAAATGCAGTATTTACGCGGATCTCCCTAATGATTCAGGTCGATCACGCAGTACTTTCCGGCAGTTTTAAGAGCGTTCGTTATCTCTTTTGTGATCCCGCTGTCATAAATGCCCGATTCGGCCATAACTTTGGCATCACTTGTCAAAATACACATGTGATCGCTGCCGTAATATTTGTTATTTAAACTCTCCAAAGTGTCCTCCGGTCCTATAAGGCCTTCCGTCACATCCGGCCTGTAATACAGTGACCTGAAATCGAGATTGCTGAATATCACAACGCTCTTTTGAGGGATCTCTGAATAATCCTCATCCCAGTTCATCTTAATGATATCATAGTAGGCTATTGAATTGCCGGATATATGATCCGCCGCATAGCTGCAGGAAAGAATGAGAAGGAATGCGCCCATAAAGAATCCCGCGGTTTTAAGGATCTTTTCCGATTTTATGTCTTTAAGTATCAGACCTGTAAGACCCAGCGTAAACAGGAAGGTTGCAGGTGCAAAGAACCGGTAATAGAAGGTGTCCATGGATGAAAAATACCTTATCACTATGAACATTACATAATATATAACGGATGTCATTATAAGTGTCATCTCTCTCGAGAAATCGCGTATTTTCGGTACAATATACGATGCCAGCACGATCAGGATCACTATGATGAAGAAAGCTCCCGCTGCAGGTTTCAGCGTAGCTATATAAGCAGGAACATCCGTATGGAAGATATTGAAAAACTCTGCAACAAGGGCCTTTATAAGGTCGTTGGTAAGAGTAACGTAATCATCCCACCACATGCTTCTTGATACTCCCGAAGGCATTCCGTTCCTTATCTTGTTATTTATCAGGTACAGAAGACACATAACTCCTGAAACGCCGCAGGTAACTATAAGTCCGAGTACCCTGCCGCCAAGCAGTGTTTTGATGACCGGCCAAAAACCTCTCTTATCCGCAGTTGCTTCCTTAGCGTTCTTCTTTTCTTTGATAAGACCTGAAATACGTCCAAGAACAAGCACAAATATCGTGAATGCCGCCACCCCGAAAAGGAACATCCCGAAATACCTCGTAAGGAAGGCAAGCAGCATGAAACATCCAAGGAATATATAGTCCTTTATCTTTATGCTGTCGTTTTGTAATATCTTTGACAGTGTCAGGGCAAAGAGCAGGATGAATATGATAAAGGGAAGTTCGCTCCACGAATACCAGTACAGATACATAAGTCCGAGGTTTGTTGCACAAAGCGCATATATCCATGCTTTTCTGCCATATTCGGCACGAAGTACCGCAAGGAGTACTCCCACAAGGATCATTGAAAGGACCTTCGATGCAACATAGACCTCAAGCCCTGTCAGCTTCATTACAAGGGCTATAAGAGCAGGGTAAAGGATCGGCCAGTTCGCAAACCAGCTGTCGTTATAACCCGCAAGGGCATCGTAATGAAATCCGTTCCCTGCTGCAAGGTTCACCGCTTCACGCAGATATCCTGCCGAATCAGCGCTTATGTTTATGCCCTCAAGGTATCCATTTACCCATATCGACAGGCAGAATGTGACAAACATCAGCAGGATCAGTATCTCATTTCCATACTTCACGATAAAACTCTTATTCCATATATATTTAAAGAAATCTGAAACTTTGGCAGGTCCTGCCAGTAAAAGACATATTATAAGGATCGCTGCAAGTACTGTGATCACCCGTGAATAATAGAATGTATCCCCATAGGTAAGGGCTTTATCGGATATCACTTCCGTTCCCAGCGATATTCCGCAGTCAAGTTCCTTATCGCCGTTAATGTCATCCAGAAATACCCTTTCTTCAAACGGAAGCACCTTGTTTGTCGCATAAAGCTGTGTCTTTATAAAATACGGATCACATTCTACAGGTTCTATCAGCAGTTCATACGATCTGCCATTTTCAAGATAAGTTGGCGGATTCCCTATCCCGAACCACTCTCCGACCGAGACTTCCGATTCGGATATCTCAGTACTCCAGAGTTCCTCCTGTCCGTCCTTCATCGTAAACCTGACGGTACCGCTTCCGGTTCCTGCGGTATTTACCATTACGACGTTAAAGCTCCCAAGTATAACGTTGTCTTTAGCCGTCATATTAACCGTAAGCAAGCCGTCAGAACCCGGTTCCACATATGATGGACTGTCAAAAAGAGGTGGGTTTATCTCCTCACTCATATTGGAAACACCCACCTGTCTGCCAAGCAGCACCAGCATCACGATTGCTGCTGCTGCCGTTAATATACATCCTGAAACCTTAAATATCGTTTTTTTATCCACGACTTTTTATTCCTTCCAGACGCTTTTTTCGTGTTTTTTAAGCTTAAACAGGATACTCAGAGCCTCAAATACGTTACCGGCATTAAGACCCGTAGATGATCCCGCATAATGTATCGGAACCTCAACACAGTTAAACCCTCTGCAGTAATATCTGATCTCAGTCTGATACATATGGCCTGTCGAGAGTATCTTTTCAAGGTTCATCTTTTCAAGAACATGCCTCTGAAAGGCCTCATATCCGCTGGTCATATCCTTAAGGCGTGTACCGAGCACGAAGTTGGCAAGTATGGTTCCTCCGCTGCTTAATATCCTCCTGTATAAGGGAAGATCGCTTATTCCCCCGCCCTTAACGAATCTCGAGCCCCAGACACAGTCATATCCCTCGTCAAGCTTCTTTATGAACTCGGGTAATTGTGCGGGATCGTGTGACATCCCTCCGTCCATCTCGATTATCCTGTCCGCACCATCAAAAAGAGCCTGTCTGTAACCTTCAAGATAACAGCTTATAACTCCTTGGGATTCCCTGTAATAAATGACCTTCATGCGTGGATTTCCCTCGGCCTTTTTACGCAGGATCTCTTCCGTGCGGTCACGTGAATAATCATCTATGACCGGATAATAGTACAGATTCTCAAAGGGCATCTGCATTATGGTATCAACCACCTTTTCCATGGTCGCCTCTTCATTGGCAACCGGCATCACTATAACGGTTTTGGGTGTATTGCCTGCCTGCTCACTCATTAAAAAACTATTTCCCTTCAAACACAGGAGCAAATATCTTTATATATGCACGGTATTTTGCAAGTACTGCCGGGGTCTTCTCCCTTATAATGCTTACGGCGTCCATATTGCCGCCTTCAACCTCGTGACCGGCAAGTTCAAGCTCATAAGCCATGTCTCCGAGTTTCATAAGTCCTACTATCCTTGATGAACTCTTCAACGCATGAACCTTTACAGTATAAAGCTTGTAGTCATCGGATACTGACAGTGCCTCGATCTCATCGGCATCGGCGCTTATACCCTCCCAGTAATCATGGAGAACATCCTCCAGAAGATCCATTGTCACCGTATTTTCCAATGCATTGTCCAATGAAAGTTCGGGATCATTCTCGTAGATCTCCTCAACTGTCGATCCATAATAAAGATCACTCTGTGCATTTTCAAATTCACTCATTTTTTCACCTGTTCCCTTAGAATCAATGTTTTATGTTTTGACCGGTTCAGTCAAGCTTCGACCTGCCGGTATAAAGTTCGTAGTATCTTCCCTGAGCCTTAAGAAGATCATCATGATCTCCGCGCTCGATTATGCGTCCGTGTTCGAGCACCATTATAGCATTGGCATTTCTGACCGTCGACAGTCTGTGGGCTATGACCAGGGTGGTCCTGGTAGCCATCAGGCGGTCCATACCGTGCTCGATATGTTTCTCCGTTCTCGTATCAACCGAGCTCGTTGCCTCATCAAGGATAAGGATCGGAGCCTTGGAAATAGCTGCCCTTGCGATATTGATAAGCTGTCTCTGTCCCTGGGAAAGATTTGCGCCGTCACCCTCTATCAGAGTATCATAACCGTTCTCAAGCCTCATGATAAAGGAATGCGCCGAAGCGACCTTCGAAGCCTCAATGACCTCTTCGTCCGTGGCATCAAGCCTTCCGTATCTGATATTTTCCATTACAGAGCCCGTAAACAGATGCGTATCCTGAAGGACCATGGCGATATTGCGTCTTAATGAATCACGCTCGATAGCCCTTACTGGGATATTGTCAACAGTTATGGTTCCTTCATTTATATCATAGAATCTGTTGATAAGATTCGTGATCGTTGTCTTGCCTGCACCGGTCGATCCGACAAACGCGATCTTCTGACCTGGTTTTGCATAAAGCGATATATCCTCAAGAACGATCTTGTCCGGAACGTATCCGAACGTAACATCGGATAAGGTAACCGCTCCCTTTACGGGAACAAGATATGAAGTTTCCGTTTCCTTATATATCTCACCCGGAACTTCACTATCCTTAAGGAAGGCTGCTGCCTTGGGTATGTTATAAAGGAGTTTGCCGTCTTCTTCGATAATGGTGACAGCATCCGGAACATCATCTTCCTCGGGATCTGCATCCATTACCGCAAATACTCTTTCCGCACCGGCCAGTGCAGAGAAGATCGTATTGACCTGCATGGCGAGCTGATTGAGCGGCATTGAAAAGTGTCTGGAGTAATTTACAAATACCGTAAGACCACCGACATCAAATCCGCGTGCTACACAGAGGATACCTCCGACAGCTGCCGTTATTGCATATGAAACCTGACTGAGATTACCCATTACGGGCCACATTATACCACCGTAAAATAACGCGTTGATTTGTTTATTTCTTAAATCGCGATTTAAGTAATCGAACTCTTCTTTAGCAGCCTCCTCATGGTTGAAAACCTTGACTACACGCTGTCCCTGCATGGTTTCTTCTATGTATCCGTTGACAGTTCCTATCGCTGCCTGCTGCAGTCTGTAATACTTCCTTGAATAAGTGGTGATAGTCTTTATCGCCATCATCATAAAAGGCATCGAAACGAGTGTTATTAAAGTCAGCACCCAGTTCGTATAGATCATGAGTGCCAGTGTTCCAACGAACTGTATAACTCCGGATATCAGTTGTACCACAGTATTGTTCAGCATCTCTCCGACAGCATCCACGTCATTGGTAAACCTGCTCATGATATCACCGTTGGAGTTTGAATCATAATATCTGACAGGAAGCTCCTCAAGCTTTTTAAACAGATCCTCCCTCAGCTTTTTAATGGACCTTTGCGAAACACCTATCATTATCCTTGCCTGAAGATACTGTGTCAGAGCCCCCAAGGCAAATACGGCTGCCATGGCAATGATCCCCGAAAGGAGTTTTGCAGCGGTCGCATTCTCATTCGTAAGGTTATTGATGATAGGCCTTAACATATATGTGGCTGCCAGGGAAAGCAATGTGCTTCCGATAACACATATAAAGACTATAAAAAGCTTTATCCTGCTTCCGCTAAGATACCCGAGAAGTCTCTTTACCGTAGCTTTTGAATCCTTCGGTTTTCCGGCAGGCATTCCGCGTCCCGGACCTCTGCCGCCCCTTGGTCCCGGTCCGGAAGGGCCTTTTTGTCCCTGTCCGCCGTTCTTAGCCATATCGGCGATCATTTCCTCATCTGATTTTGGTCTTAGCTTTTCTTCGTATTTTTTCTGGAGGAATTGCAGTCTTTGATCGTCCATTACGCTGTTTCCTCCTTATCCATCTGGGAATAGTAGATCTCTTTGTATTCTTCGCATCTTTCGATAAGTTCATCATGGGTTCCCGTATCTACGATACGACCGTCATCCATGACGACTATCATATCAAGATCCTTGACAGAGCTTATCCTCTGGGCTATCACGATCTTTGTCGTGTCAGGCAGATTGCCCGCAAGGTATTCCCTTATCTTAGCCTCCGTAGCGGTATCTACCGCTGAGGTCGAATCATCAAGTATGAGTACTTTGGGCTTCTTAAGAAGAGCTCTTGCTATACAGAGTCTCTGTTTCTGGCCTCCCGACACGTTGTTCCCGCTGTGCTCTAGATTATAATCATACCCGTTCTTCTTATCGGTGATAAACTGGTCTGCCATTGCATAGACAGCAGCTTCTTTAATGCATTCATCAGAAGCCGTTTCATCACCCCAAAGCAGGTTTTCCTTTATGCTTCCGGAAAAGAGGACATTCTTCTGAAGCACCATTCCGATACCATCCCTTAAGTTCTTTAAGGAATAGTCCCTCACGTCTACACCGTCTACGAGTATGCTGCCCTCATCAGTGTCATAAAGTCTTGGTATCAGTGAAACCAGTGTAGTCTTGCCGCTTCCGGTAGATCCTATGATACCCACGTCCGTCCCGGCGGGAATCTTTAATGAAATGTCGTTTAGTACGGCCTCCTCAGAGTTTTTGTAATATCTGAACGTAACATTCTTAAACTCTATACAGCCTTTGGTAACAGTCTTATCCTTGCATTTAGCGTTATCGTCATTTATATCAACTTCGGCATCAAGCACTTCCCTTATCCTTCCAAGTGAAGCAACAGCCCTTGAAGACTGCAGGAATATGAATGATACCATCATGAGTGAAGAAAGGATCTGGGTGATATAAGTGATAAATGCGGTCAGATCTCCCAACGGCATTCTGCCTGCCATTATCTGGTTCCCTCCGAACCATACCACAGCCAGGATAGTCGAATTAACCATTATCGACATCAGCGGCATAACGATTATCATTATCCGAAGGGCTCTTAGCGTATTATCCATCAGGTCGTTGTTTGATCCTTCAAAGCGCTTTTCCTCGTGCTCTTCCCTGACAAAGGATTTGATGACCCTTATGGAAGTCAGTACTTCCTGAACATTGGTGTTAAGCTTATCCAGCTTGTCCTGCATCGCCTTGAATCTCGGGAACGAGGTACGGAGCACGACTATGATGAGTATCGTAAGGACAGGAAGAACCACCAGGAGGACCATTGCAAGCTGGGCATTCATGACTATTGCCATTATCAGCGCTCCGATGAGCATTCCGGGAGCACGGAGCATCATCCTCAGCATCATGTTTATGAGGTTCTGTACCTGTGTAACATCATTGGTAAGCCTCGTTATGAGAGATCCGGTGCTGAACCTGTCAAGATCCGCAAAGGACATTGTCTGTATCTTATCAAAGGTATCCTTCCTCATATCGGAAGAAAAACCGACACAGGCTTTTGCCCCGAAATAAGCTCCCCCTACTCCGCCTATCAGCATGAGAATGGCAACGAGAGCCATCAGCCCTCCCTGCCTTAAAATGTATCCGTAATTTCTCTCAGCCACGCCGATATCTATGATCCCGGCCATTAGCTTGGGCATTATGATCTCACCTAAAACCTCGACTATCATAAGTAAAGGTCCGAATATGAAATACGGAAGGTATGGGATTATATACTTGGAATATCGTTTCATTTATCTGTTTTCCCGGCCGTAACAGCTCTATCGTTCACATTTGAGGAAGTAAACCCCGTAACCTTTAAGGACAGCTCCTCCTCCGAAGTCGAAGTTTTCCCCGGTAATAAGGTCTGTTGCCATTCCGCAGCCGAAATCGGCATGTGCCGTAAATTCATTCTCGTCGGCATTTATAGCCACGAGCACTCTTTCTCCGTCACAGGCTCTTTCAAAGATGCACTGCCTGTTGGTAAGTACCACGCTGCGCATAGATCCATAATTCAGGGCTTTGCTTTCTCTCTTTGCCGCAGCCATTCTGCTTATCGCTTCACTTATCTCATTAAACTCGGGCTTATCAAAGCACGCTCTTAAAGCCTGATCGCCCTGGGATTTATCACCCTGGGCACCCCATTCGGAACCGTAATAAACGCAGGGTATGCCCGGCATTCCGAACACCATACCGTATACGGGTATGATATGTGCTGGATTGCTCAGGATAGTCGCTATTCTCGTAACATCGTGGTTGTCGCAGAAGCTTAAAAGATGTGCTCCCCTTGCAACCGTCCAGTCCTCCGGTCCGAAAAGGCGAAGAAGCGAATGAACTATCTCAAACATGTTATAACTGTTAAATGCCGAATAAATGCCCTTGTAGCACTGATAATTCGTAACGGAATGTATGTTCATCTGACTTAACATCCTGCCGTATTCTCCGTGAAGAACCTCACCAACGAGGAAGAAATCCTCCTTTTTGCTGTCCGTAAAGCCCCTCAGTCTGTTAAGGAAGCCCGTATCAAGGCAATAGGCAACATCAAGCCTTATTCCGTCGATATCAAATTCATTTATCCAGCCTTCAATCGCAGAGAATATATGATTTACGACATCATCGTTATGGAGGTTCAGCTTAACAAGGTCATAATTGCCCTCCCAGCCTTCATACCAGAGTCCGTCGTTATAATTTGAATTACCGCCGAAATCTATCCTGTTAAACCATGATACGTAGGGTGAACCCTCGCGGTTTTTCAGCACATCCTGAAAAGCCCAGAATCCTCTTCCGACATGGTTAAACACTCCGTCCAGAACAACCTTTATGCCTTCCTTATGAAGAGCCTTGCATACCTTCTTAAAATCGTCGTTTGTACCGAGCCTTACATCTATCTTAGTATAATCCCT
>JAEEGL015431585.1_pt1 | contig 10014 bp, 6 predicted proteins | sample 9134231 | NCBI WGS metagenome assembly JAEEGL01 (sample SAMN16246548, study PRJNA631951) | gut metagenome | biome: gut microbiome; feature: rumen; material: fiber-attached | host: Bos | place: Iran: Karaj | collected 2018-10 | reverse complement strand
TGGGGGTGGAAACCAATCAGTAAGCTATCGAAATGGCAAGCATTTCTGATCTTAGACGCGACTCGAATCTTGATCTTTTTTAAGGAAAAGAGCATAATCGTTACAATTCACCTATTTTTTCTTGAATTTACCAGGGATTATGCTATAATGAATGTACGGGAATTTGTAGTGTTTTTTTACGAGGGAGATGGTAAAGATGACAGCGCCCCATGAGTTAGAGCACGCCGAAATGCTCCAAAAGGATTTTTAATCCTATAACAATAAGGATGATCCCTCCTGCGACCTCCGCTCCGGATTTAAATCTTGTTCCGAAGACATTTCCTATTTTGACGCCGATGCAGGAAAAAACAAGTGTTGTCACCATGATGATCAGGCATCCGATAACGGTATTGATAAAAGCCGATGCATCAACCAGGGAAACGGGGACAGCCACAAATGTGATTCCTACGGCAAGCGCATCGATGGAGGTTGCGATTGCAAGGATAAACATTACTTTCACACTGAAACCTGATTTGGCCTCATCCTCCCCGGAGGAAACCGCTTCTCTGATCATGTTTATTCCGATGATCGAAAGCAGCGCAAATGCCAGCCACGGAGCTATTCTATTTATGATAAACGCAATCCTCGAACCGAGGATATATCCAATGAAAGGCATCAGCCCCTGGAAAAAGCCAAACCATACGCCGCATATCATGACCTGCTTGAAACCGGCCTTTTTCGTTTCTATGCCTTTGCATATGGAAACCGCAAAGGCATCCATGGAAAGGCCAATTCCAAGCAATAACAGTTCGAGTAATCCCATAGTTTTCCTACACTCCACATAAAAAATGGTGCAGTCCCCGCGCATTTTCAACACCGGTCTACACTCTGTGTTGTCATGGTACATCCTTTATTTCAAGAAGTCAAGAAGTTTTTTTACTGTGAATGAATGAGTTTCAGAGAAAACACGCCATCGGAAGGGGCAGAATTCGGTACTCGTCCGTTATCTGCAGGTCGCCCTTCGTCAGTACAATTCCTTTTGAGGTTGTTTTTCCAAAGTGATCGCTATAGTAGTCGAGTGATGAATGATTCTTGTTATTGCCGCTCTTTACCTCGATCGGTACCGTTTTTTTCTCATTTTTCTCATCGGGAATAAGAAAGTCTACCTCATATTTTTTACCGTCATCTGCGTTGGTTTCGAAAAAACGAAGGGAGTGTCCGGCGGATGTGAGTATTTGCGCCACCATGTTTTCCGTCATCATCCCCCTATTCGTCGAAAGCCTTCCGGACACGAAGGACTTATATATATCACTTTTCAGATAGTTTTCACCGGCAGCCAGTGTCAAGAGAAGTCCGGTATCGCCCATATAGCATTTGAGTTTTGATTCCTGAATCATAAACTCTCCGAAACGCTCCGGCGCATCGGTTCCATAACAGATGTTTCCGACCATGGAATCATTGATCCAGAATATCGCATCCTTGTAATACGAAGCCCTATCGCCTGCCCCCAGGGACGAATACTTGACAACAAAAAATCGGACATGCTGTCAAGCCGAATCCAACAAAAAATCGAACATACCAAACCACGGAATCCAACAAAAAATCGAACATGAACCTGTGGGCTTCGTGACTAGTCCATACCACTCTGAAAAAGTATCCCACCCCATCCATCCCCTCGTAAAACTATTGACCTCTGTCACGTAGTTTGGTATATTAAAAAGTGGGAGTTTAGGTGCTTTAGGGGAGGTAGTCTATGGCGTTCTTCAAAATGGGAAGTTTCGAGGAGAATGAGAACAGCAGTCTGCTTGATCAGTACTCCAACAAAGTCTTCAAATTGGTCGTCATGATTGTGCCGATTTTCTTCATCGGCGGCAATTCCGCGATGACGATCCTGCATTCTATGGGAATGTATCCTGCCATCAACGATGTCGCCATGTGGGTTTCCAACTCCATTGACATCGGGTTTATCATAACCGGCATCATTCTGGTGCGGACCAGCTACGGGCCGGACGGCTTTCTGATACCGAAAAAGCTTCCCCTCGCCAAGATCATCATGATGTTGATGGTGGTGATCCAATGGAACCTGAACAGTTACATCTGTCCATTCACGGATTTCTGGGCATATGCTCCGCTATTTGTTATCTTGCAGGCATTTTTCTTCGATCTCAAGATCATCCGTCTTTCGACATTTTTGATCCTGGGATCCATGCTGATCTCATGGTTTATCAACGGTGAGATCCTCCTGCCGGTACGCAACGAGTTTTTCACACTGAATATCGTATTCCGTGTCATCGCACTTTCCTTTACCCTGCTCACAATCTATATCGTCACCTGGTTCGGTAAGGTGTTTATCATCGAGGTGGTCGCGATCAATGAAAAAGAGCGAAAGATTCGGGAAAAAAGTGACGAATACGAGCGTGAGGCCCGCATGAAGTCCGACTTCCTCGCCAACATGTCACACGAGATCCGTACGCCGATGAACGCGGTGATCGGAATGGCCGAGATCGCCATGCGCGAGGACCTGCCGCCGGCCGCTGTGGACTGTCTGACACAGATCCAGAAGTCAGGACGTAACCTCTTGAATATCATCAACGATATTCTGGATTATTCAAAAATAGATTCCGGAAAAATGGAGATCATGCCGGAGAATTATGAGCCGGCGAGTGAGCTCCATGACATCTCGAATATCCTCGCGACCAGAATCGGAGAAAAAGAACTGCATCTGTATTTCCTCGTGGATCCGGATATCCCGCATGAGTTGTTTGGCGACGCGATGCGTATCCGACAGATTCTCATCAACCTCACGAATAACGCCATTAAGTTTACGCAGGAGGGTAGCGTCAGCGTGATCGTGACCTGCGAGCGTGTCGATGAGGAAACGGTCAATGTGACATATCATATCAAGGATACCGGAATAGGAATCAAAGAAGAGGATCTCGGTAAGCTTTTCGTCAGCTTCCAGCAGGTGGATTCGAGGCGGAATCGCTCCGTCGAGGGGACCGGTCTCGGCCTTGTCATCTCGCAGCGACTCGTCGAGGCGATGGGCGGAAGCGTGGGCGTGGATTCGGTTTACGGCAAAGGATCCGATTTTTGGTTCACCATTCCGCAGAAAATCGTGGACCCGACCCCCGACCTGGTCATCGAAAAGGCTGAGAAAAAGAGATGTATCCTGCTTGAAAATGACACATGCCGGGCGGAACTTGTCGCGGAAGATCTGAAAAGAACGGGTGTTGAGCCGTGCATCATCTCGAATGTCGACGAATACCCGGTGAGCTCGGAACAGAGGGATTATCTGTTCTTCTCGCATACAAGATATGACGACAGTGTGAAGACATTTTTGAAGAAAAATATCAACGTGACGGGTATCATTGTCATCGATTTCAATTCGAATTATAAGGCGGATCTGACCAATCTCCATACGCTCAGACGGCCGATCACGACGCCAAAGCTGGTGCGTGTGCTGAATGATAACGAGGATACGCAACTGTATGAGGATGAGGCGTACACAATCAACTTTACCGCGCCGGATGCGAAGATCCTGATCGTGGATGATAACGCGATCAATATTACCATCGCGGAGGGGCTGCTCTCGCCGATGGATATGCAGATCGATTCCGCGCTCAGTGGTGCGGAGGCGATCAAGAAGGTCGAGAGTGATAATTATGATATCGTGCTGATGGATCACATGATGCCGGGCATGGATGGTGTAGATACGACGAAGTACATCCGCGAGAAGGTGCAGGGCGGAGACAAGGTGACCATCATCGCGCTGTCGGCAAATGCGCTGAAGGAGGCGAAGGATATGTTTCTCGAGGTCGGCATGAACGACTTTGTCGCAAAACCGATTGAGATCAAGGAGCTCGTCGCGAAGATCCGAAAGTGGCTGCCGGATGAGAAGATCCACAAGGGCGAGGTGAAGAAGCGGGAGAGGTCATCGGATCCGTTGGCGGGGCTCGAGATGCTCGATACGACGCAGGCCGTGAAGGCGCTTGGTTCGGCGAAGCTTCTGCGCCTCATCATCGAGGAGTATTATAAGGATGGTCAGCAGAGTTATGATGAGATTCTTACGGCGTATGAAAATGAACAGTACAAGGATTATACGATCAAGGTTCACGCGCTGAAGAGTAGTTCCCGCCAGATTGGGGCGCTCGAACTCGGTGACAAGGCGGAGACGCTTGAGAAGGCCGGTAAGGCGAACGATATCGACTTCATCAAGGCCAATACGGAGGATATGCTCGCGATGTTTAAGTCGTTGCTTGACAGCCTGGCACCTGCCTTTCCGGAGGAAGATGAGGATGAGAAGGAGAAGCTTCCACCGCTTAGCGATGAGCTGAAAACGGAGATTCTTGACAAACTTCGCGCGGCCTGTGATGACTTTGATATGGACGTTATGGAGGAGGCTGCGAAGGAGCTGCGTGGGTACTCGTGGCCTGCGGAGATTCGCAACGACCTTGGCGAGCTGTGTGAGGCGATCGACCGGATGGAGGTCATCACGGTTGAGGACGTGCTGGCGAGAATAAGATTTTGACAAAAAGTCCATAAAATGGTATACTTTTATAGTGTGTGCAATACGCGGGGGTATTCTTGTCGTGTTGTTTCAAGGGTAAGAAGAGTTAGGCTTTACGGAAGCCGGAGGAGTTTGAAGGGTAGGAAATGAGTAATCAATCCATAGTCCTGTCGGTCGCGGCGGTGTCGGATGTCGGTGCCGTCCGGGCGAATAACGAGGACAATTTCTATTGCAACGGAGTCTGGCGCTTCGATGCTTCCAGGGACCGCATGGTGTTTCACGATAGTGTTCGTGTGGATGAACACGCGAGAATCTTTGCGGTGATGGATGGCATGGGAGGCCTGGCGGCCGGTGAGATCGCGTCGCTGACGGCGGCAAAGGAGCTCGACAGGTTGTGTCGGGAGGAACCGTCCGGCGATATGCTGACATTTTTATTATCGATGAATGATCGCGTCTGTGAAGAGCGACGGACTCGGCATGAGCGGCTCGGCTCGACGGCGGTGATGGCCCGAGTTGACTGCGAGGGTGTGAGGTTCGCGAATATCGGCGACAGCAGGGGGTTTTTACTGCATGACGGGGGTCTTCGACGGATGTCAGTGGACCATTCGGAGCTGGGGAGTCTGGAGCGTGTGCGCGAGAATCTGGGGATTCATGAGGAGTTGCCCGGCGGGATGCACAATGGCTTGACGCAGTATCTGGGAATCGAAGAGGAGGAGCTTATCATCGAGCCTGAGATCGGTGAGGTTCAGGCGCTTGCGGTGGGAGATGTGATCCTGCTGACGAGTGACGGGTTGACATCCTATGTGGATGAGGATAGCATCCGGGACGTGCTGATCGGGGACGGTGATGTGCCGGACAAGGCGAAGCGTCTTGTCGAGCTGGCTATCGAGCGTGGCAGCAGGGATAATATCACGCTCGTGGCGGCGAGGAGAGAAGAGTAAGCTAAGTGGCGTATCGGCACATTTTTCATGGAGGACGATATGGAAACGGTTTTTAAGGATTGGGTGGTTGACGAATGCATCGGAGAGGGTGCCTTCGGCAAAGTGTACCGCATGCACCGGGAGGATTTTGGGTATGTGTACACGTCCGCGTTGAAGGTGATTCACATCCCGCTCAGCCAGACGGAGTATGATTCCGTGTGCAATGATCTTTCCAATGATCAGGAGGTGCATGATTATTTTTATGGAATGGTCGAGGACATCGTGGCCGAGTTTGCGCTGATGTCCAAGCTGAAGGGCAATTCCAACATCGTCAGTTACGAGGATCATCAGATTGTCGAGAATAAGGACGAGTTCGGGTGGACGATCTACATCCGGATGGAACTGCTGAAGCCGCTTTTTCAGTATGTTCGCGAGCATCCGCTGTCGGTGGCGGACGTGGTTCGGCTCGGTATCGATATCAGCCGCGCGCTCGAGATGTGCAAGCAGTATCACATCATCCACCGCGATGTCAAGCCTGAGAATATTTTTGTATCGGATATGGGAACGTTCAAGCTGGGGGATTTCGGGATCGCGAAGCAGCTTGAGAAGTCGACGGCGGGTCTTTCGAAAAAAGGCACGCGCGGCTATATGGCGCCGGAGATGTACAACGGGCAGAAGTACGATGCGTCCGTGGACGTGTATTCGCTCGGTGTCGTGTTGTATCGTTTTTTGAATAATAACCGTATGCCGTTTATGCCACCGGCTCCGCAGCCGATCCGGTATTCGGATCAGGAGGAGGCGAACCGGAAGATGGTGAGCGGCGAGCCTTTCCCGATGCCTGTGGGCGCGGATGGAGCGCTGGGGCATATCGTATTGCGCGCGTGTGCTTTCAAGCCGGCGAACCGCTATGCGGACGCGATGGGGTTGCGGCACGCGTTGGAGGATATCCAGCCGAAGTATGAGAATCAGACGACGCCGATTTCTGAAGTGGTTGCGGCGAAGGCTGATTCGGCAGCGGCTGCTGCGTATGGCGTGGGTGCCGGCGTGGTGGCGACGGTGCATGACGCGAGAGGCGAGGGTGAGGCTGGTGGTGCCAGTTCTGCTGTTGGTGCTTCCGCGGCCGGTGCTTCTGCGGCCGGTGTGGGTGGCGCCGGGGCTTCTGTTGGTGCTGCGGCCGGTGCTTCTGCGGCAGGTGCTTCTGCGGCCGGTGCGGGTGATTCAGGTTCCGGCGATGAGAAGAAGTCGGGCTGGGGTGAGTCGAAGGAGGAGCCCCCAATTCTCGGACCGGTATCTGAGAACGATGTGGATCCGGTAGAAGATGGTTCAGTTGGTGGTTCAAGCGGTACCGCGGCGGATAGGTTGCCTGCTTCGGGGCCGGTGTCTGAAAATGACCTGGATCCGGTTGATGAGTCGAAGACCGGTGGTTCGGTTGGAGCTGCGGTTGGAGGAGCTACTGTTGGTGCCGGGATGGCGGCCGGGGCTACGCTGGGTGCAGGAATCGGAGCCGGTATCGGGGCCGGATTGAATGGAGCTGGATCCGGTGGTGTATCCGGAGGTAATGGCTTTGGCGGAGCATTTGGAGGCAATGGTCTTGGCTGGTCTACGGATGTAGAAAACAAGCCAAAGCATAAGAAAGATAAAAAGAGAAGATGGGGCAAGAAGGGTTCTGATGAGCCGAGCCCTGAAGAGAACGTATGGGTATTCAATCCGGAAGGAGACGATATTCCTCTTTCGGGTGCGTCCGGCAGCGATGTGTCGAAGGGGATACCTGCTACGGGGGCCACATGGACAAGTGAACCCAGAGAGCCTGATGCGGTAGCGGCTAAGCCGGAGCCTAAGGTTGATCCGGCGAAGGCTATGCCTGCGTTTGGCCCGGTATGGGGCTCTGACGAGGATGATTCGAAGGTTGGTGACGCTGCGAAGACGGCAGCGGCTAAGCCGGAGCCTAAGATTGATCCGGCGAAGGCTATGCCTGCGTTTGGCCCGGTATGGGGCTCTGACGATGATTCGAAGGTTGGTGAGGCCGCGAAGGTGGAGGTGGCTAAGCCGGAGCCTGTGGTTGAGGCCAAGCCGGAGCCTAAGGTCAGTGAGCCGGTGGTAGAAGTTAAGCCGGAGCCTAAGGTCAGTGAGCCGGTGAAGGCGGCTGTGGTTGAGAAAGCAGTTGAGTCTGTAGTTAAGGAAGAGCCGGTAGTTGAAACTAAGCCGGAGCCTAAGATTGTTGAGCCGGTGAAAGCATCGGTAGTCAGTGAGCCGGTGAAGGCGGCTAAGGCTGAGCCGGTAGCAGAACCAGTGGCGAAGAAAGAATCTGAGAATAAAAAAGAGCCTGTGGCTGGTGGTCCTGTCAAGGAGCCGGAAGCCAAGAAGGCGGCAGCGGCCGGCACCCCGGTCAAGAAGCCAGAAGCAGGGAAAGAGCCGGTTAAGAAGGCGGCAGCGCCCGAGACCAGTGAAAAACCCAAGCGCGAGCCGAAGGCGAAGATATTAATTGCGGTATTGTGTGTATTGTTGATTGGCGGTCCTATCGTTATGGCGATTGGATTCTTCGGCGCCGGTTCGAAGGAACCGGAACTGCCGCAACCAACGGAAGCGCCGACAGTTGTCGAAGCTACACCTGAGCCGACGTTAGAGCCGACACCGGAACCGACGCCGGAACCGACAGCAACGCCTGAGCCGACACCGGAACCGACGCCGGAGAGATATGAGGTGCCGGAGCTTACCGGTTTATCCAAGTCAAAGGCGAAGAAAAAACTGAAAGCGCTCAAACTGAAGATGAAGACGAAAAAGGCATACAGTAGTAGTGTTAAGAAAGGCCATGTCATCAAGCAGAGCGTGAAGGCCGGCAAGATGGTTGGTCCGAGGACGGTCGTTACCGTGACGATCAGTAAGGGCGCGAAGCCGAAACCGGTTGTCAGACCGAATAACGGTGGTGGATCCGGAGGCCATACCACGAAGCCATCCAATGGTGGTGGATCCGGAGGCAACAACAAGAAGCCGGACTTCGATATTGGTGGACTTTGATATTGAAGAGTTTCGATATCGGTGGAATTTGATGTATTGAACGGGCGCCCGGGAAACATCGGGCGCTTGTTTTATTACAGAAAATGAAAAGTTTTGCTTGCATTTCTCTTACAGTTATGGTAAGATAGACAAGTCTGTGAGGAATTAATCGCAGAGAATAGAAGGCCCCATGGTCAAGTGGTTAAGACACCGCCCTTTCACGGCGGTAACACGGGTTCAAATCCCGTTGGGGTCATATTGGCCCGGTGGCTCAGTTGGTTAGAGCGCCGCCCTGTCACGGCGGAGGCCGTGGGTTCGAGTCCCATCCGGGTCGTATCACACCCGCGCGTCAGCGCGGGTGCGACTATTTAACGGCATGTGCTTGCGAAGCAAGCGGCACGAGCTTTCGCGCATGTCAAGTTAGAGTGGTATGCACTTTTGCTTCGCAAAAGTGCCAGGCGCTTGCGAAGCAAGTGGTATGTGTTTTCGCGCATGTCAAGTTAGAGTGGTATGCACTCTTCGTGCGAAGCACGAAAGTGCCAGGCGCTTGCGAAGCAAGCTGCATTGGACCTTTAGCTCAGTTGGTGAGAGCATCCGGCTCATAACCGGACGGTCCGGGGTTCAAGTCCCCGAGGGTCCACGAAAAAAGAGGTATCAGCGTTTGCTGATGCCTCTTTTTCTGTGAATCTATTTCAGATCTTGTAACTCGAATGCTCGAACGTTGGCTTTATTGCACCTGCTTCAACAAGTATTCCTTGACCATCTCGACGTACGCGTCGTCGCGCGGGCGGACGCTGGTCCCCTCGACATACGCCTTTATCACTTGCTCCGTAGAGGCTTTATTATCATCTTCCTCCGTTATCTTGTTCAGATAAGATTTCAGTTGATCATCCGACATGGTCATGTTCTCGCGAAGTGCGATTGTTTTTGCGACGAGACGCGACTTCACGGCGTCTTTCGCATTCTCCTCGACGGTGTCGTCATTCAGATTGTAGCTGGCAGCCAGTTCTTCTGTGGACATTCCGCTGGCTTCAGCAAAATCCTCGAATTGCTTCTGAGCGTCGAGAGTTGCCTCGTCGAGAAGATCCTTGGGATATTTTTTTATCTTACAGGTTTTCAGGTATTCGTCCCAGACGAGCCCCACCGGATCATCCGTGTTCTCCTCGCTCAGATCATCCTTGCTGACGAGAGAGGAGATGGCGTGATAATCACCCAGTTGCGTGATTGTTCCTTCCTTCTCGTAATCGATCAGTTCACCGTCATCCGCCGGCTCGCCACCTCGCGAGGGCGGGAGCTGCGATTGATGAGCGAAGAACAAGACGCCACCGACGATAGCGGCAATCACAAGGACGCCGAGGATGATCGGCAGGATGGTGCCGGCTTTTCCGGAACGTTTGGTGTTCGAAGAGTTCTTCGTGCTCTTATTATTCTTGTTATTTGTGGTATTGGTTTTCATTGATGCTCCTTATAATTATATTGTTTCAAATCATATTGATCTGGCTGTTCAGTATGAAATCATGTTGTTCAGTATGAATGATATTATAAGGGGTGCTTGATTTTTTGTCAAATCACACATGACATGATAACTAATCATTCTTTTCTTATGTCCTTCCT
>JAEEGL014804380.1_pt1 | contig 10014 bp, 5 predicted proteins | sample 9134231 | NCBI WGS metagenome assembly JAEEGL01 (sample SAMN16246548, study PRJNA631951) | gut metagenome | biome: gut microbiome; feature: rumen; material: fiber-attached | host: Bos | place: Iran: Karaj | collected 2018-10 | reverse complement strand
CTCACCATAGAATATGGCATATGATTCAGTAACCCAGGCATTACGGATATCTTCGATCTCGGTCAAAGGAACATTACTAAGCACACCATTGTAAGCTGACCAAAATGCCTCATCGCTTTCCGCTACAAAACCGCCGTAATACCCGACTATATCCAGATTATCATCGTAGAAATCAAGGCTGTGCGCAAGTCCGTCGCAAACTTCTGCTTCTTCCACATCAAGATTCCACATTCTGTCTCTATCAACGATTCCCTCAATAGCGGCATATTGCTCGTCGGTCAAAGTCAGGGTTTCTCTTAACTCATAATCTCCGATTCCGTTTGTCTCGTCCACTTGGGGTAAATAAACTTGCACGGTATGATCGGTGCATATGATCACATTGGCAAAAGTAGTATATATGGGTTCGCCAAAGCCTCCTACACCATAATCAAAACCAACCAGATAGTAATCCGAGAAATTCGGAGTCTCCCGATCATACTGTTCATCCTGATTCGAACATCCCGCTACCGCAAGTATCAAAATTGTAAATACTCCGATTAAAATTCTTTTCATTTTCATATCAAAAATCCACCATATCCGGATGCTCGCCGGACCACCCTATTTCGGGTATCGATGAGAGATAAGAAATCTCTTCATCCGAAAGTCTAAATCCATCCACATTGAGATTCTGCTTCATCCTCTCAAGTGATGATGCTTTAGGAATTACGGGAATTCCTCTATCCAAAAGAAAACGAAGCAAGATCTGTGCATTGGTCTTACCGTATTTAACGGCAAGCTCTTCGATCCTCGTATCATTTAAAACCCTTCCTCTTCCGAGAGGACTCCAGGCCTGAGGAAGAATTCCTTCACCTTCAAGATAATTAAGAGTGTATTCCTGCATGTAACCCACATGAAGTTCCAGCTGGTCCAGCATGGGTTTTATCTTCGCAGTTTTCATCAGTTCCATCAGATGATGAGGAAGGAAGTTTGAAACACCGATTGCTCTTATCCTGCCCTCTTCATACAGGTCTTCAAGAGCTCTCCAGCCTTCACGCATCTTCTCTGCCCAGTTATCATCCTTCTGATTCTGCTTGGGCCAGTGAATAAGATACATATCAAGATAGTCAGTCTTCAGGCATCTGCAGGATTCTTCAAAGGATTCCTTCGTCTTCTCATATCCGAGAAAAGTAGGCCATACCTTACTGCACAGGAATAATTCTTCTCTTGCAAGTCCGTATTCCGTCCAGGCTTCTCCCACCTCTTCTTCGTTGTTATAAAATCTGGCGGTATCTATGTATCTGTAACCGGCATCCAATGCCATCTTAATATTTTCCTTACCTGCATTGACGGTGGACAGATAGGATCCGAATCCAACTTCCGGGATCACTATACCGTTACTTAACGTAAATCCCTTATTCATAGCGCCCTCCGTTTCTAAAATACTGATACACAAAAAACATTATCATATCCCCAGAAAGCCTCGTCAATACCTATGTTTTCATATAAAAAGAGAGCTCTTTTTGAGCTCTCTCTTCCTTAATATATAGTATTATAACGATTTCTCTAAAACCACCAGTCAGGTAAAACTGTCAGTATCTTATCGACATAGTCATAGTTGAACAAAATTCCTGACAAAACAGGGAAAAATAAAACAAAAAGCGTGCCCGATACAGCTGCCGAGAACCTTATCACGGACTCTTCTCTCTTAAAGCCTATGCACTGAATGCTCCTGCATATCATAAGTATCAAAACCTTGGTACATACGAAGTACTGATAGATAAATACTGTTCTGGTAATGAATACCCAGGGAAGAAGCATGCTTATGTAGAAAACTAAAAGCACCGCCGATACGTTGTCTTTTTTCCTGATTGCCAGATATCCGTGATGGATTACAGATAATAGTCCGGTAAAGCATACAAAGGGATTAACAAATGTTGCGATGACCGATTTGTACCCATCCGTGATCAGTCTGAAATCCGTAAGGGGATGCCAGTCGATCAGCCAGCTGTACCACGGAGATGAATAAGGGTGCTCCGCAGTTACGTTACTGTGATATTCAAACATGTGAATGCTGTTTGAAATTGCATGCTCGATAAGATTCTTATTCGGATATACTTTCACAAACGGTATATAAGAAAGCACGTACACGATTGCCGGGAACACGATAAAGCTTCCTACACAGATAAGCACGAACTTTACGATATCGGACGCCTTGCTCTTCTTACGTATCTTTCCGATCATCCATATGAAAAGAATGAGAGCAAGTCCGGCTGCAGCGTATGCTGCTGTCCACTTGGTTGCGATACCGAATGCAAATGCCGCGCCCGATATGACAAGGTATCTGTTTTTTTCCTCACTGACAAAAGCAATACATCCGTAGAACATGCATAACACGAAGAATGCAACGATGATATCTATCGTAGAGATCCTTGATAAAACAAAGTGCATGAACTCAGTTATCTGTAACACACCCGCAAGGATCGCATATCTGCTGTCCTTTGTGATCCTGAGCGCAAGAAGATACATAACAGGAATGCACATAACTCCAAAGAGTAAAACAATGATCCTGTATCCGAAAGGATTCATTCCGAAGAGCCTGATGCCTAATGATATAAGTGTCTTGCCGAGCGGAGGATGAGTGTCTTCGTAAATTGACATTCCTCTGGTAAATTCATACGCCGTTCTTCCGTGGTAGACTTCATCGAAGATCATCGAATCGTAAGCGGTAGGCACTGAAGGAAGCATCTTCTGCTCATCAAAAAGCGCCGCAGGCTGACAGTCATCCAAAAGCTCGATCCTGTTTCCATTAGCATCCATAACCGCAACTTCTGCTATCTGTACCTTCGGATCCTGGAAAATAATACAGAACTGATGCGTTCTTACATCTACACTAACCTGTCTCCAGGTAAACACTCCCTTAAGGGACAGGTCTTCTTCTATTTCCTTCCATTCACCGTCTTCGGCATAGTAGAGTTCAAAGCTTTCTTTACCGCTCAAAACAGAATAGATGCATACCGAACTTACATCCTGAATCGCAGGAAGTGTTACATAGATCTCATTTCCGTTTGCACACTCGGTTCCGAATGTTTCGTAGGTTGAAGGTGCCTCGCTTCTTCCGAGGTGCATCGATCCTATAAGCAGGAAAATACCTGCAAGAAGTGCCATGGCAACGATATCTTTTCTGCCGGGTTTAACGTTTTCTTTTGCCGCGAAGCGACGGAAAGGATATGTCCTGTCTTCCGCAAGCTCAAAAAGATCGCTCGTAAGCGGCCTTCCGGAGAATTCTCTGTATCCAAGGAAGAACATAAAGGCATAGACACCGGAGTTAACGATTGCCAGAAAATCCGCATCCATCCTGCCGTGGAATAAAGTTGCGTTATATGTCTTAAGAGATATCATCTGGAAAGCAAAGACTGCGATCCAGCCAAAACCGTTTGAAAAAGCAAGGATCAAAACCAGGATCTCGTATAAAAACGAAGCTCTTTCATGCATTTCCGGGAGAAACATCACGCAGGTATATGTCAGTATAAATGCACACCATATAAAATGCCTGTCTGATACATCCGCTTTCATCCTTATCAGGAAGATCATTACGGCAATAAGCGCAATTACAGTAAAACCAATGCACCATGCAGCATCCGAATATGACAGATGAAGCAGGCTCCATATGCCGGGATAGTTATATGAGATAAATCTGACACCATCAACACGGTCGAGATAAACCGTCATGATGTCGGCTGCAGATTTTCCTCTAAGGATATTTACGATAAATGCGATAACGGGAGCACAGACTGTTAATCCGAAGTGATACAGACGGACGCTCTTCTTACCGCCGATCAGTCCGGATATATATACGAAAATAAAAAAGGGAAGAATGAATACTGTTTGATAATTCAACGCGGTGCTCACGCCAAGAAGCAGAAAGGATAGTTTAACCTTTCCGCATCGCAGAAGGTATAGAGCCCATATGAGCACGGAGATATAAAAAGCAGAATAACTGCCGCCATAAACCGTGTTGAAAAGCACGGTCGGTAAAAAGAGTGAGATCAGAAATCCGATCACCGCGCGTTTAATTCCTGCCTCACGTTTTACAAATGCATATACGCCAAGGGCAAGGATGATATCTGTTGCCACTGATAACAGGCAGTACAGGTATTCTGCATTTTCAAAATCGATCAGGGAAATCTTGAGTATTACAGAAGCTATGATGCCAACAAGCATCAGAATACGGTACGGTTTGATAAGAGCTTTGAAATTCATAGGTCTAAAAAAATCTTTCTTCGAAAAATTACATCCGGCTCGGATGCATGAGTTTAGCAAAAATATATTAACATTTTAGAGAATTTTAATAAAGTACTTGAAAAAGAAAATCAATGAGCCTATTATTGGCAGGATGATTTTTTCTTATAGGAGGTTGTTTTAAGTCATGAACAAAAAGTTTTTAAGCATTTTAACCGGTGTTTCAGCTCTTGCAGTTGCAGGACTCCTGAGCATCATCCCTGCATCCGTAAGCCATGCTGCACCTTCGCAGGCACCCGCAACAGTCAATACGACTATACACGTGTACGATATGCGTTCAGGGTATGCCTCACCTAGCGGAACCCCCGCCGAAACTGATGTAAATTGTGAGTTTGAATACTCATATTCAGGTACTGCAACCACAATCGGTGTTAATTTTTATAATTTTTATTTTTCAGTCAATGATACAACTCAAACGATACAGGGTGATTGCTCACTCTTTACAAGTCCTGCTCCTAATAATTTTTTTAGTCAAGGGGACACAATAGGTGGAACTTTCCGTTTTACTTATGCTGGATCAAATTATGCGGCTTCAATAAATACTTCCGTAGCTCCCACGTGCAATGGAGAAGGTGGTTCTTTCTCTTTTAATGAGACGGTCGACTATGAAGTACATCCTTCAAACCCTTCAACTCCCGGCACTCCCTCTGATGATCCTGCCGCAAAAGCATTCAATGAAGCTATCAACAATACCGTTAATGAGATCGGTCTTGCAATCCTCGGCCTTAACGCTGACGGAACAGTTAACGAAACCAGAACCGTAGAGTACAAATCCAGTGGTGCGATCAGCCCTAAGATCATCAATGCTCTGGCACACGCTGAAAATGTAACCCTGATTTATACCTTTGAGTATGAAGGAATCATCTTCCAGTCTGCGATCACTTCCGAGGCTGCGGCTGCAATGTATTCTCCGACCATTCCCTGGTATGGTCCCTGCTACATCGCTACTTTCTGCCCTCCTATCCCCATCGGATTCGTACAGTAATATCACATTAATCAAAAGAGAGCCTGTAAAGGCTCTCTTTTTTTACAGTTCCATGGATGCTGCAAGCACCGCGGGAACTTTAGCTTTGATATGCACTCCATCTTCGACATAGTCTTCGGAGATGACCTTGGCTTCATTATGAAGTCTGTTGAGGATATCACCTGAAGTATAAGGAATCACTACATCAACATCCTTATCTCCTTCGGTAAAGATCTTCTCAAGTGCATTTAAGAGGTCATCAATTCCGTAACCTGTCTTAGCAGAGATGAATACGGATTCTGTTCCGGGCACGTTCTTAACCGTCATATCGGGATCCCTAAGATCTGCTTTGTTATATACGTAGATTCTGGGAATTCCCTTTGCATCAAGATCGTTTAACGTATCTTCCGTAATCTTCATATGCTCTTTGTGATTCGGATCGGATGAATCCATCACGATGAGAAGCACATCCGCATACTTAAGTTCGGACAGTGTTGATCTGAATGCCTTGATAAGATCATGGGGTATATTCTCGATAAATCCTACGGTATCTGAAAGCAGGAATGTCTTCTTACCGGGAACCGAAATCTTTCTTACGGAAGTATCAAGCGTTGCAAAGAGCATGTCCTTCTCAAACACTTTCTTTTCTTCCGCTTTTTCGGAAGACTTGCCTGTCATTTCGATAAGGCAGTTCATAAGAGTGGACTTACCCGCATTGGTATATCCTACAAGAGCAACATGGGGATATCCGTCTCTTTTGCGGCCGTTTCTCTGAACATCCCTCGTATGTTCAACCTCGGCCAGTTCTTTTTTTAACTCGGTTATTCTGTGTGAGATCTGACGTCTGTCGAGCTCGATCTGTTTTTCACCGACGCCTTTATTTGCCCTGCTGCCACCGCCGCCGCTCTGACGGCCGAGGTGCTGCCACATGCCTGTAAGGCGGGGAAGCATATACTGGAGATATGCTGACTCAACCTGAAGTCTCGCCTCACGGGTTCTTGCTCTTCTGGAGAAGATCTCCAGTATGAGATTTGTTCTGTCCCATACCGGAACCTTTATGATCTTCTGGAGATTCTTCATCTGTGCGGGAGAAAGATTGCCGAGACACACTACATGCTCCGCATCGTTAACTCGCACTTCCTCTGCAAGTTCTTCCGCTTTACCGGATCCGATCCAGGTGGCGTTATCGGGATGCTCGAGCTTCTGGGTCATTGATGCCAGAACTTCGAGATCACACGCTTCGCAGAGAGCAACAAGTTCGTTCATTGCGTGATCAAATTCATCTTCGCGCTCCGTGGTTCTTAGTCCCACGAGAATAACCGGAATCAGTTCATTATCACTTATCAGTTCGTTCAATACTGTATTCCTTTCTGTAAAACTGCTCCGTTTAGGCCTGAGCCATATTCAGATTATAATACAATCCCTTAGCTGCCATAAGCTCTTCGTGATTTCCGCTTTCCGCAATGCCTCCGTTCTGAATTACGAATATGCGGTCAGCGTTTCTGATAGTAGAGAGTCTGTGTGCGATGACAAATGAAGTACGTCCTTTAAGGATCGTAGCAATTCCCTTCTGCACAAGTATCTCTGACTTGGTATCGATCGATGAAGTAGCTTCGTCGAGAATAAGTATCTTGGGATCCGAAAGAATGGTTCTGGCAAAAGCAAGAAGCTGCTTCTGACCTGCGGATAATCCTCCGCCTCTTTCGGTAAGTTCAGTATCATAACCTTTCTCAAGATTCATTATGAAATCGTGAGCATTAACTTTCTTGCAAGCCTCTTCGATCTCCTCATCCGTAGCATCAAGCTTACCGTATCTGATATTTTCCCTGATGGTTCCGGTAAAGAGGAAGTTGTCCTGGGTCATAATTCCCAGCTGGCTTCTGAGACTATCGATGGAAACGTCCTTAACATCGGTATCGTCTACAATAACGGTTCCGCTCTGTACATCGTAGAATCTGGAAATGAGATTTACGATGGTGGTCTTACCGGCGCCCGTAGGTCCTACAAGTGCGATGGTCTCACCGGGGTTGATATCGAAGTTTACATCATTAAGAACGGGTACACCGTCCTCATATGCAAATCCTACATTCTTAAAGCGTACTCTTCCGATGATCTCGGGCATCTCTCCAACGGTCTCTCCGTCTTTGATCTCGGGCTCAAGATCGATCACTTCGAAAACTCTCTCCGCGGCAGCAAGGTTTGTGATGATCTGGTTGTAGAAATTTCCCAGGTTTGCAATGGGCTGCCAGAAAAGTGACAGGTAGCTCGAAAATGCAACCAGGAGTCCTACATTGGTCGCATCCAAATGTAGAACCGTTACCGCCACATAGAGCATGCATATTATGCTCACTGCGGTACTTACCTCAATAACCGAATTGAACGCATCATTTACTCTTATGGCATCCATGAAGCTGTCACGATGTTCCTTGGTAAGTTCATCGAATGTCTCAAGTGTTTCATCCTCTGCCGCAAACGTTTTGATGATCCTTATTCCGGATATGTCCTCATGCAGAAATGCATTAAGGTTGGATGATTTCTTCCTGTGGATCTGCCATCTTACGCGGCACAGATTCTCAATTACGAGAAGTCCGATGATCAGGATGGGAAGTCCCACCATTCCCGCAAGTGCAAGTCTCGGATTCTTGATCAGCATGATGACCATAACCGCGATAACAGTGATGAAATCGGGAAGCAGGGTTATTACAAAATTCTGAAGCACCTGCTTGAGCGAGTTAACATCACCCATTACACGTGAAAGGATCTTTCCGGTAGGGCGTGAATCAAAGAACTTAAAGCCCAGAGTCTGAAGATGTGTAAACACCTCTTCACGGATCGTCTGAATGATGGAGTTTGTCATCTTACTCATCACATACATTCTAATCTTAACAAGCACAACTCTTAAGGCATTCATTGCAAGTGCGATACCTACCAGCACAAACACACCTTGGATGTTTCCCGGTGTAATGTAATCATCAATGGCTGACTCGATGATAAGCGGATTGATAAGGCTTACCGCTACGCAATATGCCATGATGAACATTACGATGACTATTGTCTTTTGGTATTTAAAAAGGTAGCTGAGGAGTCTCTTGATCGTTACCGACTTTTTGACTGTCGATATATCCTCGTCCTCTCTTATTGAATTGGCGGCCATTAGATCACCTCCTTTAATACGGGCTCTCCGTACTGAGATACATATGTCTCGTAGTAGAGTCCCTTCCTTGCAAGCAGCTCGTCGTGGGTTCCTCGCTCTGCGATTCTTCCCTCATCGAGCACTATGATCTCATCCGCATCCTTAACGGAGCTGATACGATGCGCGATGATTATTTTGGTCATTTCATTAAGGCTCTTTAATCTCTTCTGGATATCGCGTTCGGTCTCCATATCAAGTGCGGAGGTCGAATCGTCCATTATCAGGATGGGCAGTTCCTTGGCAAATGCTCTCGCAATGGAGATACGCTGCTTCTGTCCTCCGGAGAGTCCGACGCCGCGCTCGCCTATTACAGTCTCATAGCCCTTATCCATCTTATCGATGAATTCGCTTGCTCCCGCATTCTTACTGGAACGTCTGATCACTCTGTCACTGATATTGTGACGGCGTCCCATCTTGATATTTTCAGCGATAGTATCGGAGAACAGGAATACATCCTGCATTACAAGTGAAATACTTCCTCTGAGCTGTTTAAGAGTCAGGTTCTTAATGGGTACACCGTCAAGTCTGATCTCACCGTCAGTTACATCATAAAGTCTTGTGAGAAGTGAAACGATTGAAGTCTTACCCGCGCCGCTTGCTCCCATTATTCCGAGAGTCTTGCCGGCAGGGATTTCAAACGAGATATCCTTTAAGATATCGTGCATGTCCTCTTTATGAAATCCGACATTGTCAAAGGTTACTGTTCCGTGAACTTTCTCAAGAACCACGGGGTTCTCGGGATCGTTGATGGTTGATACTTCATCATAGATCTTGTTCAGCTTCTTAACGGATGCTACCGCTTCGGAGAAACTGTTGGTAAGCCATCCGAGCATCTCCATGGGCCATACGATGTTGTTCGAGTAGGTAATGTATGCGGTGATAACACCCAGCGTTATTCCGAACATTCCCTTTGCGTAGAACACACCGCCGACCGCGATTACAAGAAGGGGAACTATTCCCGATACGAACGAAAAGAAGGGGTAGTACTTTACGAAGACTCTTGAGAGGTCAACGTTTAATTCCTTGTACTTATCGTTGTGCTTCTTGAACTTGATAAGCTCAAAGCCTTCCTTGGCAAATGCCTTTACCGTACGGACACCTGCAATGTTTTCCTCACAGGTGGTGTTGAGTATGGCATTTTCCTCGGAGATCTCACCGAATACCTTATCGAGCTTCTTATCCATCTTTATCGCAAGAAATCCGCAAACTACGATCGCAATAAAGGGGATTATCGCCATGTAAGCATTCAGTCTGATCATACACACGAGGATAAAGATCGTATGGAAAGCCACTTCGATGAGAAGCATCGAGATAAAAGAAAGAGCCTCCCAAACCTTGTCGATATCCTCCTTGAGTCTGGCCATGATCTCGCCGGTATTGTTTTTATCAAAGTAACTCGTATCAAGGCTCTGAATGTGCTTGAAGAGATCTCGTCTTACTCCGACGACAACCTTCGAAGACACCGAGTCAAAAGAGTACTCTTTGATGTATTGGAGCATTGCACGGGATGCGCCCAGGCAGGCATAGATTGCAAGGAGCCTGATAAGGAGCTCCGTTTTGCCGCCTACTATGACGTCAT
>JAEEGL014605667.1_pt1 | contig 10014 bp, 12 predicted proteins | sample 9134231 | NCBI WGS metagenome assembly JAEEGL01 (sample SAMN16246548, study PRJNA631951) | gut metagenome | biome: gut microbiome; feature: rumen; material: fiber-attached | host: Bos | place: Iran: Karaj | collected 2018-10 | reverse complement strand
CGGTATTATTTATAATAATTTGCATATTTTCAGTTTCTACAGTATATGCAGCAAATAATAAAAATGTTTTAGATGATCAAACAGCTACACAATTAGTGCAAATAAAAGAAAAAGAATTTAAAGAAATAGAAGATTATACTGCGGCATATGGATCAGAATCTTACGGAATGACAGCATACATATTAAGCAAAGTAAGAATATATAGTATACCATGTTGCTTTATTGGAATTGCAATAGCAGCAATTTACCAGTATATATTAGGCGTAAGAAAAATAGATGTAAGAGATAGAGGACTTATTTTAATGATTACATTTATAACTATTTTAGTAATATGCCAAGTATTGCCACTAATATTTGCAATAGTAGTAAAAAGTTGGAGGGGTTAAACAAATGAAAGTATTATTTGCTGTTAATAATGAAAATATATCAACTCAAATAGTAAAGAAATTTCAAAAGGATTATAAAGAAATAATATCATATAAAAATATGTATTATTTTGATGCAATTATTAAAGAGCTTCAAAGAGATAAATCTTACGATAGGATTGTTATTAGTGAAGATTTGGAACCATTTTCAAATAACAATTATGAAGCTATAGATAAGTTTTTATTCGAAAAATTAGATAGCATAAGTGATGAAGCAACAGGAAGAAATGGTGAAGATATTCCAATAATATTAATATCAACAGAAAGAAGAATGAAATCAGATGCTATACTAGTTAAACTTTTCGGAATAGGAATATATAATGCATTACTAGGTCAAGATAGAAGAATTGATAATATATGTGCACTTCTAAGTAAACCTCGTGGAAAGAAAGAAGCAAAAACATATTATCAAATAGAATCAGAAGAAGTTAATTATAAAAGCGAAGATGAAGAAAATGTTAGCGAAGCAGAAATAAAAAATATATTAAATCACTACAAAAGATTAGGAAAAGATGAAGACAGATATGTAGAAAGTTTTAATAATATAGCAGCTCAATATAATGATTCTCAATTAAGAATAATAACAAAGTTTTTACCTTTAAATGTTAAGGCTGTCTTAGAAGAAAAATCACCAAAATATCAATCTGTTATGACTTTTGGTGGTGGACCAGTGGCAGCAAAAGTAGCAGATAAAAAAGAAGAAGGATTAAGAGTAGGATTTTTGAAAAATGACGGAAATGCAAAACCATCTAATCCCGTTATTGTGCCTCGAGCTGTAAATAAAGTTGCAACTAAAAAAATTGCTATGGGAAGATCAACAATTAGTTCTCAACCTGTAGGAAATATGAATAATATTCAAAGACCACAACCTGTTCAAAGAGAGCCAGTTCAACAACCACCAGTACAAGAAGAACCAATAATGCAAGAAGAGCCAATGGAAGAAGAAATCATTCAAGAGCAACCAGTTTTTGACACAGTTATGGAAGAACCAAAAATTCAAGAAACAGTTGAATTAGAAAATGAAATAAAAGATGAACCAGAAGAAATTGAACCAGTTAGAAGAGGAAGAGGTAGACCTAAAAAAGTATTAACACAAGAAGAACTATTAGAAAAAGAAAATGCACCAAAAAGAGGAAGAGGTAGACCTAAAAAAGTAACACCTGGAATGCAAAACTCTGAAATCGATTCAGATGATGATGAAGAAGATGTTTCATTACCAGGTATGGAACCTGAAGAAGATGATAATACATTACCAGGATTTGATAATAATGAAGAAGAAGCTACTCTTCCAGGATTTGATAATGTAGAAGAAGATGAAGAAGATGAAGCTGTTCTACCAGGATTTGGTGATGACGAAGAAGAAGAAACTACACTTCCTGGATCTAATGAGACAACTACAAACAATGCAAGTGCTGAAGAAGCTACTCTTCCAGGATTTGATAGTATAGAAGAAGAGGAAGATGGAATTTTACCAGGATTTGATGCAGTAGATACAAACGTTATGAATGCTGACGATGGTATTTTACCTGGATTTGACAATGTAGACGATGATGCAGGATTTGATAATAATAGCCAAGATGGATATAATAATCAACCAGCATATAACAATCAACCAAGTAATCAACCAGTATACAATAACCAAGGCGGATTTGGTGGCAACCAGGGTGGATTTAATGGTATGAACCAAATGCAACAACCAAATAATATGTATGGTAACAACAATGTTTCAAATTATTCTCAATCATATAATTCAAATCAAAGATTTTCTGGTGTATTATCAAAAGATAAGAAGATGGTATGCTTTGTAGGAACAACTAAAAATGGTACTTCATTTTTAGTAAACAACTTAGGAAAATGTCTATCTTCTATGGGAATAAAAACAGCAATATTAGATTTAACCTCTAATAGAAATTCATATTATATATATACTAAAAACGAAGAAAAATTAAGAAATATAGCTCAAGAATCTATTAATAAATTAAAACAAGGTGAAATTTCTGGAATATCAGTTGATAAATGCTTAGACGTATTTACAGCATTACCAGGAGATGATGTTCATTTTGAAGATGCTGAACCAATTATAAATACATTAAATCAAAATTATTCAATAGTTTTATTAGATTGTGATTTTTATACAAATTCAGTATATTTTGATGCAGCTCAAGAAATATATGTAGTTCAATCAATGGACATATTAACAATTCAACCTATGACAGCATTCTTAAGAGATTTAAAAGCAAAAGATATATTAGATCCAAATAAAATTAGAATTGTCATAAATAAATCGATGAGAGTAAGAGGATTAACTGCAAAAGCAATAATTGGTGGTCTAGCATTTTATAACGATCCAGCAATGGCATTTATGACAGAACTATTTAATAAAGAAACAGTTAGATTCTGTGAAATACCATTTGAAGAAGAAGTATGCGCAAGATACTTAGAAGGAGTAATGGATTGCGAGATTTCAATAAATGGATATTCAAAGAACTTTACTAACAGATTAAAAGAATTAGCTAATATGGTATATCCTCTTGTTGGAGGAGGAAAATTTAAACCAAATAGTGATTATTCACCAAGCAATAAATTTTCAGCAGATATGAATAATACATTAGAACAAATGAAAAATAGATATTAAAATAGAATAAGGGGTGAGAAATAGGTGAGCAGCCTTGGAATAGTAATTGTAATACTAGCAATTGGAGTAGTAGGATTATTAGTTTATAACTTAAACATAAACAAAAAATTGCATGAATTAAATAATATAAATCAAAAAGTTATAAACTTAAATGTACTTCAAGACTTTATGAATACAATCGGAGAAGACGAAAGTGTAGAAAACAAAATTAAAAAAATTAATGATGTATTAATTGAAAAGTATGACATAAAATATTCTACGATAGTAGTATTTGACGGAGCAGAATACATTATTAAGGCTACTAACGTAGATGAGAAACATTGGGACACATTAAGAAATCTGCATAGTGAAGAAATATTTAAGGATAGTATAACATCAGCAACTCCAAAATATATTACAGTTAACAACGATGAAGAAAAGCTACCTTACCAAAAATTAGAGTTTGGTAGAGCAAAATCTGCAATATTTTTTCCGCTATATATAGAAAATATATATATTGGATATTGGATTCTAGAAAGTGGAGCAATGCATGCTTTTGATAAATTGGATACTACAGTACTAGAAGTTGTTAAAGACAACATTTTAGCTGTTTTAAAATCAGTATCATATCAAGCAGTTGTAGAAAGTCTAGTTAGGAAAGATTTATATTCTAGTTTGAATAATGTAGAATATTTATATGGAAGAGGAAAAAAATTAGTAGATAAATATCCAACATCAAGTATTTGTATGTTTTCAATAATAAACTTACCATATATAAATACAGAATATGGAAGAGAATATGGAAACAAAGTAGTTACAAAAATAAGTGAGCACATTAGAAGTAATATATCTGATGAATATTTATTTGTTAGATATATGGGACCAAAATTCATTATAGTATTTTCTGGAGTAGATACAGATGGAGTAACTGAATTTTTACAAGATTTAAAAAATGATCTAGAAAATTTAAAAGTTACTCTTGATGATGATGAAGAAGGAGTAAGTCCTAAATTAAATTTTGTTGTAACTACATATTATAAAGGAACAGCTTTAGAAAGTTTAAATAAAAAACTTGAGGAATATATTGATAATACAGATCCAGAAGAAAGTGATATAAATTTAATATAAAAGGAGGATTTTATGGATTTTGATAAAACAATGAGTTTTTCTGTTGAGAGAGATAACAATATAAAAACAAGAGAAATACTAAAACAAGTATATAATGCTCTTAGAAAAAAAGGATATAATCCAATAAATCAAATAGTAGGATACATTTTATCTGGAGATCCAACATATATTACAAGTTATGATGATGCAAGAAATTTAATAAGAAAAGTAGATAGAGACGAATTATTAGAAAAATTAGTTAGAAATTATATAGGATTAGACGAATAAAATGAGAAAACTTGGAATAGATTATGGAGAAGCAAGAGTTGGTATAGCAATAACAGATGAATTAAATATAACAGCGCAAGGGTTAGAAACTATACACCATAATGGAAATGATAAAGTACTTTTAAACAGACTAGATGAAATTTTAAAAGAATATGATATTGATACATTTGTAATTGGTATGCCATATAGATTAAATGGTGATAGTTCTGAAAGAATAGAAAAAACTTTAATGTTTATCCATAAACTTAAATGTAGATTTAATAAGATTAAAATAGAAGAAGTAGACGAAAGATTAACAACAGTAGCAGCACACAAAACTATGAATTTATTGGATATTAATAAAAGAAAAAAGAAAAATATTGTTGATACTATTTCAGCAGTATATATCTTAGAAATGTATATTAATAAAAAATAAATTAAATTAAGTTATTAATGTTGTAGTAATACAATTTTAAAATATATATAAATGTACGAAAGGAGAAAATATATAATGGACGAAGAGAATAACTTAGAAGAATTAGAGGACAATATAATAGTATTAAATGATGAAGCTGGAAATGAACATTCATTTGAATTTCTAGATTTAATAGAATATGAAGGGGAAGATTATGTGGTATTATTACCAGCAGAAGAAGAAGACGAAGATGCTGATGAAGTAGTAATATTAAAACTTGAAGATACAGATTCAGAAGATGAAGAATCTTATGCAAGTGTAGAAGATGAAGAAGTATTAAATAAAGTATTTGAAATATTCAAAGAAAAATTTAAAGACGATTTCAATTTCGTAGACTAATTTCCTAAAAATGGTTGTAAAATTAGATATAAACTGATATACTTTATAAAGGTATATCAGTTTTTTTTAGAAAAGAGGTAGATTTAAAGTGGAAGAAGAAAACATTAAAGAGGAAAATATTCAAGAAGAAGTAGTAGTTGAAGAAACAAAAAATATAAAGGAAATTGAAGAAAACGGAATAAAGATAGCAGATGATGTATTAGCTACAATAGCAGGAAAAGCAGCATCTGAAGTAACAGGAGTTTTCGCAATGTCAGGTGGATTTGCAGGAGGAATTTCAGAAGTCTTCGGAAAGAAAAACTATTCAAAAGGAATAAAAGTAGATAACACACCTAAAGGCTTAAAAATCGATGTTAATATTATAGTTGAATATGGAGCAAGAATTCCAGATGTAGCATATGAAATTCAAACTAAAGTAAAAAAAGCAATAGAAAGTATGACTGGACTTAAAATTGATGAAATAAATGTCCATATTCAAGGGGTTAATACATCATCTGATACTAAAGAAGAAGTAAAAGAAGAAATAGTAAATGAAAATCAAAATGAAGAATAAAAATGAAAGTGTGAGGTAATAAAAATGAAAGTTGTAGAAAAAATATCATTAACAATCTTTTCAGGATTAATATTATTATTAAGTTTATCATTATGTTTAGTTTTATTTAATTGGATAGAAACAAGTTATTTTTATTATGCATTAAATTATTTAGTATCTTCGCCACTTGCAACCAATATTGCACTAGGAGTATGTGGAGTATTAATAATACTTGCAACTTTATGCATATTCTTTCCTACATCAGTAAAAGAAAGAGAAGAAAAATCTGAAGGAATTTTATTAGAAAATGAAACAGGTAAATTAATGATATCAATTGATACAATTGAAAACTTAGTAAAAGGTGTAGTTGCAGGATTTGAAAGTATTAGTGCTACAGGTTGCAAAGTTAGATTGGACAAGCAAGTAAATAATGTAACAATAGATTTAAATTTAATGGTTAGTTCTGAAACAATAATCAAAGACTTATCTTTAAATTTACAAAATAGAATTAAAGAAGTTATAAAAACTACTACAGATATAGAAGTAAAAGAAATTAATATAAAAATAAAAAATATAGTAACTCCTAAAGAGCCTAAAACTAAGGAGGATTAATCATGGATAAAATAAAAAGTTTTTGGAATGAATATAGAGGAGCTATAATTGGAGCAGTTATCGCAATTGTTATACTAGCTACAAGATTATATAAAGTAATAATTGGATTATTGCTAATTTTAGCTGGCCTATATATTGGAAATTATGTGCAAAAAAATAAATCTGAAGTAAAAGAAAAATTAAAATCTTTTATAGATAGAATGTAATAATATTGGAGGATAATACAATGAAAAGGTCTGCAGCAAGAGAAGAGGCTTTTAAATTACTTTACAGTCTAGAGATTCAAAAAGAAAATATAGAAGAGCAAATAGATATTTTTTGTGAAGATGAAGAAATAAAAGATGAAAATGCTAAAAATTATATAAAAGATATTATACTTGGAACCCAAGAAAAAGCATCTGAAATTGAAAGTAATATTTCAGAAAACTTAAAGCAAGATTGGAAAATAGATAGAATATCTAAAATAGATTTAGCATTGTTAAAGCTTGCTATTTATGAAATATTACATACAGATACACCATATAAAGTAGCAATAAATGAAGTAATAGAACTTTCTAAAAAATATGGCGATGAAAAATCGGCCAATTTTATTAATGGTGTACTAGCAAGTATAGTAAAGAAGAGTGGGGATATATGTTAAGACCAGATCCAATTTCAGTTTCTGAACTTAATAGCTATATAAAAGAAAAAATCGGAAATGATGAATTTTTAAATAATGTATATGTAAAAGGAGAAATATCAAATTTTAAACATCATCATACAGGACATATGTATTTTACTTTAAAAGATGGAGATTCACTAATAAAATGCATTATGTTTAAAACATATACTACGAATTTAAATTTTATACCAAAAGATGGTATGAAAGTTTTAGTTCTTGGAACAGTTTCTGTTTTTGAAAGAGATGGAATCTATCAAATATATTGTAAAGCAATGGCAGAAGATGGAATAGGCGATCTATATACTAAATATGAAGAATTAAAACAAAAGCTTGAAAAAGAAGGATTATTTGACGAAAAATATAAAAAGAAAATACCAGTTATGCCTAGAGTTATTGGTGTGCTTACATCGCAAACAGGATCAGTAATAAAAGATATAATAAATGTAAGTACTAGAAGAAATCCAAATGTATATTTGAAATTACTTCCTGTTCCGGTACAAGGTGAAGGCGCAGGAGAAAAAATTGCAAAAGCAATTGAGATAATGAATGATAAAAAATTAGCAGATGTGATTATTTTAGCAAGAGGTGGAGGATCAATAGAAGATCTATGGCCATTTAATGAAGAAGTAGTGGCAAGAGCAATTCATGAATCTAAACTTCCAATAATTTCTGCAGTAGGCCATGAAACAGATTTTACAATAGCAGATTTTGTGGCAGACTTAAGAGCACCAACACCATCAGCTGCAGCAGAACTTGCAACTATTAACGTAGAAGAAGCAAAAGAAAATTTAAATAAATATAATTTAAGAATGAAAATGGCACTAAAAAAGAAAACCGAATTAATGAAATTGCAGCTAGAAAAAGTTTTAAATTCACGTGCTTTTAAGAACCCACTTCAAAGAGTGCAAGATGAATATTTAAGATTAGACAATTTAATAAAGAGTATGCAAAACAGTATAAATAAAAAGTATGTAGACTCTAAAAATATATATTTAAATATTGTAACAAAATTAGACTCATTAAGTCCATTAAAAACACTTTCTAGAGGTTATAGCATAATTCAAAAAGATGGTAAAATAATAAAATCAAAAGATAGTGTAAAATCAGGTGATAAAATAGATATAACACTATCAGATGGAAATATAGTAGCAAGTATTGATTAATAAAGGAGAACAATATGGAAGAAAAAAGAGAATTTGAAGAAATGATAGAAGATTTAGAAGCAATATCAAAAGATCTAGAAAGTGGAAAATTATCTTTAGATGAATCTGTTAAAGTTTTTGAACAGGGAATTGAAATATCAAAAGAGTGTTCAAAAATTTTAGAAGATGCAGAAAAAAGAATATCAATTTTAGTAAACGAAAATGATGAATTAGTTGAAAAAGATTTTGAAGCAGAATAATTTATAAATAATAGAGGAGTAAAATGGAAAACAATTTTTATACACTTGTAACCAATAAATATTTATATATACCAGTTTTATTATGGTTTGCAATACAATTATTTAAATTAATATATGATTTATGTACTACCAAAAAATTTAACTTTAAAAGAATATTAGGAGCAGGTGGAATGCCTAGTTCTCATTCAGCTGTTGTAACATCTCTTGCAACATTAGTAGGTAAATATGAAGGTGTAGAAACTCCAATATTCGCAATTGCATTAGTATTTGCGTTTATAGTAATGTATGATGCGTGTGGAGTAAGAAGAGCAGCAGGAAAACAAGCTAAAGTTTTAAATGACATAGTAAATACACCTGGACTTTCAAATTTACAAGTACAAGAAAAATTGCAAGAAGCGTTAGGTCATACACCAGTGCAAGTATTTGTAGGAGCACTAATAGGAGTTATAGCAGGAATTATTTTTTAAAATAAAATAAGGGGGTATACTTATGACAGATATCGAAATAGCAAAAAATACTAAATTAGAAAAAATAACTAAAGTAGCAAAAGAAATAGGAATAAAAGAAGATGACTTAGAATTATATGGAAAATATAAAGCAAAAATATCTGACAATGTATATGAAAACCTTAAAAATAAAAAAGATGGAAAACTTATTCTTGTTACTGCAATAAATCCAACACCAATGGGAGAAGGTAAGACTACAATGTCAATAGGTTTAGCAGATGGACTAAGAAAAATAGGTAAGAAAGCAATACTAGCTTTAAGAGAACCATCTTTAGGACCAGTATTTGGAATGAAGGGTGGAGCAACAGGTGGTGGACATTCACAAATTGCTCCAATGGAAGATATAAATCTTCATTTTACTGGTGATATTCATGCAATGACAGCTGCAAATAATTTACTTTCAGCAATTATAGATAACCATATATATTTTGGAAATGAATTAGATATACAAAATGTAACTTGGAAAAGATGTTTAGATTTAAATGATAGACAATTAAGAGTTGTTAATACTGGTCTATCACAAGAAAAGAATTTAAGACCAAGAGAAGATGGATTTAATATAACTGTTGCATCAGAGATTATGGCAATACTATGCTTATCAAAAGATATATTCGATTTAAAAAGAAGATTAGGAAATATAATTGTAGGATATAATAGTAAAAACAAACCAGTTACAGCACATGATTTAAAAGCAGAAGGAAGCTTAACGGTTTTACTTAAAGATGCAATGAAACCTAATTTGGTACAAACTTTAGAGCATACACCAGCAATTGTACATGGTGGACCATTTGCAAATATTGCTCATGGTTGTAATAGTATAATAGCAACAAAATTGGCATTAAAACTTGCAGATTATACAATAACAGAGGCTGGATTTGGAGCAGACTTAGGAGCAGAGAAATTCTTAGATATTAAATGTAGAGTAGCTAACCTAAAGCCAGATGCAGTAGTTTGTGTAGCAACATTAAAGGCACTTAAATATCATGGCGGAGTTGATAAAAATAGTGTAAATGAGAAAAACATAGAAGCATTAAGTAGAGGAATGAACAATTTATTTAGACATATAGAAAACTT